>WNGB01007724.1_pt1 | contig 18281 bp, 16 predicted proteins | sample 5400681 | NCBI WGS metagenome assembly WNGB01 (sample SAMN13153367, study PRJNA577476) | soil metagenome | isolation source: 115 cm soil or saprolite under grassland replicate 2 | place: USA:California | collected 2016-06-15 | reverse complement strand
CCGCGCAGGCCGTCCATGAAATCCCGCACGGCGAGCCGCTCTCCGACGTTGTCCTCCGTGTATTCGGTCCCCCGCGGATCGATCACGGTGACACGCTTTTCGACCAGACGGGCGGCGAGCGGAATGTCGGCTGTCACGGCGACGTCCCCCGGCTCGGCGTTCTCCGCGATGTGATGGTCCGCCACGTCCGGGCCGCCTTTGACCCGGACGACGGTGACGAAGGGATGGTCGAGCGGCGCCGACAGCTGTTGGTTGGCGACGAGCACCGTCTCCAGCCGCAGCCGCCGGGCGGTCCGGAAGACGATCTCCTTCACGTCGCGCGGCGCGGCGTCCGCATCGATCCACAGCTTCACACTCATCCGCCAGAAGATAGCACCCCCCGCCAACCCGCCGAGGAGGTGGACGAGCGGCACGACCCGGACTCCAGGGGCCAGAGGGCCCGCGAAGAGGGCCTGGCCGGTGAGCGATTCCCAGCCGGCATTGGCGAGGAACAGCGCGACCGCGAGCCATGCCAGGGCGCGCGGCCCGCGCCCGGGGGAACGCGCGACGTCGAGCGCGGCCAGAACGAAGAGGGACGACGCCAGCCCCGAGCTGCCCCGGTAGACGAGAAGATCGGGAGACAGCGCGTGGACTGCGAGGGCGGTCAAGGCCGCCCCGAGCCCCAGGGAGAGGAGGAGGCCGCGCCGCTCCCCTTGCATTTCGAGCGCGGCGGCGAGACCGAGCAGCACGCCGAGATCGGCCACCGCCATCCGCACTGTCCAGTGCACCAGTTGGCCCGACAACAGGAGCCAGGCCTCGCCCTCGATCACCCGGGCCCGGTCGTACTGCAAGGTCTCGGCGCTCCCGGGAATCGACGCAACCGTCAGGAACACCGCGGCGAGTCCCGCTGACACCCAGGGGAGGCGCATGTGGCACTCCTCCTACCTACCGCGGGCGGGTCGGCGCAGACCGGAGAGCAGAGCCAACCCCAGCAACAGTCCCATGCTCAGCTCCGCGAAACCGAACGCACCACCTCCTCCGCCGCCGCCTCCGCCCCCACTCTCTCTTCGCGGGGTGATGCGCTTTCCGTGAGGGTCGTACATCGCGATCGCCGGAGTCCCGGGTCCCTGCACCGTACCCTGCAAGGCCTGCTCCTGGAACTGAGCCAGCGCCGTATCGAGGCTCGCGATCAGGTGGTCGGTCGCTTTCGCGAAGCCCTCCGCGGCGAACCTGCGACGCTTCCGGTCGACGTTGTACAGGCTCGATCTCCCCTTGACCGCGCTGTCGCCGGCGGCGCGGAACAGCAGAGCCCGCGAGCGGATGTCGTAGATCACGGCATCGATGACCGTCCGGGTCTCGTTCTTCTCACCATCGATGAGCAGCGGGCCTACGATGGTGAAATAGGTCAAGGAGGAGGCCCGCGTCCGATCCGTGAACTGCTCCTGGTCGTACGACAGCAGGACGATGAGATCGACCCCCAGAGACGCACGAATCTGGTCGAGGTTGGGAAAGCTCCCCCCCGGCTCGAGATAGGGGCTGGGGACGACCTTCAGGCTTCCGATCTCCTGATGCGCCTTGAACGCCGCGGCCACTCTGTTCAGGAGGACCTGCTTCTCCTCCTCGGTGATCGGATCGGACTGCTCGTTCTGGTTCGGAGCAAAGGCAAGCCCCACCCGGACCGGCAGTTGGAGGACGACGTCCTGCGCCGGTTGGGAGCCGACAAAACTCTGATGGGGATAGAGAAAATCCAGCGCGCTATTGGTCCGCCGAGTGGGCCGGCGGATGCCGCTACAGGCGGTCTCCAGAGCCAGCAGCGGCAGGAGCATCAAGACAAGTGCGATGCGATGCCTCATACGACCCTCCTTTGCGGAGGTCGAGAAGAGCGATCGCCGTGCCACCAGAGGCCGGAAAGCGCAGAGGACTGGAAAGATTGAGCTTAGGACGATCCGGGCGGTGGAGCGGCAGCGGGCTCGGCGGCCGCAAGGGACATACTGTGTACGCGGAGCATGCACGGCATGTACATGCCCCGCAGTGAGGCCGCCTTTCATCGGGGTGAGAGCCCATCACCGGAGTGATGGCGTGGCACTGGAAACCTTTCGGGCTATCAGCCACCTCAGTAGCACCAGGGCGCCAAGTGCGTACGCGAGAAAGTGGAATAGCAAGCGGACGATGTCGTTGACTGTTGAACGCAGGCCCAATCCGAAGAGAGCCGACGCACCCGCGGCGACAGCAGTGAGGAACAATACGGTTCTCTCAATCGGATCGCGCCGGAGGCGTAGGAGAGCCAGGGCGATCAGCACAATGAGGATTCGCGAGCCGGTTTGGTAGGGCGGCAGAGGTGGCCGAGGTGCAAGACCGAATCGCAGCGACCAGTACGCGGTCCAAACCGCACCCGCGGCACACGCCAAAAAAAGAAGGAGGACTGCCGGTACCACAAGCCCTCTGGAGATCTCTCGGAGCCTTCTCATCGGTCAGCCTGTTGGCGCCTCACGCTCTCGGCGAGACCCGGCCACGACTACGGTAAGTCACCGGCATACCGTTCGCTTTCCCCGGCGTACGCCGCTCGTTGATCGACGAGCTCACCTTCCCCCGGTGGACTGGACTCGCTGACCGGTGGACCGCTCGTTTTCACCGGCGCCCAGGGGCTTGAGGGCCGGCGAACCGGGTCGCCAGTACCAGCGTACCAGGCTCTTTCCCCCGTGTACCGCTCTTCATCACCGGTGTACCAGGCTTCAGTACGGGCGTACAGGTCGACGGTATCATTGTACCGGTCTCCAGTACCGGCGTACCGCCCGCCTTCCCCATGGTACCGGGCTCCAGTACAGGTGCACTTGGCTCCAGTACGAGCGTACCGGTCAGCAGGACCGGCGTACTGCTCGGCGTACCGCTCGCCCTCCCCATGGTACCGAGCTCGATCCCCGGTGTACCGCTCGGCAGTACAGGCTTACTGCTCGGCAGTACTGGCGTACCGGGCTCCTTCCCCCGGGTTCCGCTCTTCAACCCTCGAGTACCGGGCTCCAGTACAGGTGTACCGGTCGGCAGGACCGGCGTACCGCTCGTCTTCCCCGCTGTACCGGACGTGATCCCCCTGTCTCCCGCTGGACTTGGGCGAGGGCGACAGGAGTAAGATAGGGCGAAGGAAGGGGCCGGCCGGTTGCCGGAAAACCCGTTTCCCTTGAAGGAGGACTGTCATGCGCAAGAAGCTCATTCTCTTGGTGCTCGCCCTGGCGGCTGTCGCTGCGACCGGCGCCATCACGCCCGCTTCCGCGACGAGTTGCCCGCCGCCCCAGATTCAGGTCCACTGCGATGACTTCACGATTTGCTGCTATAAGTTCGAACCCTGCATCTGTCCGTAGGAGGAGCGCTCGCGCGACCCCGAATCCAGCAGTGGGTTAGGGTCGTCCCCGGCACCCCTGTTCCAGGTCGATAAGTGCCTGGTACCACCTCCTCCAGCGCTCGCACACCAGGGCGAGCGGACAAGGGTGGATTAGAATGCCCGGGCCGGGGACCGGTCCCCAGCCCTACCAGGGGAGGCATGACATCATGAAGAAGCAGACGAAGAAGCTGACATTGGCGAAGGAGACGGTGCGGAGCCTGAACGATCTTACAACTGTGCGCGGCGGATCACAATTTTCGGGCGTGAGCTGCGACTACCCTTGTGAAAACGACTTCCGACCCATCACTGGTTTCACCTGCGACTGCTAGCAAGTAACCCCGCCAACAGAGGGGACCCGCCATCTCCAAATTGAGCGAGGAAACGATCGAGCGTTTCCTCGCTCGCAGCGCTTGATTCCCCTCTCACTCCGTCCGGATCGCAAGCATCGGGCTGAGCGAGATCGCCCGCAGTGCGGGGTGGCGAAGTACTCGGGTGTCACCGTCGCCCAGCACATCGCTGAGCTGGTCCCTGGGCCCGAAAGTTGGCGCAACCGCGTCCGCGGCCTCGCAGCGGGCTACGGCTTCAACATCTCACGAGTTCCTGGCGACTTCGCACAGGCCAGGGCCGGCTGGGAGAGGGCCCGGCAGCTCTGGGACGCCGGCTCGGACCCGTATGACGTTCTCGATCCGGGCCGGCTGCTCGATCTGGAAGCGTCCCTGCTGCGGGACGAGCGGCGCCTTCAGGAGTCTCTGGACCGGCTGAACGAAGCTCTGGCCGTCGGCCGCAGCCCGGGGCGCACCCGGGTCACCAAGGGCTGCACGTTGGTGATGATGGGCGGCTACCGACAGGCCATGTCCGTGCTTCTCGAGGCGGAGAAGTACATCGATCGAGAGACGGAGCCGCGCCTCTGGTATCAGCAGAGATTCAATCTGTCCGTCACGTTGACCCACCTCGGCCAATACGCCAAGGCCGAGGACCTCATGGAACAGGTCCGGGCGTTGGCCCACGACCTCGGAGACGAAATCTTTTTAATTCGCGTCACGTGGTTGGCCGGGAGAGTCGCCGCCCGGCTGGGTTGAGGTTCGGTTAGTAGCGGCCTCGCCAAGCCGGCTGCACATCGCGGTCGCTCGGGTCACCGTTGACCGTGCGCAGGACGCATCCGCCGCGCTCCCAGCACAAAAAACGGCAGCGATGCGAGCTGCACCGCCACGGCGAACAGGATCAGCGCCATCCGCGAGCGTTCATAGAGCAAGCCGGTGGTCACGCTTCCGGCCAGCCAACCGCCACCGTAGCCCAGGTAGAAGAATCCGAAAGCCGAGCTCCGCCGGCCCTCCGGCAGAACGCTCGCGATCAGAGCCTTCAGGAGCGTGTCCTGCGTGGCGTATCCGATCCCCCAAAGGAGCAACCCGGCGAGCGCCACCCAAAAGCCGCCCAGGAAGACCAGCGGTGGGAAGCAAGCCGTCAGGCACACGCCGGCGACGACACTCCAGATGCCGATCCGATCGTACAGCTTGCCCAACACCAGGCTGGCAAGCACGCCGACACCGGTGGAGAGCGCCAGGAAGAGCGGTATCCAGTGCCTGGTGACCGTCCCACTGTTTGACAGGTGATAGGAGATCAGCTCGAAGCTCATCAGGCCCGCCGCAAAGCATGCGCCCGCAACCATGTAGAGCCAATAGCTCAGCGTGAACCCCTTCGCCCGCGCCGTCTTCTCCCCACCTTCCTCCAAGCGGGATGGGAGCGGAAAGTGGAGCCGGGCGGCGGTGAGCGAAGCCAGCGCCAGCAGGGAGGAGATCAGGAGAAACGCATACCCGGTCCGGTAGCTCCCTCTCGAGAACAGGACCAGCGCGATCAGGAGCGGCCCTACGGTCGCGCCGGTCTCGTCCAAAGCGGTGTTCACTGCATACACCCATCCTTTCCCGTGCTTGCCCGTCGAATAGGAGAGCATCGCTTCGACCGGCGGCTTGCGGATTGCCCGGCCAATGCGCTCGGCGAGGATCAGGGCGGCCGCGAGATGCCAGGACTGGGCCAGCGCCATCGCGGGGACGGCGAGCAGATTGATGGTGTAACCGACGAACGTGACCGGCCAGTGCTTGCCCGTCCTGTCGGCGACATATCCGGAGACCGAGCGCAAGCTGTAGCCGAGAAACTCGCCCGCGCCAGCAATGATGCTGACCGCGGCGGCGCTGGCTCCGAGTGTCCCGAGGAATGGACCGTTGATGCTCGCGCCACCTTCATAGGTCATGTCGCCGAAAAGGTTCACGACACCCATCGTCAACACGAATGTGAACGCGGGCGAAGCGGCGAGCGAAAAGCCGGGGTTTTTCATGGCTGCTCAGTGCAGGCGTGCGGGGAGACCGTATTTGGCCACCAACTCCAAGGCACGGTCGATCGGTATCCGGACGATCCCTTCTCGACGGTTCACCCACCCATAGCTGTGAAGCACCCCGTCTTCGGCGGTGCGCATCTCCAGGAGATCTCGGCCCGGTACGGCTCGCCTGGGCGACCCGGGCATCCTGGCCTGCAAGTGGTCACTCCGTCCAGGAGCAGCTTCGGGAGAGACGAGCCCGCTCAGCGACCGCACGTAGGCGACGAGCTGCCAGACCTGCGCGTCGGCGATCCTGCCGCGAAATGCCGGCATGCCATTTGAAGTCCCCTCGCTGATGACGGTAAAGATGACATAGGGCTCGCTGCCGTGGGTCCATTCGTCGTCCATCAAGGCCGGCCCGATCCCACCGCCGCCATGAGCGTGGCAGCCGACGCAGTTGAACCACACAAAGAGGCGCTCGCCCTCCGCGATGGCATAGGCACTGGCCTCAGGGCTTCGCCATCGGGCAGCCTCAGCCGGGGCCACCCGGAAGAGGCGCTCCTCGCGCTTGCACGACGCCACCAGAAGGAGGGCACTCACGCAGAGCCCGACGACCTGAGCGTTCGCCATGAGATTCCGCCATGCAAAAACCGTGTCGGGCGCGCTTCGCCGCCTTGGCCGCGGAAAGGCACGTCCCTCAGTGATGCAGCACGCCATCGACCAGCGCCTTCAGGCGATCGGTGACACCTGCCGTCAGCGACTCCGGCGGCGGCTGGCGCAGGAGGTGCACGGTGCCCTGCGCAGGGAAGAGTTTGACGAGAAGAAGTACGCGAGCACGGAGGTCGTGCACCTGGGCCAGCTGCCTTGCTGGAAGCACCTCTCCGCGGAAGCCTATCGCGCGCGGGTGGCGGAGACTCGGCCCACGAAGTTGAAGAAGTCCCCGGCGCCCCTGTTCCATGGTAGCCTGTGCGTATGAAGCGCACAAATCTTGTGTTGGACGAGGCCCTCCTGGAGGAGATCACTCGCGTCAGTGGGGAGAGGACCTACTCACGCGCGGTGACTCGGGCCATCGAAGACTACCTGCGCCGATACCGCGCAGGGCGTATCCTCGAGGCTTGCGGGAAGCGGTCTCTGGGAAGGGGATCTCTCCGAGATGAGAGGAGACGCTCGCCAGGAGCCTCGTGGTTCTCGTTGACACCTCGGTCTGGATCGAGGTCTTCCGGAAACCGAGCCGGCTTCTCTCTTCTGGCTCGGGTCTCACCCCTGCAAGAGCGAAGACTCTCGCGGTAGTTCGGGCAGCAAGCCCCACAAGCTCGCTACCAAGGGGTGACAGGCGAGGCCATCCGCCGCTGGTCCAACTGGCTCGTGCCTGAAAATCACGGTGTCGGTGGGGCAATTCCGGTCCTGGGGACCACGCAAAGCACTCCAGCAAAGAAATTTAGAGGCGGAGGGTGGATGGGCGTTGGCATGCCGCTCAGGTCTGGGGCCGCACAGGGGCCTCACTGGGAAGGTGGGGCGACGTCGCAGGGGCGGGCGTCGAGAGGCCAGGGATGGCGGGGACGGCAGCCCGATCCTCCCCCAGGCCGACGCGGACCTCGCCGCCTGGCAGTCGACCCGCGCGGAAGGCGTCAAGGCGCAGAATCCGGAACTCGGCCCATGAAGTTGAAGAAGTCCCCGGCGCCCCTGTTCCATGCTTTCCGGAAAGCGGTGCGGAAGGCGCTATACGAGGCTTATGCCTGGTTCGTGGCGGCCTATCGGGAAGCGGCGGCGAAGTTGCGATCCGGAGATCGGAACGCGACCTTCCCGTCGGGCTGTTTCCCGCCCCGGCTGCCCTTCGTGGCTGCCTGAGGTAGGTCGTCCCGGGTGGCACCTACTTGGCGGGCATCCGTTTATGCGGCTGACGCTGCGGCGTCAGCCGGGACTCCTCCCAGAAGGGTCAAAAGGTCGCTGAAGAACCGCCTGACGGCCATCCGGCCCAACGGGCCGGGAGAACCCAGCCCAGGGATGAGGCCGCAGGCCGATTCCCTGGGATTCAACGGCCGCCACGATCGTGCGGCCTGAAGGGCCGCGGGAGCCCTGCACTAGGAGCGGCGCCGGCTCGAGGAGACCTCTCGCGGCCCTTCAGGCCGCGGGGTAGATCGGCTCCTATGACCCAGGGTATCGGCCTGTGGCCTCAACCCTGGGCTAGAGTCTCCCGGCCCGTTGGGCCGGACGCCTGAGGACACGACGCCGCCCTGGCCTCCCTGCGTCAGATCGGGCAGGAGGGGGCGCAGTTGCCATCAGCAATAAGTGCCTGGCACCCGCTGGCGGGCGGAACGTCCGTGTGAACATGAATAACCTGCCACACCGATTCTCTCGATAACGGGTGGCACCTAGTTCCACCTGCAAAGAACCTACCGAGGATCAGTGTGAGGGCGTGAATCTACTGCCCGCGCAGGCGTTCGAGCTCGGCGCGTAGCCGGGCGATCTCCATAGGCGGCATAGGAGAGGCCCCCCTCCCCCATGACATAAGTGTACACCGCACCACAGGGCTTGCGTCAAGGCCGGGGTCGTGCGCCATAGTCCGCGACCATGACAGAACATGCAATAGTGACCGCCGGAGCAGGTCCGACAGGCTGCTACGTGTTGGGTTTCCAGGAGATCGACCAGACGCAGGTCGCGGTCGTTGGCGGCAAGGGCGCGCACCTGGGGGAGCTTTCGCGGATCGAAGGCCTCCGCGTGCCGGCTGGCTTTTGCGTGACGACGGACGCCTTCCAGCGGATCCTGGCGGAAGCGCCGTCGATCCCCTCGATCCATGACCGGCTCGATCGGCTGTCGCTTCTTTCGCCGGACGACCGGGAGGCGATCCGCGCGCTCAGCGCGGAGGTCCGCCGGACCCTCGAAGGGATCGCCATTCCCGACGATCTGGCGTCGGCGATCACCCGCGCGGTCGCCCGGCTCGGCGAGCACGCCGCCTATGCGGTCCGATCCAGCGCGACGGCGGAGGACCTGCCGACGGCCTCCTTCGCGGGCCAGCAGGACACGTACCTGAACGTCGTGGGGCCGGCGGCGATCCTCATGCACGTCAGCCGGTGCTGGGCCTCGCTCTTCACCGAGCGGACCGTGACCTACCGCCTGCGGAACGGCTTCGACCACCGGAAGGTCCACATGGCCGTGGTCGTGCAGCAGATGGTCTTCCCGCAGGCGGCCGGCATCCTGTTCACGGCCGACCCCGTCACCGGCAATCGGAAGGTCGCCTCCGTGGAGGCCAGCTTCGGCCTCGGCGAGGCGCTGGTCTCCGGCCTGGTGAACGCGGACGTCTACAAGGTGCGGGACGGCGAGGTCGTCGCCAAGACAGTTGCCACCAAGCAGCTTGCCATCTACGCCACGCCGGCAGGCGGGACGCAGGAACAGGCGATCGAGCCGGAGAGGCAGGAGCAGCCCGCGCTGACGGATGCCCAGGTCGTGCGGCTCGCAGAGCTGGGCCGGCGGATCGAAGCGTGCTTCGGCCGCCCGCAGGACATCGAATGGTGCTTGGTTGACGATGACTTCCAGATCGTCCAGAGCCGGCCCATCACCACGCTGTTCCCCATCCCCGAGGCCGGCGACCGGGAGAACCACGTCTACGTCTCCGTCGGTCACCAGCAGATGATGACCGACCCCATGAAACCCCTGGGGCTCTCCTTCTGGCAGATGACGACCCCGCGTCCCATGGCCGAGGCCGGCGGGAGGCTGTTCGTCGACGTCACTCAGATCCTGGCTTCGGCGACAAGCCGCGGAGGCCTGCTCGCGACCCTGGGGAAATCCGATCCACTGATCCGGGACGCGCTGCAGAGCGTCCTCGACCGCGGCGACTTCATCCGGCCGCTCTCGGACGAGGGTCCCGTTTGGACGCCGCCCGGCAGCGGGGCTGCCTCGATCGAGACCGACCCGGCCCTCGTCACCGAGCTGATCGAGCGCAGCCAGGCGTCCATCGCCGCCTTGAAACGCGACATCCGGACGATGTCCGGATCGGCGCTGCTCGACTTCATCCTGGCGGACCTCCAGGAGCGGAAGCGGGCCCAGTCCGATCCGCGAAGCCTTCAGGTGATCATGGCGGGGATGGAGGCCGCGTGGTGGTTGAACGATCAGTTACAGACGTGGCTGGGCGAGAAGAACGCGGCCGACACGCTCACGCAGTCCGTCCCCAACAACGTCACGTCGGAGATGGGGCTGGCGCTCCTGGACGTCGCGGACGTGATCCGCCCGCACCCGGAGGTGGTGGCGTTCCTGGAGCACGTCGAGGACGACGGCTTCCTGGACGAGCTGCCGAAGCTCGCGGGTGGGCGCGAAGCGCGAGACGCCATCCGGGCCTGGCTCGACAAGTACGGCATGCGCGGCGTCGGCGAGATCGACATCACGAGACCGCGTTGGACCGAGCGCCCCACCACGCTCATGCCCATGATCCTCGGCCACATCAAGAGCTTCGGGCCGGGCGAGGCCGAGCGGCGCTTCGAGCGAGGGCGGCAGGAAGCCTGGGAGAAGGAACGGGAGCTGCTGGAGCGCTTGCGAGACTTGCCCGACGGACAGCAGAAGGCCGAGGAGACAAAGCGGATGATCAATCGGGTCCGGACCTTCGCCGGGTACCGGGAGTATCCGAAGTACGGCATGGTCAGCCGCTACTTCGTCTACAAGCAGGCCTTGCTGGAAGAAGCCGAGCGCCTCGTGCACGCCCATGTGCTCCATGAGAAGGAAGACATCTTCTACCTCAGGTTCGAGGAGCTCCACGACGTCGTGCGCACGAACCGGGTGGACGACCAGCTCATCCGCCAGCGCAAGGACGCGTTCAGATCGTATCGAGCGCTCACGCCGCCACGAGTGCTCACGTCGGACGGCGAGGCCGTCGCCGGGGCGTACCACCGACGCGACGATTTTCCGGCCGGCGCGCTGGTCGGCCTGGCGGTGTCCGCGGGGACCATCGAGGGACGGGCCCGCGTCATCCTGGACATGGCGAAGGCCGATCTCGAAGCGGGCGACATCCTGGTCACCGCCTACACCGACCCCAGCTGGACGCCCCTGTTCGTCGCGATCAAGGGCCTGGTGACGGAGGTGGGGGGCCTGATGACCCATGGCGCTGTGATCGCACGCGAGTACGGCCTGCCGGCCGTCGTGGGGGTGGAGCATGCCACCCGGCTGATCCGGGATGGACAGCGGATACGCGTGCATGGAACGGAGGGGTACGTCGAGATCCTGCCCTAGCCGGGCACTAAAATCGCCGTGACGCCTCGGAGTCTCGGAGGGCGTCTCGAATTGGCTGGCCCCTCCCGGGCGACGTCGCAGGGGCGGGCGTCGAGAGGCCAGGGATGGCGGGGACGGCAGCCCGATCCTCCCCCAGGCCGACGCGGACCTCGCCGCCTGGCAGTCGACCCGCGCGGAAGGCGTCAAGGCGCAGAATCCGGAGACTCGGCCCACGAAGTTGAAGAAGTCCCCGGCGCCCCTGTTCCATGCTTTCCGAAAAGCGGTGCGGAAGGAGCTGTACGAGGCTTATGCCTGGTTTGTGGCGGCCTATCGGGAAGCGGCGGCGAAGCTGCGATCCGGAGATCGGAACGCGACCTTCCCGTCGGGCTGTTTCCCGCCCCGGCTGCCCTTCGTGGCTGCCCTGAGGTAGGTCCTCCCAGGCTCGGGCAATTCAGGGAGAGACCTGAACGCGGGCAACACCGCTGCCCGCTCAGTGGAGGTGTGTGCCCGCACCGTTCCTGATCGGCCGACAGAGGAATGTGACGGCCACCCGTTCCGGAGCACTGCTGCTCGCAGTCAACGACACGGTCTTCGACGACAACGAAGGGCAGTACCGGGTCGCCGTGCACGTCGCCCCCCCGCCGCTTCGTGCGTGCCGAACGCGACCACCCTCTGTCTCGCCCAGAACCGTTTCCGTGTCCAGGCATCCTGGCGGACCGCGCAGGGGCAGACGGGCGTCGGCCGGGTCATCTCCACCAAAACCGCCGAGTCGGGACTGGTTCTTTAGCAGCACCAAGTGGGAGTTGCTCGTCAACGTCCTGAACGGCTGCTCCGCCAACAACCGCTACTGGGTGTTTGCCGCGGCCACCACGAAACGTCCAATACACCGTGCGGGTGACCGACACCAGAACCGGAACTGTCAAGGAGTACGCCCACGCGCAGGGTGCGCCGGCGCTCTCGGTGATGGACACCAACGCGTTTGCGACTTGTCCTTGATGAAGTCGTCGCGCCGAAGGCTCAGTAACCAAACCGGGCGGGCGGAGTAGGTGCCTCCCTTTTCGCGAGAGAAGCTGCGGGCCGGCGACCGGTCCGCGGAACTCCCGCGCAGGAGCTTTCCGCCTCGGCTGCTGTTCGGGCAGGCGAAGTCGGCGGCTGTCGGCCGCCGGTCGTGATCGTGGAGGCCTCGTCGTCCCTTTCGCTCCCCCTGACCGCTCTCTATCCTACTCGAGGTGCGGGAAGGAGGCCTCCTGCCGCTGATGTAAGCTATCCGCCTCTATCGCCGGTTTGGAAAGGAGAGACCAATGCGCCGACTTTGCCTGCTGCTCGTCGTGCTCGGTGTTCTCGTGGTCGCAGCCACTCCCGGCCCGCTGTCGGCCAGCCCTTCGTGCCCAGCGTCTTGTGGAGAGGCCATGGATTGGTGCTGGAGTAACTACGGCGGCTACCCGATCGACCGGATTGAATACAGGAGAACGCGCAACGGCGCCCGGAGGGGTGTGCTTCGCTTCGAGCCGAGGCAGGTGTTCTTGATCATGCGCCTTCGGCTCTAAGGTCCGCGAGCCACATCTTACACACAAACTTTGCAGCAGCATGGATTGCTTCGGCCGCTGCCGCGGATTCTGGCTCCTCACCCCGGTGCACAACAGCATTTCTCAGTGAGTTCATGCGACGCAGCGCTGCCAAAAGCTCGGCGCGTTCGTTCGTGCCGATGTCCGTAAACGCTCTTGTGCACGCACCAGAAATGCAAAGATCAAACCGAAGCGGGTTGCCCATTTCGCGGACGGCAGTCCGTACAGTGTCACCGCCGCCCTCCAGTGTATTTTTCTGAAGCCAGAGCTCAACGGCCGGAGAAGCTACTATTTCCACGGCAGAACAGGCGCAGAGAACCGTTTCGCGAAGATTGCCGTTCTCGAAGTGTCGGGCTCCGTCGACTAATATTCTCCAGCTTGGAGTAATCATGTCTGGCGCGCCCATCATAGATTCGAGATAGACCTGCTCTACGTCGATATGGCCGGGTAGATATTCGCCAAGAACGTCATCCATGGCGAGCGTGACGGGTGTGTATTTGAGAGGAATATTCACCTGCGGCGTGATCAACACGATGCTGCGGCCGTCGAGTCGGTGTCTCGGCACGGACAAGTCGAAGTATGTGTGCTCGTATGCACGCAGAAACCGATTGACAAGTATGCTTGCTAATTTCGACTGTCTTTCTTCATCTAATGCGAGAAACTCTTCAGTACGCTTGATCTGTATAAGAATGGGAGTGGCGTTTCGATGCGTCGGCGTGATTCGGCCAACGCTATCCCCGATTAGGCGAAACAACTGTAAATATAGACTCGTGTCGGAACTAGGAACGCAGACGCTGAACCATATATCGTCATCTCGCCCTACTTCCGCAGTGACTTCACATCCGCGGGAAAAGAGGTGTGACTTCGTGGTCTCGATTGTGGTGCAGAGGCCGAGGTGCTCATCGTCCTCGAGTACTACTTCATTCACTTTCTTCTCCCTCTGGCGCGGTCATGCGTGCCATCTTTCCTGCAGGGTTCCCGGATCAGACCACAGGAGCCCTTCGGAGCGCAACTTCGCCCAAAAGATCGTACCATGAGAGGTCGCTGGTGGAGGGTCGCCCCGTTTGGGGGAGTGGCGGCCCCACTTCGGGCGATGGCCGCCCTCTTTGGGGAACGCTCGCCCGGTTCGGGGGAGTAGTTTCCCCTTTGAGGAGAGGGGGACGCTAATCCAAGAGGCTCAGCTGCTCGCTCCGAGGTGCGTTGATAAAGCGAATCACGAGACGATCGTCGTCGACATATTTCGCAAACGTCCCTTTTCGTCGTCCGGGCGGAGATGATATGATAGCGATCTCTTCATTTCGTTCCAACTGGGCGAGAGAATCGGTATATTTAAAACAAGGCGTCTCCGTGAGGACGTGGTGGCGGATTTCCCCGACAGTCATCTGGCGACCCACCAGCGAGGAGCGGAGATTGTCGGCAAGCCAGCTCTCATCAAATCCGGGCAACAGATTGAACTGGCCGGAGTGTTTATCAGAAAACCGGAATTGTCCTGTATCGTCCACGGACCACATTGCCTTTTTCATTTCTTCCAGGCCGCGGTCGCTATTGCTGCAAAAAACCAGCCAGTACAATAGTTGATCATTCTGGTCGTGCATTGAAAAGCTATACGAGAAGGAAGCCTTGCCTCGGGTTCTCAGGGCTTCATCATAAAGCTGGAGGAAGCGTTGGCTTCGCACGCCGCCTTTGATGCTCAGAACTTCTCGCCACTCAGGACCGCCAAAGGCGCGATCGATTCCTGGCCATTTTGTCTCGTCTGTCAAGTATCGATTGAGATCTCTCCAGTTCATGAAAGAGAATACCTCTCGGGAGGTACCTGACATGATCCTCTCTACGAGCTCCATAGGAACGGCGGAGTAGCCAAACTGATCCAGGAAAACTAACATGGGGCAGTACTGTTGGAGTTCCTTTCTTCTGCAGAAGGCGACGGACTTCGCCGTCAGCAGAGCCCAGGATCGGAAGCGCTACGACGAGATTTCGTTGAGGAGCCTTCACGTACGGACCCAGTAGCTGGGTAAGATGCTGCCATCGGTCCTCTCGCCGTTCAATGAAAAACATCCGGGATTGGAGTCGGGAACTCACTCACATGCTCCTGGGCGACTCTTATGGCCACCAAGGGGCTTCCTGGCTCGCCTCCACTGTACTCGCCCGGACCAGAAAAGGCGTCGACATATACAATCTCGCAGCCTCTGTCACGCGAGGCGGCTTGGCGAGCCAGGATTGGCATCCACGCCTGAAGATATGCTTTTAGAATCTCTAGTTTGGCAAGAGTGTGAGGATCTGCGTCCCAGACCGTAGGGAGGGTGTCTTCAGCCATGGGTTGCGATATATGGAAGTGTGGGCATTCCGTCCCATGTCCTGCCGTCGAGAGACCGCCCGGTTGCCTTCTTGTTCTTTCCGCCCCACTGCTTGAAGAAGAACGGTATCTTGCAAGAGATTGCCTTATCCCTGATCTCCCGGGCCCACTCCGGCTTCATGGGGCGGGCATTGGGGCCAGATTCGCCGCCGACGATGACCCAGCTGATGCCTGCAAGATCTAGAGAGCGAAGAGGTCCGAGCAAGGGCTCGAGAGAAAGGAATCGAACCTTGGCAGGGATCCTTCCTTAACGATTCGACACGACTCAGCACGCCCTCGTTTTCGACGCTTGTTCCAAGCCATACATTAGCTGGCCATGGCAGTAAGCTGGCGAGTTCCTCGGCCCGTTCCGGTCGCTTTGTCAGGACCTGGAAATTGTGCCAGGAAGCCGTTTCCATCACTTCAAAAACACGTTGAATGAAGACGGTTGGTGTTTCCTGGTGGAAGAGATCGCTCATGGAGTTTACAAATATGTTCCTCGGATTTCTCCACCGAAGGGGATCTGTCAGAGCCTCCTCGACGAGCTCAATGGTATTCGACCACCTTCCGTTCGCCTTGACCACAGAACGGTAGTGGTTCTTTCTCCCAGGGTTTTCCCCTTGCTTCTCAGCCTGAAGAGCCATAGCACGAAGACGAGCAGACATTCGCTCAGCGTAGCAGTGCTTACATCCCGGGCTGATCTTAGTGCATCCAACCAGCGGATTCCACGTTGACTCGGTCCACTCTATTGTCGACGAAGCAGCCATGCTAATACGATAGCGCCTCGTTTGCGCCAGGTCAAGGGGGAGTCGCCCGGTGGACTAGGTGCCACCCATCAGAAGGCTCTTATCAACTCCCCACACCTCTCCCTTCCGGGAGTCCCCGGGTCTTGGGTGAGCGGGGGAAGGTCGACACTGCCGATTCGGCTTCCGGTTGCGCGCCCGCTTTCTCCATTCTCGGGTGCAGAGATCCGCACCAGCCACCCATCGGGTTCTAGGCGGGGGAAAGCCGTTACCGGGCTTTCCCTCGCCCCTGGCTCTGTTGAGAGCCCCCAAATCGCTTAGTTAGGCAGCGCGATCCCCGCCCCCCCATCCGCCCCGCCGCTCACCCTTCCTTATTAGAAGGGACATCCAAGCGCCGGGGCATGCCGCCCCACCGCCTCCGTCCCTGCAAGGGAGCCCCATGTCTCGCACGATGGTCCGCGCCGTCGCCACCGTCCTCGTCCTTTCCGCGCTCGCCCTGCCGCTGGCTGCACAGCCGGAGCCTGGAAAGGCTCCATCCCGCTCCCTCCTCGCGCAGCTCTGGCATCGGATCGCCGCTCCCGTCATAGCCCTTTTCAGTGCCTCCGAGACCGACGGCCGAAGCGGGTGGGACCCGAACGGGCTTACCACGGACGGCCGGAGTGGCTTCGACCCCGATGGGCTCCAGTCGGACGGCCGGGGCGGGTTTGACCCGAACGGCTGATCCAGTCCCTTGTCTCGCCCTCGGTGAGTTGGGCTTCCCTCCGTTCACTCTTCTTCGCTACACTGCGACGCGGAGGTAGGAAATTTTTCGCGGAGAGGAACAGGAATGCACCTCACAGAGATCCAGCTACGGCAACTGGCGGCCGGCCAGTTATCAACAGAGGAAAGGCAGACCGCCGTTCGGCACCTCCTGACGAAGTGCCGGCCCTGCCTGAAGCTGGCGCGGAAGGTTCTGTTTCCTGAAATGGAGTCCGAGCCCGACTACTCCGGTGTCCTCCGCCGGCTGGAGCTCTCCCTGGTCCTGGCGACGAACGACGTCGAGGTCGAGCGGGGCGTCGCCCGCGCGCTCTGGGACGAACATCTCTCTACCCTGGCGCCCGGTCCACGGCTGATGGCCATCCGGAGCAATCCCGATCTCCAGACGTGGGGCACTTTCGACCTGCTCCTGGTGGAGGCGAAGCGGATCACCCTGGAGCGGCCGGTGGACGCGGTGGACCTGGCCTACGCTGCACTCGCGGTCACCGATCTTCTGGACCCGCGCGCCTACTCAGAGGAGCGCATCCACGACCTTCGGGCCAGCGCCTGGGCAGCCCTCGGGAACGCCAAGCGCATGGCCGGCGATTTTCCGGGAGCCGGAGAGGCCCTCCGAACGGCCGCCGAGACGTTGGAGCAGGGGACGGGAGACCCCTATGAGGAGGCCAACGTCCTCTCGATGACCGCTTCTTTGCTGACCGACCTCGGCAACTTCGACAAGGCAGTGGACCACCTGGATGACGCTGCGATCCTCGCCCGCACAGTTCGGGATCGGTCTCTCGAGGGCCGGTTCAGAATCCAACAGTCAAGCTCTATCGGTTGGGAGGATCCGGTCCGAGGATTGAAGCTCGCCGAGCGGGGGTTGAAGCTCCTCCGCAGGAGCCGGAGTGAGGACCAGTACGCCAATCTGGCCGGCCTGCATCTGACGGCCTTGTGGACCAACGAGCTCGGGGACTTCGAGGAGGCTCGGGCAACCCTGGAGACCTACCGTTACCTCTATGCCGCCTTCCCCGATCCCGCGACCCAGGGCCGTCTCCTCCTGCTGGATGCCCTGATCTGCCGGAACGAGGGGCGCCTGGAGGATTCGGAGCGCCTGCTGCGCCGGCTGGTCGGGCACTACTCCGCGCATGGGATGGCGTTCGATCTCACCCTGACCACTCTCGAATGGGCGGAAGCCCTGGTGCTCCTGGGGCTCCACCGGGAGGCGACCGGCGTCCTGCAGGAGGTGTATCCGCTCATCGAGCAGTGGGGCGCCCCGATCGACATCCTGCGCGCCTGGAAGATCGTCGAAGAGGCGGTGCGGCGGCAGGCCGCCCGGCACGAAGCGTTCCGCGAGTTGGCCATGACGGTCCGCCGGCGGTGGTATCAGAGAGGATAGGAGCGTGGCTCGGCCTTGACGCTGCGGCCGATCCGCGCGAAGCAGCCTTCCCCTTGCAGGAAGTCGATCGGGCTCTGCGCTCCCCGCCTTCCTCGCTTCGGGACATCGGTGTCGGTTGTCGTCGTGAAGCAAGGCGGCTACAAGACGGTGTGGCCCGATTGCGGGAACCCATGGCCAAGGACCAGACGCTGTCCTCGGGAGAAGGTGACCGGGTGAGCGCTCCTCGAGAAGCTTCCACAAGGGCGCGGACCGCGCCTACCACGTCGGCCGGCGCGACGACCAGGTCAGCAGACCGGCCGACAAGGTCCAAAGGCTCTCCCGTAGAGGTGCTTGGCCGGCTCATCCCGAGACCTGACCGGGCGACAAAGCCTGGAGGCTGGGCGAGAACGTCCCGAGACCGGCTCATTCAGTCAGCTGACCGAGCGAGAAAGTCGGGAGACCGGGTGAAAAAGTCCCGCGACCGGCTCACCCAGTCCCGAGACCGGGTCAGCCAGTCTGCTGACCGAACGAGAAAGTCTCGAGACTGGCTCACCCAGTCAGCTGACGGAATGAAAAAGTCCCGAGACTGGCTCACCCAGTCCCGTGACCGGCTCATCCAGTCAGCTGACGGAATGAAAAAGTCCCGAGACTGGCTCACCCAGTCTCGAGACT
>WNGB01005853.1_pt1 | contig 18289 bp, 13 predicted proteins | sample 5400681 | NCBI WGS metagenome assembly WNGB01 (sample SAMN13153367, study PRJNA577476) | soil metagenome | isolation source: 115 cm soil or saprolite under grassland replicate 2 | place: USA:California | collected 2016-06-15 | reverse complement strand
GGAGCCCGAACAGTGACCGCCGCGGTCCTCAGCGTGATGGCCGTCGAGCGACGCACTGATCACGAATTCATGCCCGCACGGAGAAAGTGTTATCAGTCGCGCGTGCGAGCTGCGCGGTACGAACGGCAGGGACCCCTGGACGGCGTCCTCGTCGTAGGCGAGCTACCCGGCCGGGGCGGGTCGGGTTGTCGTTCGGACCGAGTCGAGCGCATGATCAACTCGCTCCAATCTTCAGTGTGTCTCGGGCTCGTCGCGCTCGCCGCGTGTCGCGCGGAACCGTCCACTCCGAAATCGGCGCCGGCGATCGACACCCCCGCTCCGACGACACCTGGCTCCCCGTCGGTCGGCGGCGAACCCGACCGGCCGCTCACGAACCCATCCCGCGCCGACTGCGTCAAGGACACCGATTGCGTGCCTGCCGTCTGCTGTCACGCCAATCGCTGCGTTCCCAAAGCCGAGAAGCCAGCGTGCCAGGGGATCATGTGCACGATGATGTGCGCTCCTCACACGATCGACTGCGGCGGCGGGTGCAGCTGCCAATCCGGTCAATGTGTCGCGCGGCTCATCGACAAGCCGCAGTAGGTGAATTCTAGGATACGCCCGCGGTCCCTCTTCCTACATCGTGAGCGCCGGAAAGATATCCCCCCGGCTGTGAATTTGATATCGTGGCGCCGCGCCTGTTCCGAGAGAAACCGAACGTTCGAAAGGTTGGGGGGGGTCATGCGAAAGACGACTGCACTCGTTTCCACACGCCGCGCAGCGCTCTTGGGCAGCGGCTGCTTGGTCGTCAGCGGCTGCTTCGGCAGCTTCCCCCTCACCAACATCATCTACGATTGGAATGGTGGGTTCGGCAGCAAATGGGTTCGGTGGCTCATTTTTCTCGGGCTCATCATCATTCCGGTCTACGAAATTGCGCTGATCGTCGACGCGCTCATCCTCAACACGATCGAGTTCTGGACCGGCGGAGGAGGAGGTGGCGGCGGCGGCGGCGGGAGCAGCGAGAGCTCGACCCCGAGCAGCGTGCCGTCGGGAGGTGGGTCGAAGCGCAAACGCAAGTCGTCGGACCTCGGCAACGGTCATCGCGTCGCGATCGAGTCCACCGAAAACCCCGACGTCTTCCTTCTCGAGCACCACGTCGACGGCAAGCTCGTCCGGACGCTCTATCTCCAGCGCGTCGGCGAGCACGAGCTGCGCTTGTTCGACGATCAGCACCGGCTCGTCGCCATCACCCGCTCGAACGGTCAGGGCGGCGTCGAGCTGCGCGACGGGCGGATGGCCCTGGTGGCCGGGCTCGATCAAGCACAGTGCTCGCGGGTCGTGCAGACGGCGCGTTCGGGCGGATCGGTGGCGATCGCCATGCACGACGAGCTGCTGCGCACCGATGCCGCCGCTCCGGAGAAGCAGGAAATCGCCCGCCGCCAGGCCGAGACGCGCATCATTTTCTGATCAGGTGCTACATCGGGGTGGCAGCCAGCAAGTCCAACCACAACTAAGATGCCCCCCGATCATGAAGTCCCCTCGAAAGTCGCGCTTTTTTTCCAACCTGAAGCGTAACGGCAAACGCTGGTTCGCGTCCGCCGTGGAGGCGTACGGGATATTCGACCATCGTAGCGTCGGTCTCGCGCGAATCGGCCTCGGGCTGTTGCTCCTTTACAACCTCTGGCGGCGCGTTCCGCAGCTCTCCACTTGGTACTCGAACGACGGCCTGTTGCCGAATCACATCTTGCTCTGGCGCCCGATGTTCGAGTTCATGTTCTCGTTCTTCTTCGCCGCGTCGCAGCCGGGCGAAGCCGCGGTGATGTTCGTCGTCTGCGGCTTCATCTTCGCGATGTTCACCATCGGGTATCGGACGCGATTGTTCCACGTTCTTTCCATGGTGTGCCTGGTCAGCGTCCAGACGCGTCAAGCTTTCACGATGAATGGGGGCGACGTCGCGCTGACCGTGCTCTGTTTTTGGACGATGTTTTTGCCCATGGGCGCGCGCTTCTCGGTGGATGCGATGCGTGCGAGCTTGGCGGAGCGGCAGGAGAAGACCGCGGACGAGCTCAATGACCGCGCCGCGTTCGCGCGCGCCGGCGCCTATCCGACCGCGTCGCTCGCCTATTTCGCCATCCTGCTCCAGCTCGCCGTCATCTATTACTTCAACGCCGTCAACAAACACGGCTGGACCTGGCGCCAAGGTTCGGCGATCCACTACGTGCTCTACCAAGAACGAATGGTCACCTGGTTCGGGGCACTCGTGCGCGACCACCTGAACCTGCGAATGGCGAAGGCGCTCACCTTCACGACGCTCATTCTCGAGTACGCCGCGCCCATCCTCATTCTGTCGCCGGTCGGTAAGGTGTGGTTACGCCGTTTGGCGTGGATCCTTCTGCCGCTCTTGCATCTCGGTTTTGCGGCCTTCCTCAACCTCGGCCAGTTTTCGTTCAACATGATCGGCTACTTCCCACTCCTGGTGACGGCGAGTGACTGGAGCTGGTTCAACCGGTATTTGGCGCCAGGGCCGGGTCGCGGCCGCACCGTCCATGTTCGCGAAGACTCGCCTCTCCAATTCGGTTGGGCGCGCCTGCTCTCGCGACTCGACTCGTTCCAACGATTGCGCTTCGTTTCTGGTCCGGCGTGGGAGGTCGAAGACCCGGTGACGAACCGGCGGAGCAAGGGCGCACGCGCCTTCGGCGAATGTCTGGCGGCGCTGCCTTGTGGCCTGCCTTTTGCGGCGGCCCTGCAACTGCCAGCGGTCCGCGCTCTAGCCGAATGGCTAGGTCGCCTGATCGGCAAGAGGGAAGCGTCGATAGGACGGTGGCTCCGTTCCTGGCCGTTCGGAGGGCGCGGGAACGCGATGGGCGCGCGGCCGAGCGCCGCTCGAACGTGGTTTCGACGGCGCCCTCTGGCCATTCTTCGCGAATTTTCGGTGGCCGTCGTCATCTTCGCCTGCACCAACCAGCTTTTCGTCCAGAACAATGCCATCCCCAAGCGCTTCAAACCGACGCAGCCCAAATGGATCACGCAGCTCATTTGGTACCCGCGCCTCGATCAGGGATGGCAAATGTTTTCACCCGACGTACCGACGGGGGAAAAGCATCTCTACATCGACGCGATCACGTTCGGCGGACGGCACGTCGATCCCTTCAATGAGGCGGGGAGCCGCGCGGGGCCCGTCCCTCTCGAGCGAATCCCACCGCATCTGCACCAAGACGAGTTCTGGTACGACTACGAGCGCGAGATTTTCGGCAACGAGCCTTATTGGCGGGCGCTCAAAGAATGGATATTCAACTACCACGTCCGAACGGGCAACTACCAAGACCGAATCATCTCCTTCGAAGCCAAGATCATCGAGATGGACGCCCCTCCCCCCGGGCAAACGGCCGCCCTCAATCCGAGGACGAAAGTCATGTTCAGCGCGAGGGAGTGAACATCAGTCGAACGCGATCTTGAGCCCCATGCTCTCCTTCATGTGAAGCAGGCCTTACCGGTGGCTGGCCTTAGATCCGACTAAAGTCGGACCAGGATGGAGTCCGTTTGCCCACCGCTCGAAGCACTATCGGTGAAGCGGAGGTGATCCGCTCAATCGGTTGAATCTTGCCTATTCCCGTCCGAGACACAAGTGTGTTAGGTTCGGTCGGCCGATTGGTTTTCCTACGCTACATAGGCGGATTTGCCTAGAATTTTTGATGGCGGGCGGCAAGCGTTAACGACGTCTACTGATGTGAGGCTCACATGACCAACGAATGCTTAAGGCGCAGAGGGTGCCTGCGCTGGGGAGGTGCGGTGTTGGCCGCGGCGACTGGCCTGACCAGCTGCGGCAGCGAATCCACGATTCCAGGCAACGCGAATACCGGTTCGCCGACGAGTGGAGCGACCACGACCGGTGACTCGTCCTCGACCGGTCAGGCCACGACCAGTGCGGGCGGCACGAGCGGGAGCGGTCAGGCCACCGGAACCGGGACGACCGGGGCGACCGGGGGCATGTCGACAGGAACGGGCGGGGCCACGGGCACCGGTGGTGCCGGCGGAGGAGGACCCGGATCGTGCACGCCGGCGGCGCCTCTTTCACAGAAAGTGGCGGTCCGCCCTCAAGCGGCCGCGCACGACTCGGTCAACAGGTTCTTCGACAGTACGGATCCTTTCATCAAGAACACGGTGCTTGCGAACATCGAAAAGTATCGCAAGTCCGACGCGACCGTGAAGGTGATCACGGCCGACGGAAAGCCGGCCGTCGGCTACAAGGTCACCGCGCTTTTAGCGAACCCCGATTTCAAGTGGGGCGCGAGCCCGCCGCGGTCCGCGGTAGGGGCCGAGAGCGCAACCCCCCCCGAGCTCGAAAAGCTTTGGGGCGAGATGTTCAACTACTCGATTCCTCAGTACACGACCAAGTGGTCGAACATCGAAAGGGTTCCCGGCACGTACGACTACACGCCCGCCGACACGCTCCTGGGCATGATGACCCGCAACGGCGTTCTCATGGAGCAGCATTTCGTCGTGGGCTATCACCCCGACTGGCTGGTCACGCTGGCAAGCGACGCCGACAGGGCCAAAGCGCAGGAGGCCTTCGGTCTCGATGTCTTGAACAAGTATCACGACAAGATCCAGTATTGGCAGGTCTTCAACGAGGACTACAAGACGCACATCCCGCTGGCGCACGTGTACGTGGATCAGACGGCTTTCTTCAAGAAGGTCTCGACCATGTATCCGAACCTCAAGCTCGGGGTGAACGACTGCTACGAGTTCGCCGAAGCCGGGGGATTGCCGCCTCCCGCCACGGTGAAAGCGATGTGGCCCGGCATCCATTTCTTGGGTGTGCACAGCCACAAGCCGCGTCGCCTCTGGGCAAGCCCGCAGCAGATCTACCAGACCTACAATTCTTACATCGATTCGGGTGTGTTTCTGCACATCACCGAATTCGGAATCATTCGGGAGGAGAACGGCGACGCTTCGTTTCAAGGGACGGCGAAAACTGGAACGTGGACCGACGTCACATTGGCTGATTACTTCGTTCAGACGATGGCAACCTGTTTCAGTCATCCCGCCGTCGAGGCGTACAATCACTTCGGCGTAGGTCCCGATGTCAATCGGTATACCGGCAACAATCTGTTCCTCGAGGGAGGCGCGTTTTCGCTCTCCTATCACGCCATCCGCAGCCTGCTGATCGACAAGTTCCGCACGCTGGCCGAAGGTATGACCGACGCCAGCGGGCAACTCAAGTATCGAGGGCTGCAGGGTGAATACGAAGCGACGGTGGTCACGCCCACCGGGACGACGGCGAAGGGGCGCTTCTATCTGAAGCCGGGTCCGGGGCAGGAATTCACCCTGAGGGTCACCGACGGCGACCAGCAGCTCTGCCTGCCCCAGTAGCGACGCCTCGTCAAAAGGTCCCACCCCCAAGGTAGGACGAGCCCTCCTTTGTCCGCAGGGGCCCAATTTGATAAGCTGAACGCCGGAGGCCGATGTTCGACCGCGTTTCGGCGGGGCTCGTAGTTGCGGCAGCGTGCACGTTGCTCGGCGCGTGCGCCGAAACCAGCTACGTCTACCGTCCCTCGCAGCAGGCCACCGCATCGGTCAGCGGACTACCCGCCGCGCGCTATCCCGTCCCGCCCGAGCGGCCGATGGGTGAAGTGCTCGTCGTCTCGTCCGGGGTGACCGAGATACAGGCGTCCGAGGGTCGGCGGCGCTTGCTATTCGTCCGCATGCTCATCTCCAACAATTCGGACGAGAGTTCTTGGAGTCTCGACACGCGGCAGCAGGTCGCCTTCATCGGCGGGCAGCGCGTCAGCCCCGCCTACGTCAATCCCTTCAAGCAGCCTTTGCCGATCGTTCCTATCGCGCGGGGAGAACGGCGTGCGGTCGACTTCTATTTTCCTTTGCCCCCGGGTCGAGACAGCAACGACGAGGTCCCCGTTTTCGAAATCGCATGGAGTGTTCAAACGAGCGAACGGCTCGTGGCCGAGCGCACCTCATTCGATAGAATGCGCGTCGAGCCCGTCTACGCCGGCAGCTATTACGGCTATTATGGTTACCCGGGCTGGGGTCCCTATTATTATGGGTACGACCCGTTCTGGCCGCATTACGGTTACGGCGTCTACGTCGGCTACGGAGGTCACTACCCCTACGGCTATGGTGGGCACTACCGTGGTGGATACGGCGGATACGGGTACGGCGGGCACTCCGTTGGCCGCACCCCCTACCTTCGCGCCACCCCGCGCGTTCGCTGACTTTCTCCGACGATCGTTGCGGCGTCATCGTCATTGGACAGTGCTAGCGGCTGACGTGGCGCTTCTTCTCGCAAGCATACAAAAAAGTTTGACCAGTTAAACAGGCCAACGCACACGTTATGGTAGTGGTCGGATTGTAAGGACGTCTGGCCAAAGAGCGCGCGCGCCAACGCATGTTGAACGGTCACTACGATGTAGGCCGAAGATTCCAACGAGGAAACGTTGCGGCGGCAGCGTGGGTCGTCGTGTGTTGCGGATGCGGCAACGGTCTCATCGACGGGGCGGGCAGCGATACGACCGGGGGTAACCAGCCGGCGAGCTCCGGGCCGAGTGGCGTCGGCACGAGTGGCGTCGGCACGACTGGCGTTGGCGGCAGCGCCAGCAGCGGCAGCAGCGGTGGCCAGAGCACGGGAGCTCCAACCACGACGGGCAGCGGCGGAGCAGGTAGCGGAACCAGTGGAACGGGGGGCGCCGGAGGTAGCGGCGGGCCAGGCGACGGGAGCATCTTTCGCCACCCGGGCGTCCTCGTGAACAAGGAACAGCTCGAGTTCATCAAGAGCAAGGTGAGCGCCGGAGCCCAGCCGTGGAAGGGCGCTTACGACCGGGTGAGGAACAGCCATTACGCATCGCTTTCCTATCAGCCGAAGCCGAGAGCCACCGTCGAGTGCGGGTCCTACAGCATGCCCGACAACGGTTGCACGGAAGAGTCGGAAGATTCGGTGGCCGCTTACACGCAAGCATTGCTCTGGTATTTCACCGGCAACGCGGCGTACGCGACGAAATCGATTCAGATCATGAATGCCTGGTCGGCGGTGCTGAAGGAACACACCGACACCAACGCACCGCTGCAGTCGGCGTGGACGGCCGCGGTCCTTCCGCGCGCGGCGGAGATCATTCGCTACACCCAAAGCGGCTAGGCGGCGGCCGATGTCGATCGATATGCCGCCATGTTGCGCACGATTTACCTGCCCCAGGTCGTCAACGGCTCCCGGAACAACGGCAACTGGGAGCTCAGCATGATCGAAGCGACGATCGGCATCGCCGTCTTTTTGGAAGACCGAGCGGCCTTCGACCAAGCGCTCTCGCTCTGGCGGGCGCGCGTACCGGCCTATATCTACATGACCTCGGATGGGCCCGCTCCGGTCGAGCCACCGGGAGGCAAGAGCGACATGCTGTCGTTCTGGTATGGGCAAACGATGTACGTCGATGGTCTCGGCCAGGAGACCTGCCGTGACTTGTGGCATTTGCAAATGGGATTTTCCTCGATGATCAACGCCGCCGAGACGGCACGGATTCAGGGCGTCGACCTCTATTCGGAGGAGTCGAAACGCCTCGTCGCCGGCTTCGAGTTCAACGGGCAGTATCTCGACGGTGTCCCCGTCCCGAGCTGGCTGTGCGGAGGAACGGTCAAGCTGGAGACGGCGCCCACCTGGGAGATTGGCTATAACGAATTTGCAAACAGGCTCGGGCTGTCGCTTCCCCACACGAAGAACATCATAGCGAGGATCCGACCGACGGATTCGAGTCGCCAGATGTCGTGGGAAACCTTGACCCATGCCGAGGTCGGAGCCATAGGCATTCCCTAGCATTGCTCTGTCAGATCTTGGCCGTGAGAGATCACGATCGGCAATGGCCGCGTGTGGGCCAGGTACGAAATTTTGCCAGCTGTACCCCCGGTGCTAGCTTCGCCTCCCTGTCCCGGGTGGCGAACGCTCGGCGAGCGTCGCTGCCGGATTGCACTCAACGAGAGCCACCGTACCACGCGGGGGTGGAGAAACTCGCATGCCGAAAGCACCCAAAGGCGGCCGAAGTGGCCCGCCGATCTATCGCAGACGTCCCTTTCTCATGACGATGGCGACATTCGTCCTTTCGTCGCTGACGCGCCAGGCGCTGGCCGGTGCCGAGGAAGAAACCGGTGAGGTGCAGCCTTCCGCGGCCAAGCACGGTCTTCTCTTCGTCGGTAGTTCCAGCATCAGGCTATGGCAAGTGACCACGTACTTTCCCAGCCTCCCCTGCACCAACGTGGGCGTCGGGGGTTTCCACATCTCCGACGTGAACCATGCCCTCGGGCGCCTCGTCTTCCCCCACGAGCCGAAGGTCATTGTCTTTTACGCCGGCGACAACGACATCGCCGCCGGCAAAACTCCTGGCCAGGTACTCACCAGCTATCGGGAATTCGTGCATCGCGTGCGCGGGCAACTCCCCGACGCGCGCATCGTCTTCATTTCGATCAAACCGAGCGTCTTGCGGCGGGCGTTGTGGGGGAAGATGCGGCAAGCGAATCGGATGATCGAACAGTTCTGTCGTTCCGACGAGCGCCTCGCCTACGCCGACGTGGCGACGCCGATGCTGGACGGCGTGGGTTCGCCGCGACGCGACCTCTTCGCTCCCGACGGCCTGCACTTGAACGGCGAGGGATACCGGCTGTGGACCGGGGTCATCTCGCCCATCGTCGAGCGCGCGTACAACGAGCCCTAGCACTCCATCGGCGCCCAATCTGCAGATCGTGGCTACGTCAAGGAGCGGCAAGCTTGGCGGCGTGCCAGGCCGTGTGGGTCGCGAGCTCGGAAACCCAGAAATTCCAATCGTGACCCCCCTCGCGCTCCTCGAAGGTGTGCTGGATTCCGAGGTCGGTGAGCTCGGCGGCGAAAGCCCGGTTCACGCGGGCCCAGCGGTCCGATGCTCCGATCGTGATGAGCAACGGGATGCGCCGCGCCTCTTCGCGATGCTTTGCCAAAAGATGGAGAGCCGAATTGTCCTCCCACGAGGCGCGAAACTCGCTGTAGGGGCCGAGCTTCTCGACGATCGCAGGATGGTCCTTGGCCGCGGTCAAATCGAGCACGCCGCTCATCGAGCTCGCCGTATCGAAGAGGCCGGGGTGCTTGAGCGCGAGGGTGAGCGCGCCGTGCCCCCCCGCCGAGTTGCCGGCGATCCCACGTCGCTTGTCGACCGGGAAATGCGCCTCGACGTCGGGAAGGACCTCCTCGACGAGGTGCGTTTCGTAGCGACTGTTCGCGATCCGTGGACTGTCGAGGTACCAGCCGTTCTTCCCTCCCTCGGGCGTCACGATGATCAGCTGACGTCGCGAAGAAGCTCTCTCTAGCTCACGATGCGCGTGCTCGGACCAGTCCGCAAAGGAACCGTCCACGCCGTGCAGTAGAAAGAGCACCGGAAGGCGCTTTCCTTCGGCGGCCGAAAGCTGCGGGACATAGGCGAGGTAGGAAACGGTTCGACCGAGCGCACGCGATGCGACCTCCCGCCGGAAGCTGACCGCCAGCGCGGGGTCTTTAGGCACGAGCAAAGCGTGTCGCTCCACGCGCTCCGATACACGGCGGGCAATGTATTCGCCTCCCAACCGCGTGTAATGGACGCCGTCGGTGTCGCGCATGAGCCCGGTGACACCGTCCACGTCGGCGGCCGTGCGGTACCCCCCTGCCCTGTCGATCGAAAGGTCCCACGACGATAGAAAAACACCGCCCGCTGCCTCCGTAAAGTCCTGGGTGAGCTGGTTGACGTGCACGAGGCGGTTGGAAAAGACGGGGTCCCGCATGATGGGCATGCCGAGCATCACCATCTGCGCACCATGGCTTCGGACGAGATCCACGAGCGCGCGTACGCGCGCGCCGTACTCCTCGTCCCATTCGGGCGTTCCGTATTTGACGATGCGGCCGCCGGAAAGAACCATCCCTTGCGCATCGTTGCCTCCGAAGTTGCCGATCACCAGATCCGGATGAAACTCGTCGAGGAGAGCGCGAGTCTTGGCCGGCCAGTCCAACACGTCGGGACGGGCGAGGCTGGTGGAAAGTTTGCCGAAGCGGGTGACCTTGAGGTCCCGGTAAAACGAGCGAAAGTGGCGCTCGAGCTCCGCTCCGAGGTTCAGCTGGATGGATGATTCGCCGATCAAGAGCAGACGACGCACCTCGGCTGGGCTCGGAAGCAGCGGCGGGCGCTCGGCAGCGACAGGCGCCTGGCCCGAGGCGGCAGAACCGCTGGCCTCTGGGGAAGGCGCCGGCGTGCCTTCCGCAAGTCCGCGCTTGAGCCAAACGACGTCGCTCTTGGCGCGCGCGCTCAGCGCGTCGACGTAGCCGTGCCCCTCGCCGAAACCGGTGAGCTCGGCGGCCCGAACGAGCCAGGTTGCCGCGGAGAGCGCCCACGGTCGTGCGCCGAGCCAGCTGTCCTGGACGATGCGTGCCCGGATCTCCGGCGCGCCATACAGGGAGAGCACGATCGTAGAAAACCACAGCGCGATCAGCACCGAAATCGGAGACGCGAACTCGCGCGGACGCCGTTGGTCGGGGTGGCCGGTGGATCTCTGCGGCATTGTCAAAAACCGAAGTAAATGTAGGGGGCCACGTCACGCGTCTTGATCGTGAGCATGACCAGGCCGATCGTCGCCCAAGCAAGGGGCCGCGCCAGGGCAGGCAGGCGTGCATGCCCGCGGACGAAGGCCTCGAAGATCGGACGACCGACGAAGTTCATGGCGATCGTGAGCACCGTCACCCCCACTACCACCGGATCGATCCCGTGGCCGCGCGCGGTGAGCTGGGCCAGGCCGCGAAAAAACTCACCGGTGACTTCCAGATCGGCCGATTTGAAAGGAATGCGCACGAACGCGCAGAAGTTCAGGGTGACGAACCACCCGGCGACCGCCCACGCCCACGAACGGCGTCGGTAGGGGTCGAGGCCCCATGCACGTCGAAGGTCGAGCGACAGCTTGAAAACTGCAAGGCCGACCCCGTGGGCCAAGCCCCAAATCACGTACGTCCACTGCGATCCGTGCCAGATGCCACACACCAGGAAGGTGAGAATGAGGTTGAGATACGTTCGCGATTTCGAGCGCCGCGAACCGCCCAGCGGAAAGTAGATATAATCGCGCAGCCAGGTCGAGAAAGTGATGTGCCAGCGGTTCCAATACTCGCCGATGTTGGTGGCCGCATAGGGGTAGCGGAAGTTCTCGGGGATCTCGAAACCGAGCAGGAGCGCGAGACCTCGCGCGAGGTCGGTGTACCCACTGAAATCGAGATAGATCTGCGCGGTGTACGCGTAGACCGCGATCAGGAGCTCGAGCGACGAGTAGCTCGCCGGTAGCCCGAATGCGTCGTCCACCAGGTGCGTCGCCAACAGGGAGGCGAGCACCATCTTTTTGAACAGTCCGGAGGTGATGAGAGCAATCGCTCTCGACGGATCCGGAACGTTCTCTGGGCTCTCGCCTCCGATCTGCGGCAAAAGCTCGTGCGAACGGCAGATGGGGCCCGCGAGGAGCTTCGGAAAGAACGCCATGAAAAGCAAAAAGTCGAGAAGCGAGCGCGGCCGATACGCGGTGCCGCGATAGGTGTCTACAAGATAAGCAATGCCCTGGAACGTGTAGAAGGAGATGCCGACCGGCAACAGAATCTCGAGGATCGGCAGATGAGCGGACAGGCCGAGAAAACCCGCGAAGGACGAGACCGATGCGCGAAAGAAATCGTAGAGCTTGAAAACGCAGAGAACGCCCACGTTGAACGTGATCCCTAGAAAGGCCACCGCACGGCGAGCGGCGGGTGCGCGCAAGCGAACGAGCACTTCGGCGAATGCCCAGTCGACGAGAGACACGCCGGCGAGCAGCGAGAGCAGCCTGAGGTCCCACTTCGCGTAGAAAAAGTAGCTGGCGACCAGAAGGAAGACCTTCTGCGAGGTGCGGTGCCGGCGCAGCAACCAGCTGATGGTCGCGGTGAGGACGAAAAAAAATGTGAACTCGATCGTCGGGAACGACACGGCAAACGTGGGCACGTGGGTCTACCGCACGCGCCCGACCAGCTTCGCGTGTGCCGCTGGGTTGGTCAAGATTTGGTCGAACCCAGCGCTACACCGCGCGACCTCCCAAACCTTGCCTCATCCGATTCCACACACCTCGCCAGAAGCCACCACGCCGTCCGGTGCCGCGCGCGCGCTGGCGCTCTTCGGCCTTGCGGACCGCATTTTTCTCATGACCTCCGAGGTAGCTGCTGCTGGCGGGCTTGTAGTCTTCGCCCGTCTCGTGTCGCGGTTCTCGAGGGCCGAATTCGATCGTTCCGGTGGGTTCATCGAGGATCTCGGTGCGTATATCGATACTTCTCGAGCCCGGCTGATTCGTCGGCATGGTTTCCTCCCGCCTTTCTGGGTTCATGGAGAACCACAGCCCATTTGCCCACCCCCCCTTCGGTTGGTCCGAATCACCAGGCGGCCGAGCCGAAGCGTCGTTATCGAAGTTCCAACCTTCGGAACGCGGCCGGGACGTGGAACGTTGGTTGGCCGGTGGGTGACCACGCCAAAAAGAGGGCGTCGCGCTCGGGCTGCGTTTTGCCGCCGGGACGCTCGATGCGAAACAGATTGAACCGCCATCGATCTCCGGGGTGCGGCGGCAGCGTCGCTCGCGGCGCCGCGGTAGCGAAGCCGCGCCAGGGCAAGAAGGCCAGGGCGCTCCAACCGGTGACCGAACCGGCCCCGTCGCGGCGGATCGCGACGCGGCTCTCGAGCCCCTCGAGATTCCAGGACCGGTCGAAGCGGTGGCCGTCCGGCTTGACCCACACATCGCAAGCGACGTTGCCGGGGTTGATCTCCAGCTCGCCATATTCCCTTTCGAGGCCGGCCGGCTGCAGGAAGATCTCCACGACCTCTTCCTGCCACAGGCGGTCGTCGCGGCCGGTCATCGTGTGCCACGGATCCGCATCGGTGACGTCGAAGCGAATGAAAAGACCGGTGTCGTTCCAGAGGGCACGAAACGCGGTCGGGTAGGCTTCGGGGCCCCAGACGATGCGCTGCGCCGAACCCCAAGGCTCATCCCCCGCCGCGAGCAGCTCGGGCGCAGCCTGTGAAGTCCGCGCAACGCGGTACTCCTCTTCCGCGGGCGCCCTCGCTCGGCAACCACTCGTCAGCAGCACCAAGACGATCGGGCACGAGAAGGCGCGGCCCGAGAGCACGCTCTACGCCGTCCCGCTGGCCTTGGCCAAAACCTTCCATTTAGCGTCGTCCATCGCGCGGGCAGAGAAGATCGACACGCCCGCCGCGCCGCCGTCGAGAGCCGCGGCGATCACCACCTCGAGCGCCGCCGCATCCATCCCCGCCGCGAAGAGGCCGCTGTACACGGGCTTCTTGACCGTCGCCACACCCTCGCGCGTTTCGTCTCTCACCCAGCTCGGGCTCGCCTCGTAGAAGTTGTGATAGAGCATCGGCAAGAACGCATCCAGGTCCCAGCGACCCCAATCCTGGCGAACCATTTCGCGCGCCAGGGTAGGCCCCGGGAACACCGCTGCCGAGATCTGCTTGCCGTGGGCGTGCGCCGCGGGCACGAGATAGCCGTTCACCAGTTCGGTCACGCTGTCGAATCGGTATTGCATCCATTCCGCGTGGCGCGTCGGGTCTTTGATGTCGACGGGATCGATGCCGTGCTTCTGCTTGAACTGCGCGCGACCGTAGGGCGTGTAGCCGTAATCGAACTCCGGTACACCCGGTCCTGGACCAGACCATATTTGCTCCACAGGCCTTTCGGTAGGATCGCGTCGGGGTGACGGATGTAGTCGAGGTGGACGCCGCTGAGCTCGCCGATGGCGGCAAGCTCCTTGACCGTCCCCTGGATGAACTCGCGAACCTCGGGGCGTGCCGGATCGAGGAACTTGTAATAGTCGACGTAGGCCGGTTTTTCGGCGGCCGACTCACCCTTGGCGTTCACATTGTACCAATCGGGGTGGTTCGTCAGCATGTCGTCGATGAGACAGGGCATGCACCACATCCAAGCGTGCACTTCGAGCCCTTCGGCTTTGGCGAGGGGCAACATCATTTCCAGCCGTTCGGTTTTGACCGGCAGGCGTCGGCTGCCGAAGTAGGCGTGCCGCCCATTGTAGACTTCCGGCAGGATCGCCTGAATTCCCGCAGCACGCATGCGCGCGAAATCGCGCTTCCAAAGATCCGGCGGTTGCTCGGGATGCAACGTAATCCAGGTCCAGTTCTTCGTGCGGCGCGCCGGGGGTACATGCGCCTTTTCGGTGGGTGCCACGCGCGAGCAGCCTGCGCCGAGAAGCCCGAGCCCGACCGAGTTCAGAAATGTCCTTCGCTTCACTCGTGAGCACCCTAGCATTACTGCCTCTCACATTGTCCAAGTTCGTATGCGATGATGGCGGCATGTACACACTGCACGGCCACTGCCATTGCAACCAAATCAGGCTCGAGCTTCGTACGGAACAGCGCCCGGAGGAACTTCGACTGCGTGCGTGCCAATGTTCCTTTTGCCGCCGGCACGGCGCGCGAACGACGTCCGACCCCAAGGGAACCCTCCGGATCGTCCTCTCCAACTGCGAAGCCGTGAGCTACTATCAATTCGAGTCACGAACCGCTGAGTTTTTGGTCTGTTCGAGGTGCGGGACGTTCTCCACCGCGCTTCTGCGCGACGGGGATCGCCACTACGCGACGGTCAACGCCAACACCTTCGACGTCCCCCTCCCGCAAGAAGCCGAGCCCGTGGACTACGCCACCGAGTCGCCCGAGCAACGAATCGCGCGCCGGCGGTCGATTTGGACCCCTGCCGAGATCATCGAGAATTGGGGAACGTATTCGGAAAGACGAATTCGCTGAGTGCGAACCAACTACGGCGTGCGTATGGTGCGCTCATGTTCACCTCGCAGCCATGGGACGTCGGATCGCCGAACGAGCGGCCGATCGGGCGGGAGGCGCGAGCGGGGAACCACCTTCCGACCCTGGCACCGCGCGAGGATCGTAACCAACACTCGTGTATGTCCCCTTTTCGAAATCGACACGAGGCCGGGCGGCTGTTGGGGGAGCGGCTTCGACAATATGCCGGGCAACCGGACGTCGTCGTGCTCGGGCTGCCGCGTGGAGGCGTGCCCGTAGCATTCGAAGTGGCTCGTTTCCTTGGTGCGCCGCTCGATGTTTGCGTGGTGCGCAAGCTCGGAGTGCCGGGTCACGAGGAGCTCGCGATGGGCGCCGTCGCGCAAGGGGGTCTCGCCATCGTCAACCGGGAAATCGTCGAGCCGCTGCGGATCCCGCAGTCGGTGATTTCGACCGTCGCCGATCGCGAAGCCGAAGAAGTGGTCCGGCGGGAAAAACTCTATCGCGGAGACCGGCCCCCGCTCGATGTGGAAGGCCGGACCGTCATTCTCGTCGATGACGGGCTCGCCACCGGTGCAACGATGGCCGTCGCAGCGATGGCCCTTCGCTACCACGATCCGAAGAAGATCGTCGTGGCGGCGCCGGTCGGCGCACCCTCCACGCTCGAAGATCTTCGCGACACGGCAGACGAAACGGTGTGCGTGTATACGCCGGAGTCCTTTCGCGCCGTCGGGGAGTGGTACGTCGACTTCTCGCCCACGCGCGACGAAGAGGTGCAGCAGCTCTTGTCCGCTGAAGCTCAGGGCGACGTTGCCGAGTATGGAGAGCGGGCTGTGTCGATCCCCGTCGACGACATGACGCTGGAAGGCGATCTCTGGGTGCCAACCGGCGCCGAAGGAATCGTCGTCTTCGCCCACGGCAGCGGCAGCAGCCGTCACAGTCCGCGCAATCAGTACGTCGCGCGAGCTCTGGAGGAAGCAGGGCTCGCCACACTTCTGCTCGATCTGCTCACCGAAGACGAGGAACGAACCGAAAGCTCCAAGGGGTTTCTGCGTTTCGACATCGAATTGCTTGCGGCACGATTGATGTCGACCACCGATTGGCTGAGACAGGACGCTCGCACGCGCGGACTCGGCATCGGCTACTTCGGTGCAAGCACCGGTGCCGCGGCGGCGTTGGTAGCCGCCGTCGCGCGAGGCACCGACATCCAAGCGGTCGTTTCACGCGGTGGCCGTCCGGATCTGGCGACCTCCGCCCTTTCGCGCGTGCAGGCGCCGGTGTTGCTCATCGTGGGCGGGGACGACACCGTTACCCTCGATCTCAACCGCAAGGCCCTGCAAGAGCTCGCCGTCGAGAAACGTCTGGAGATCGTGCCGGGCGCCTCGCATCTTTTCGAGGAGCCGGGCACGTTGGAACGGGTAGCCGATCTCGCGCGCGATTGGTTCGTCGATCACCTGTCCAAAATCGAAGCCCTCGCGCATCGCACCGCGCCGGCGGAGCACCAGTTCGGGCATTGACTTTCGCCATTATCGTGGGCGCTGGCCGCTCTCTGCGTGGGATCGCGCGCAGCCGCGCGACGCAAGAAATGCGCTTGCCCAGCGTCGCCAGTACCTGGGCGTGTTTGCCACGCATTTGGTTCGGTGTTTTGGCCGTCACTCGCAGGTGACCGACGAAATGTACTGCGAGATCCGCGACATAAGGGAAACGTAGAAATCAGCAAAAAATCAGGTTCCGTTCATGTTCGCCGAAAAGCTTTTCTGATAAGAAGCTGAGCGAGAACGTAGGTAGGCCGGACGCGCGTCGATGACGGCGTCGTTCGGTCGATCCGCATTCGTTTCCTTTTCACCGGTGGAACCAAAGAATCGATGGGTTGTCCGTGGACCTTTGGCCTTCGCCCGCTTTCATCAGCAGAACCGGAGAAACCCATGGCAGATGGCTCTTGGAAACCACGGCACATCTCGAACCTGCGGGCGGTTCTTCGTGACGGAAGGCCGCCTCGTTGGCGACTCAGAGCGAGCCGCCGCGCGCGAGCCCTCTGCCTTTTCGTCGTCGCTTGCCTCACGCTCGCTTGCAGCCGGCACCGCGAAACCGAGAAAGCAACAGGTTTCACGAAGTCGGCTCTTTCGACACGCTTCCCGACGCACACACTTGCCGTGGGTCCCGCCCACATTTGCGTCGTCGGCGCGGAGGGAACCGTTCGCTGCAAGGGGACGAATACACACGGCGAACTCGGCAACAACACCGGGGTCGACAGCACATCTCTCGTCACTGCTGATGGGCTCTCCGGTGTCGCGGCGATCGCCGTTGGTGCGGAGCATACCTGCGCTCTTCGCGCCAATTCGGGTGAAGTCTATTGCTGGGGTTCCAACGCGATGGGCCAGCTCGGAGCACTCGATGAATTCGACGAGGCTCCGCCGGATGCTCTTCGGCCCGTTCCGGTCATGTTCAGTCCCGGAATCCAGGTCACGACCCAGATCGCTCTCACCTCGGGTGCCCATCATACGTGCTCGCTCGACGGCCGCGGGAGTGTCTTCTGTTGGGGGGACAACAGTCAGGGTCAGCTTGGTCGCGGGACGCAAGGCGGCACGTCCAACACCCCCGAATCGGTGGTCGGCGTCAGCGATGCCATGGCGATCAGCGCCGGAGCCAACCACACGTGCGCCATTCTGTCTGCCTACGGCGACATGGTGTGTTGGGGGGCCAACGAATCTGGGCAGCTCGGGGATTACACGACCACGACCGCCACGACGCCTCAGTACATCGCGTGGTGGTTCGCAGGCGGGATCGACCTCAGCGCGGGATCGTCGCACACCTGCACGATCACCGCGGACAGCGCTGCTTACTGCTGGGGAAGCAACGTCAACGGCGCGCTCGGAAATGCTGACCCAACCGCCTATGTGACGCTTCCAATCGGTGGCGCAGCGGGCATCGCTGCAGGTCCGGACTTCACCTGCACCCGAACGGGCTGGGGCACCGTCCGCTGCTGGGGATCGAACTCGTCGGGCCAGCTCGGCACAGGCAATACTATCTCGTCTATGACGCCGGCGGCGGAAATCGCCGGTCTCTCCCGGGTGGTGGAGATCGCCGCGGGAGGCACGCGCGCTTGCGCCTTGCTCTCCAATGGAAACGTGAAGTGCTGGGGTTCAGGAAAGCTGATCCCGCTGGATCTCGGTATGTTTTCGGGCGACCCGACGCCGAGCCTCGACGTCGGGGGCAGCCACGCGTGCGCGCTTAGATCAGATGGGACCGTCGACTGCTGGGGATACAATTTCTACGGGCAACTCGGAAACGGCACGCACGCGCGCTCGACGACCCCCGTGAAAGCGCAGCTGCGTGAGGCCAAGAAAGTCGTCACCGGCATTTCGCATACGTGCGCCCTGCGCGCAGATGCAACCGTCGCGTGCTGGGGCGATAATTCATATAGCCAGCTCGGCAACGGGATATCTGCCGAGCAAACATTGCCGACGCAGGTTCCTAACTTAGTCGACGTTCGCGATGTG
>WNGB01012777.1_pt1 | contig 18292 bp, 15 predicted proteins | sample 5400681 | NCBI WGS metagenome assembly WNGB01 (sample SAMN13153367, study PRJNA577476) | soil metagenome | isolation source: 115 cm soil or saprolite under grassland replicate 2 | place: USA:California | collected 2016-06-15 | reverse complement strand
AGCGGCGTACAGCTGCTGGCCGCGATCGCGGTCAGTGGCGATGCCACCGTCGACGCCGTACTCGGCTGGGCCAACGACGAAGCAGCCCTGCGCGCGGCCATCGCCGAGCTCGCCGGCCAGACCACGAAGGCCTAGTCCGGGCCCACAGCAAGACCTTGACGCCCTCGGCGACACGAAAGTGCCGCCGAGGGCGTTCTTTTTGCGAGTACGACGGCTAACGGCCGGCTGGTCGGAGACGATGTCGGCCTCCTCGATCACGACCGCGCCGAGGTCGTGCAGCTCGGAGGCGGCTATCACCGCGGTCACATCGGCGGCGTCGGCGGGCTGGAGCGGGCGGCTCGTCAGGCCCTCCGGAATGTTCACCCGCTCTTTGAACGCCGTCTCGACCGCGAGCGCGCGACATTTTCCGCGGACCGACGATTCTGTCAAGGGGGCCCGGGAAGATTACCCTTGTCCGGTGAGTGACACAGTTGACGCCCCGGCCGCCCCCAGCTTCGCCGAGCTCGGTCTCGACGAACGGGTGCTGAAGGCGCTGGCGGACGTCGGCTACGAGTCTCCCTCGCCGATCCAGGCCGCCACCATCCCGCCCCTGCTCGAGGGCCGCCACGTCGTCGGCCTTGCGCAGACGGGCACCGGAAAGACGGCGGCGTTCGCGCTGCCGATCCTGTCCCAGCTCGACCTGTCGCAGAAGGCGCCCCAGGCGCTGGTGCTCTGCCCGACCCGCGAGCTGGCCCTGCAGGTGTGCGAGGCGTTCGAGCGGTACGCCGCCGGCATGCCCGGCGTACACGTGCTGCCCGTGTACGGCGGCCAGGGGTACGGCGTCCAGCTGTCCGCCCTGCGCCGTGGTGTCCACATCGTCGTCGGCACCCCCGGCCGGATCATGGACCACCTCGACAAGGGCACCCTCGACCTCTCCCAGCTGCGCTTCCTGGTGCTCGACGAGGCCGACGAGATGCTCAAGATGGGCTTCGCCGAGGACGTCGAGACGATCCTGGCCGAGACCCCCGACGAGAAGCACGTCGCGCTCTTCTCGGCCACCATGCCGGCCCAGATCCGCCGGATCTCGAAGAAGTACCTCAACGACGCCGTCGAGATCACGGTCAAGAACAAGACCGTCACCGCGGCCAACACCACCCAGCGCTACCTGATCGTGTCGTTCCAGCAGAAGCTCGACGCGCTGACCCGGATCCTCGAGGTCGAGAACTTCGAGGCGATGATCATCTTCGCCCGCACCAAGCAGGCCACCGAGCAGCTCGCCGAGCGGCTCCGGGCCCGCGGCTTCTCCGCGACCGCGATCAACGGCGACATCGTGCAGGCCCAGCGCGAGCGCACCATCGGACAGCTCAGGGACGGCAAGCTCGACATCCTGGTCGCCACCGACGTCGCCGCCCGCGGGCTCGACGTCGAGCGGATCAGCCACGTCGTCAACTTCGACATCCCGACCGACACCGAGTCGTACGTCCACCGCATCGGCCGCACCGGCCGGGCCGGCCGCTCGGGCGACGCGATCTCGTTCGTCACCCCGCGCGAACGCCACCTGCTCCGCTCCATCGAGCGCGCCACGCGCCAGCCGCTCACCCAGATGCAGCTGCCGACAGTCGAGGACGTCAACGCGACCCGGCTCTCCCGCTTCGACGAGGCGATCACCGGGGCGCTCGACTCGACCGACCGGGTGGCCTTCTTCCGAGACGTCGTGGCCCACTACGTCGAGGAGTACGACGTCCCGGAGGTCGACGTGGCCGCCGCGCTGGCCGTCGTACTCCAGGGCGACGAACCGATGCTGATGGACCCCGACGCCGAGCCGGTCCGGACCAACGCCTTCGACCGCGGTGCCCGTGGCGACCGGGACCGGGGCGACCGCGACCGGAAGCCTCGCGAACGCGGCCCGCGCGGCCGCTCCGACGTACCCATGGCGGTCTACCGCATCGCCGTCGGCAAGCGGCACAAGGTCGAGCCCCGCCAGATCGTCGGCGCGATCGCCAACGAGGGCGGCCTGGCCCGCAACGACTTCGGCCACATCAACATCCGGATGGACCACTCTCTCGTCGAGCTCCCGGAGAAGCTGCCCGCCGGCGCCTGGGACGCGCTCCGCAACACCCGGATCAGCGGCAAGATGATCGATCTCCGCCTCGACTCCGGCGCCCCCTCCCAGCGGCCCGCCGCCGCCACCAAGAAGCCCCGCCACAAGTAACCGCCCTGCCCCGGCTCAGAGTGACGCGACGACCTCACTCTGGTGCCCATGGTGCCGATCAGGCCCTCGCCCAGAGCGATGATGATGACCAGGCCGTGGCGCTCGGCGATGTGGTGCGGGTGCCACGGCGTACCCCCGCCGCGTCTCTCGGCGATGACCGGCCCGGACAGCTCGATGAGCACCGGTACGGCGGCCACCGCGAACGTCGTCGCGATCGGCAGCTCCGCCAGCATCCACGCCACCCACAGCACCTGGCTGACCACGATGGTGGCGACGTACGTCCGACAGACATGGCTCCGGCCGGGGTCCTGGCGGGACGCGCGCAGCCACTGGAAGACCATCGCGACCCGCATCACGACGTACCCGATGACCATCACTCGGGTGTCGAGGTGGTCACCATCCTGCAGCGACTCGAAGAGCGCGGGCAGCCCGAGCGCCAGGATGAGTACGCCGACCATCTGCACCATCGTCGTGAGCCGGAAGATCCAGTCATCCGTGTCGTACGCCGACGCGAACCACGCGAAGTTGATCCACGCCCACGACACCGCGAAGGTCGCGAAGGCGAACCCGATGACGCCCGTCGCGATGTGTCCCTCCGCGAGCGCGTGCGCGAGCTCGTTGGCCGACGCCCCGAAGGCGATCACGAACGTGAGGTCGAAGAGCAGCTCCAACGGGGTCGCGGCGCGGTGCGGCTCGTGCGGGTCGCGACCGCCCATGGTCGTGCCGTGGTGGTGCAGGGAGTCCTCCATGGCAGGAGTCTAAGAAGGCCAGCACGGCGGTCGCGGCACCCCGATGAGGAGAATCCCCAAGCCCGCTTGGGGATTCGCGTCACAGATCGTGATCTTCCACATGTTTACATGTGAGTAACCTGCGTCACAATTGGTCTTGATGAGGAGGGAGGGCGGCACATGATCCAGGTTCATCCCCGGCAGAGTGGCCGGTCGCGGCTGGTCCGCATCGGGGCACGCGCGATCGTGCGGCCGGTGCTCGGCTTCTATCCGGTCTCCGGGCCTGCGGCGCCGCTGGCCGAGCTGGTCGACCTCGGCATGCGGGTGCTCCCGCGACTCTCCTCCACCATCGTCGAGCACGTCAACGGCGGCGACTGGAAGGCCGAGCTGGTCAGCGTCAAGAGCGGGGCCGAGCACGCGGGCAAGGACGCCGACGACACCGGCCGGGCCGCGATCCTCTACTTCCACGGCGGCGCCTTCGTGGCCTGCGGCCTGGCCACCCACCGCCGGATCGCCGAGCGGCTCGCCGAGCGCACCGGCCTCCCGGTGCTGTCGGTCGCCTACCGCCAGCGCAGCCATCACGTCGACACCAGCATCCGCGACTGCATCGAGGCCGTGAACCTGCTCGTCGACCGCGGCTTCGACCCGGCCCAGCTGGTGCTGGCCGGCGACTCGGCCGGCGGACACCTCGCCTTCGCGGTCGCGATCGAGGCGGTCGCCCAGCAGGTCCGGGTGGCCGGCGTGGTCGCGCTGTCGCCGTGGCTGGAGTTCGACAACTCCGTACGCCGCCGCCACCGTAACGCCCTGCGCGACGACTTCATCCCGGCCTACCGGCTCCAGCGAATGGCGCACCGGGTCACCGGCGGCCGCCCTCTCGACCCGCTCGCCTCGCCGGTCAACGCCGACCTCACCGGGCTGCCGCCCGCGCTGATCATGTGTGCCGCCGACGAGATCCTCCGGTTCGACGCCGAGCTGATGACCGAGCGGCTCGAGGCGGCCGGCGTACCGGCGGAGCTGCACGTGTGGCAGGGCCAGGTACACGCCTTTCCGGTGTTCGCCCACCTGCTGCCGGAGAGCCGGGCCGCGCTAGACCGGATCGCCGCCTTCGTCACGGACGTGGTCGCCGCGGCGCGCGCGGAAGACACCGAGCTCGCCTCCTGAGCCTCACGGCTCCCAAATGGAGCCGCAGGGCGGCCGATCGGCCCCCGCTGGGGGTTGAAGTGGAGCGCCGAGGCCGGGTCCGAAGCGGTTTCGACCGCTCTTGTGGAGAACCGTTGGCAATCCGAGCCTCCTCATGTCATACTCAAGGTGAACAGAACATGAACGGGAGGTGTCTCATGCGCGATCACAAGGCAACGAAGACGGGTCTGATCCTGTCCTGGGTGCCGGTACGCGACGCCAATGGCCGGGTCCGCATGGAGGCCCACTGGACGGTGCAGACGGGCAAGACCACCAAGCCTCGGCCCCACGTGACCCACGCGGCCTGACGCCCGACCGCAGACCCGACTAACGCACGGCCCGCCGCTACGCGTGGCGGGCCGTGCGTCGTCTGTGCGCGAGCCGATCAGCCCTCGGGCACGAAGATGTTGTCGTGGGCGACGTAGAACGCGTCCCGCTCCTCGTCGGTCATGGTCAGGCCGGTGCGCAGCTTCAGCAGCCCCTCGAAGTAGCCCTCCCGCGGCCCGCCGGGCGAGAACAGGATGAGCATCGACGCCGGCTCGCCACTGACGTTGTCGAAACCGTGGATCCCGCCCTCGGGCACGTACAGGTAGTCACCCGGTACGGCGTCGACCTCCCGCGACCCGTCGTACAGCCGGACCGTCCCGGACAGCACGAAGAACGACTCGCTGAAGCTCCGGTGGAAGTGCAGCCCGGCACCACCCGGCGTACTCGTCATGTTCCAGCGGTAGAGCCCGAACTGAACGCCGGTGGAGTCGCCGGTCGCGAGGTACTCCACGCGGGTCCCGCTCGGGTAGGTCAGGTCGGGCTCGGTGTCGTGCGGGCGGAAGCGGGCGGACACCTCGCCGGTGTCGCCGGTGTAGCGCGGTGGTGGGTAGGTCATGCGGCCAGCCTGGCACTACGTACGACGTCGTGGTGGGCTGATTCGTCGCGCGCCGTTCGGGCCACCCGCGCGGGCCGACGGCGGGGTTAGTAGCTGTCGGTCGTCGACGCGGTGGTCATCGGCAGGAAGCCGAGGGCGACCATGCCGACGCCGAGGCCCAGGTGCAGCCAGTTGTCGGCGTCGTCGACCGGGATGAAGTTGGCGGACGACGACATGTCGATGAGCAGGCCGTACACCCACAGCAGCAGGTAGACCACGCCGCCGCCGACCAGGAAGGCCCGCGCGGTCTGTCCGGTCCGGATCATGGCGAGCCCGATCAGCCCGAAGGCGAGGTGCACCAGGTTATGCAGCACGGAGACCCCGAAGATGCCGAGCAGCTCGGCGCCGGACTCGCGGCCTGCGAAGGTCATGCTGTCGTAGTGGGTCGTGATCCCGGGAATGAAGCCGAGGACGCCGACCAGCAGGAAGACGGTGCCGACGGCGGCCGCCGCCAGCTGGACCGGCTGCGTGAGCCGGGTGTCGCGAAACGTGCTCATGGTTACCTCCGGAGGGGTCGAGGAGCCAGGGTTCGGTACCCGGGCGGCGTCGTCGTACACGCCTGGGCGGTGGGCGTTCCCGGGGCGATGGCGCGGCAGTCCTGCCCGATTTCGGGCAGGAAGTTGCGATCCGAGCGGGCAAAGGGCGACGATTCGAGACGTGTCCGCCGATCCCGAGCTCGTCGCCCGCCTGGTCGAGAGCACCGGTCTCGACGCCGCGGAGGCGCAGCGCGTGATCGAGGACGTGGTGGCGTTCCACACCGAGACGGTCGAGGAGTACGTCCGCCGGCGGCACGCCCACCTGAAGACCCACGGCGCACGCAACGACGAAATCTTCGCGCGGCTGCGAGCCGAGCTGCGCGGGCGGGTCGTCGCCGCGCCCGACCTCAGCGAGCGCCAGCTGCGCCGCATCATCTACGGATAGGACCACACATGTGCGGAATCGTCGGGTACGTCGGCAGCCAGCAGGCCGCGCCGCTGATCCTGGAGGGGCTGACCCGGCTCGAGCACCGCGGCTACGACTCGGTCGGGGTCGCAGTGCTCGGTGCCGGCGGGCTTCGGGTGGCCAAGCAGGCCGGTCGGGTGCGTGACCTCGAGCTGCCGAAGCGGTTCGCCGGCCGGGTCGGGATCGGGCACACTCGCTGGGCCACGCACGGTCCGGCCAACGACACCAACGCCCACCCGCACGTGTCCGCCGACGGCGCGGTGGCCGTCGTACACAACGGGATCATCGACAACGCCGCCGCGCTCCGGGCCGAGCTGGTCGACGCGGGCGTCGAGCTGACCTCCGACACCGACACCGAGACGCTCGCGCACCTGGTCGCACGGTCGGAGGCGGACAGCCTGGAGGGCAAGGTCCGCGAGGCGCTGGCCCAGGTCGACGGGACGTACGGCGTCGCGGTGATGCATGCAGACTTCCTCGACCGGATCGTGGTGGCCCGCAACGGCTCGCCATTGATCATCGGGGTCGGCGAGAAGGAGATGCACGTCGCCTCCGACCTGGCCGCGCTGGTCCGCTACACGACCACGGTCGCGCACCTCGACGACGGCGAGATGGCCACCCTGACCGCCTCCGGCTTCACCACGTACGCCGTCGCGGGCGGCCAGCTCGGCGAGAAGAGCAAGGCAGTGACCACGCTCGACATCGACCCGGACTCCTACGAGGCGGGCGAGCACTCGTCGTACATGCACAAGGAGATCCTCGAGCAGCCGGCCGCCACCGAGCGGGTGCTGCGGGGCCGGCTCGACGAGCGGTTCGCCACCGCGCACCTCGGCGGGCTCAACATGGACGCCCGGGAGACCCGGGCGATCCGGCGGGTCAAGATCCTGGGCTGCGGGTCGGCGTACTACGTGGGTCAGATGGGTGCCTCCATGATCGAGGAGTTGGCCCGGATCCCGGCCGACGCCGAGGCGGCCAGCGAGTTCCGCTACCGCAACCCGGTGATCGAGCCGGACACGCTCTACGTCGCGGTCAGCCAGTCCGGGGAGACCATCGACACCCTGCTCGCCGTACAGGAGATCAAGCGCAAGGGCGGCCGGGTGATCGGCCTGGTCAACGTGGTCGGCAGCGCGGTCGCCCGCGAGTGCGGCAGCGGCATCTACCTGCACGCCGGCCCCGAGGTCGCGGTCGCGAGCACCAAGGCGCTGACCAACATGTACGTCGGTTTCGCGCTGCTCGCCCTGCACCTTGGCCGGGTGCGCGACCTGTCGATCTCCGACGGCCGCCGGCTGATCGAGGGGCTCAACCGACTGCCGAGCCAGATCGAGGAGATCCTCAAGCACGAGGATGCGCTGCGCGAGGTCGCCGGCCGGCTCGCCGACGCAGAGTCGCTCTTCTTCGTGGGTCGGGTGCGCGGCTACCCGGTCGCGCGGGAGGGGGCGCAGAAGTTCAAGGAGATCTCCTATCGGCATGCGGAGGCCTACCAGACCTCGGAGCTCAAGCACGGGCCGCTGGCCCTGATCAGCCCCGACGTGCCGACGGTCGCGATCGTGCCCGACGACGAGCTGACCGACCGCAACGTCGGTGCGCTGCACGAGATCGCGGCCCGCGGCGGCCCGCTGGTGGTCGTCACTCATCCGACCGTCGATCTCGGCGAACTGGCCGCCACCCGGGTCGACGTACCGGCCAACGAGGTGGAGCTGGACCCGATCCTGCTCACCATCTCGCTGCAGATCCTCGCCTACCACGCGGCGCTCAAGCTGGGTCACGACATCGACAAGCCGCGCAACCTGGCCAAGTCAGTGACCGTGGAATAGGCGGGCTACCGCATCGAGGCCCCGTCCCGTGGTGGGCCGGGCACTCGATCGTTTTGGGGCCCCGGAATCGCGTGACACCCCAGGTAGTTGAGCATCAAACTAGTAAGACTCGGGCGGTGCCACACCGCCCCGCTCTGGAGGTGCATCTTGGACGTCGTCTTCCTCATCGCCCGCATTCTGTTCGCAGCCCTCTTCCTGCTCTCCGCCATGGGTCACCTGACTCAGACCGACGCAATGGCCGGGTACGCCGCCTCGAGGGGCATCCCGTCCGCCAAGTTGGCCACCCTGGCCAGCGGCGTACTCATCCTGCTCGGCGGACTCTCCGTCCTCCTTGGCGTGTACGGCGACCTCGGCTCGCTGTTCATCGTCGCGTTCCTGGTCGCGACCGCCTTCCTGATGCACGGCTTCTGGAAGGAGACGGACGCCATGAACAAGCAGATGGAAATGGTCCAGTTCAACAAGGACGTCGCCCTGGCCGGTGCCGCACTGGCCTTCTTCTGGGTCTTCTACGAGGGTGTCGGCCTGACGATCACCGACGCATTGTTCGGCTGAGAGGCCCCTTTCGAGGGACCTCGTTCACCGAACGGCTCTGGTCACCGCTATACGTCCGGCCCTACATTGTCGAGGGCCGGACGTGTGGGGGCACACCGACAGGAGCTGTTCGATGAAGCACCGTTCCTTGATCTCCGCCCTGCTCGCCGCGGTCTCAGCTGCGACTCTGTCGTTGGGCTCGGGGGCCGTCACCCCCGCCCACGCCGCCGGCCCGACCTACGTCGCCCTCGGCGACTCCTACTCCTCGGGTGTCGGCACCCGGTCCTACATCGACGACGGCACCTCGTGCCAGCGCTCGGTCTACGCCTACCCCTCCCTGATCGCCGCCGCGCGCGGCTACTCCCTCAACTTCCGCGCCTGCTCCGGCGCCCGGATCCCCGACGTCACCAACACCCAGCTCTCGGCGCTCTCCACGTCGACGAGCTACGTCACGATCACGGTCGGCGGCAACGACGCCGGCTTCGCCGACGTACTCACCGAGTGCGCCTACCCGTGGTGGGCCAGCGACTGTGACGGCGCGATCGACGATGCCCAGGCCTACATCAACAACACCCTGCCCGGCCAGCTCTCCACCCTGTACGCCGCCATCCGCAGCCGGGCGCCGTACGCGAAGGTGGTCGTGGTCGGCTACCCGCGGATCTTCAACGGTGAAGACTGCAACGCCGGCACCTGGTTCAGCCCGAGCGAGGAGTCGCGGCTCAACTACACCGCCGACCTGATCAACTCCAAGACCGCCACCCAGGCGGCCAACAAGGGCTTCTCGTTCGCCAACCCGACCAGCCGGTTCATCGGCCACGCCGTCTGCGACGACGTGGAGTGGATCAACGGGCTCTCCAACCCGATCTCGGAGAGCTACCACCCGAACCGGTCCGGCCACTCGAGCGGTTACGTCCCGACGGTCAGCCCGCTGCTGACCGGCGTGGCGCTCACCGTCAACGCCGCCACACTCGACGCCGCCCGGGCCGCCGGCGACGCGCAGGCCGCTCTGCAGAGGCGGTACGCCGCCGCCGACGCGAGCATCACGCCGGAGTCGTTCCAGGCTCCGGACCTAACGCACCGCTAAACCGCTAAAACGACTCGACGTGCGGATATCGACCTAGCGCAGGAGGCCGGGTCGCGCTGAGCGGACACGCCGAGGCGAAACTGCAGGTTCGTGCAATGCAAAAAGATGCGGGGGAAGTTTCGTTGACGGTTCGGACAGCCGTTGGCCAGTGTTCGCAACGGCTGTCCGACATCCCCAACCGGCCAGCTACCCATCCCCGGCCTTACCCGGCCTTCACCAAGGGAGCGTGTCCGACCGTGAAACGCATCTATCTCGGAGGTCTTGTCGCCTCCATCTTGGCCGCGTCGGCCATGGCAGCCATGCCTACCGGCGCGGACGCCGCACCACAGATCAAGTTGGCGTCGTCCCAGGACGCTCGGGCCCTGGCCCGCGCCGCCGCGACCGACCTCATCACGAGCAAGGCCCCGGCTCTCAAGATCAGCTCCTACGACAGGTTCGTCGCGAAGCCGGTCGTCTCGTTCGAGGGCATCCAGTACGCCGCCTACGAGCGCACCTACCGCGGCATCCCGGTCGTCGGCGGTGACTTCGTGGTCGTGACCGACAAGTCGGGCAACGTGATCACCACCTCGGTCGCGCAGACCCGCAAGATCGACCTGGCCTCGGTCACGCCGAAATTCGGCAAGGACCGCGCGTCCCAGGTCGCCCAGGGCCGCCTCGATACCGTCGACAGCGTCGAGGGCACCCGCCTGGTCGTCTGGCAGAAGGGCGCCTCCCACCTCGCGTGGGAGACCACCGTTGTCGGCACCGCCTACGGCGAGGTCTCTCGCCAGTCCGTCTACGTCGACGCGATCAGCGGCAAGGTGCTCGGCAGCAAGGAGCACGTCGTCGACGGCAACGGTACGGCGGCGTACAGCGGCCCCAACCCGCTGCACATCGACACCACGCTCTCCGGCAGCACCTACTACATGCAGGACCCCAACAACTCCACGCTGAAGTGCCAGGACAACTCCAACAGCACCACCTTCTCGGGCACCGACGACAACTGGGGCAACGGCGACGCCAGCAACAAGGAGACCGGCTGCGTCGACGGCCTGTTCGCCATCGAGACCGAGAACAAGATGCTCAGCTCTTGGCTCGGCCGCAACGGCATGGACGGAAGCGGCGGCTGGGTCCCCCTCCGCGTGGGGCTCAACGACGTCAACGCCTACTACGACGGCACTCAGGTCAAGATCGGCCACAACCAGGACAGCACCCCGAAGTGGATCTCCTCGATCGACGTGGTGGCGCACGAGTTCGGTCACGGCATCGACGACCACACCCCGGGCGGCATCTCCGGCAGCGGCACCCAGGAGTTCATCGCCGACGTCTTCGGCGCTGCGACCGAGGGCTACGCCAACGAAGGCGCCTCCTACGACCCGCCGGACTACACCGTCGGTGAAGAGGTCAACCTGGTCGGCCAGGGCCCGATCCGGTACATGTACAAGCCGTCGCTGGCGGGCGACCCCGACTGCTACTCCTCGAGCATCCCGAGCACCGAGGTGCACGCGGCCGCCGGTCCCGGTAACCACTGGTTCTACCTGCTGGCGGAGGGCACCAACCCGACCAACGGGCAGCCGACCAGCCCGACCTGCAACGGGTCCTCCAACCTGGTGGGCATCGGTGTCCAGAAGGCGACGAAGATCCTGTACGGCGCCATGCAGATGAAGACGAGCTCCGCGTCGTACCTGAAGTACCGCACCTGGACGCTGACCGCGGCCAAGAACCAGGACTCCACCTGTGGTCTGTTCAACAAGACCAAGGCGGCCTGGGACGCCGTCAGCGTGCCCGCGCAGACCGGTGACCCGACCTGCTCGTCCACGGGCGGCGTGACGGTCAACAACCCGGGCAACAAGTCCGGCACGGTCGGTACCGCGATCTCGTCCTTCACGGTCACCGCGTCGGGTGGCACCGCGCCGTGCGGGCACCTACAACGTGACCGTCACCGCCAAGGACTCGGCCAACGTCACCGGCAGCACGTCGTTCACCTTCACCATCAACGGCACCGGCGGCACCTGCACCGCGGGACAGAAGCTCGGCAACCCCGGCTTCGAGTCGGGCAACACGGTGTGGTCCTCGACCAGCGGCGTGATCGGTCAGTACGGGTCGCAGGAGCCGACCCACTCGGGCACCTGGGACGCGTGGCTGGACGGCTACGGCTCCTCGCACACCGACACGCTGTCGCAGTCGGTGACGATCCCGAGCGGGTGCAGCGCGACGCTGTCGTTCTACCTGCACATCGACTCGTCGGAGACCACCACGTCCACGGCGTACGACAAGCTGACGGTGAAGATCGGGTCGACGACCCTGGCGACGTACTCGAACCTCAACAAGGCCTCGGGCTACTCGCTGAAGTCGTTCAACGTGTCCTCGTTGGCCGGGCAGACGGTGACGGTCTCGTTCAGTGGTGTGGAGGACTCCTCGCTGCAGACGTCCTTCGTCATCGACGACACCGCACTCAACGTGAGCTGAGGGGAGTGACCACGAGGAACCGAACGCTGCTTCCCGACGTCGGCAAATGCTGAACAGCCGCGGCGCCTGTTGAGGGAGGGAGGGCGCCAGCGGCTGTTCTCGCAGTCAACCGGTGGAGCGGAGGGAGGGAGTTGCTCCAACCGGCGTACTACGAGTATGCCACTTTACCGACGGTCTCCTGCAAGGCATCGGGGCGTGAGGCTGGTCACGAGCCCCAGGTCGACCAGCGCTATTCGCATCCGGACATCGTGCCGGCTCCCGATGGTCCGCCACCGCGACGCGTGCAAGGCTGTCGATATGAACCTCTATATCAACGGAGAGTGGCGGGAGGCGGCCAGCGGGGAGCGGTTCGACGTCCTCGACCCGGCCGACGGGTCCACGATCGAGTCCGTCGCCGACGCCGCGGTCGTCGACGGTCTGGACGCCCTCGACGCGGCCGTGGCCGCCCAGGCCGACTGGGCCAGGACCGCGCCGCGGGAGCGTGGGGAGATCCTGCGCCGGGCGTTCGAGGCGATCACCGACCAGGCCGACGACTTCGCCAAGCTGATGAGCCTCGAGATGGGCAAGACGGTCGCGGAGGCGCACGGCGAGGTGGCGTACGGCGCGGAGTTCTTCCGGTGGTACGCCGAGGAGGCGGTCCGGATCTCCGGCACCTGGATGACCGCACCGGCCGGCGGCACCCGCCTGCTGACCATGCGCCAGCCGGTCGGCCCGTGCCTGCTGGTGACGCCGTGGAACTTCCCGCTCGCCATGGGCACCCGCAAGATCGGGCCGGCGATCGCGGCCGGCTGCACGATGCTGGTCAAGCCGGCCGAGCTCACGCCGCTGACCATGCTCAAGCTGGCCGAGGTGATGGAGGAGGCGGGGCTGCCGGCCGGCGTACTCAATGTCATCACGACGACCCGGTCGTCCGAGGTGGTCGAGGCGCTGATGGCCGACGACCGGCTGCGGAAGGTGTCGTTCACCGGCTCGACCGAGGTGGGGCGGATCCTGGTCCGGCAGTCGGCCGAGCAGCTGCAGCGGGTGTCGATGGAGCTGGGCGGCAACGCGCCGTACCTCGTCTTCGCGGACGCCGACCTCGACGCCGCCGTCGACGGCGCGATGGTGGCCAAGATGCGGAACATGGGCGAGGCGTGTACGGCGGCCAACCGGTTCCTCGTGCACGCGGACGTGGCCGAGGAGTTCGGCTCGCGGCTGGCGATGCGAATGGGCGCGCTGAAGGTCGGTCGCGGTCAGGACGAGGGCGTCGACGTGGGTCCGCTGATCGACGAGCGCGCGGTGACGTCGGTCTCCGAGCTGGTGACGGACGCCGTACACGACGGGGCGCGCCTGCTGGTCGGGGGCAAGCCGATCGACGGGCCTGGCTACTTCTACCCGCCCACGGTGCTGGTCGGCGTACCGGCGGAGGCGCGGATCAACGAGGTCGAGATCTTCGGGCCGGTCGCGCCGATCACGACGTTCACGACCGACGACGAGGCGATCGCGCGGGCCAACGCGACCGAGTACGGCCTGGTCTCCTACGTCTACACGCGCGACCTCGACCGGGCGCTGCGGGTGACGGAGGCGCTGGAATTCGGCATGGTCGGCGTGAACACCGGCCTGGTGTCCAACCCGGCGGCGCCGTTCGGCGGTGTGAAGTCCAGCGGCTTCGGGCGCGAGGGAGGCTTCGAGGGCATCGAGGAGTACCTCCAGACCAAGTACGTCGGGGTCGCCGCACCGTAACCTGGCGGCAACATGCAGGCCGACGACACGACACGAGGGGCGTGGCAGGGTGAAGACATGGTCGCGGCTGAGCTGGAGGACGAGCCCAGAAACAGGCGCGCCGTGAGCGGCGGCAAGCACCCCGAAGGTACGCCGGGCCCGCCGACCACGGTGATCCTCTTCGGTGCCACGGGTGACCTCTCCAAGCGCAAGCTGCTGCCCGGCCTGCTGCACCTGATGCGCTCCGGTCTGCTGCCACACCTACAGGTCGTCGGCACGTCCCTGGAGGACTACAACCGCGACTCGTTCATCGAGTTCGCCCGGACCGCGATGGACGAGTTCGGCGACCAGGTCGCGCAGGGCGAGTGGGACGCGTTCGCGAAGCGGCTCTTCTGGGCCGGCCCGGGTGTCGACAAACTCAAGGCCGCCGTCGCCGAGGCCGAGGCGGATCTGCACGAGCCACCGGCCCGGCTGGCCTATCTTTCGGTGCCGCCGAAGGCCGCGCTGGCGGTGATCACGACGCTGAAGGAGGCCGACCTCGTCGAGAACACCCGGATCATCATGGAGAAGCCGTTCGGCACCGACCTGGCCTCCGCCCGGGCGTTGAACGCCGCGCTGCACGAGGTCTTCGACGAGTCGTGCATCTTCCGGATCGACCACTTCCTGGGCAAGGAGGCGGCGCTCAACATCCTGGCCTTCCGCTTCGCCAACGGGCTGTTCGAGCCGATCTGGCATCGCAACATGATCGATCACGTCCAGATCGACGTACCGGAGACGCTGGGGCTGGAGGGACGGGCAGCGTTCTACGAGCACACCGGGGCCTATCGCGACATGGTGGTCACGCACCTGTTCCAGGTCCTGGCGTTCACCGCGATGGAGGCGCCGACCGGGCTCGACCCGGAGGCGATCACCGAGGAGAAGAACAAGGTCTTCCGGTCGATGCTTCCGATCGACCCGCGCGACGTCGTACGCGGGCAGTATGACTCGTACCGGCGCGAGGAGGGCGTCTCACCGGACTCGGAGACAGAGACGTTCATCGCGATCAAGTGTTTCGTCGACAACTGGCGCTGGGCCGACGTGCCGTTCTACCTGCGCACCGGCAAGAAGCTGGCCGAGGGGCAGCGGATCATCTCGATCGCGTTCAAGGAGCCCCCGCAGTCGATGTTCCCGGAGGGCTCGGGGATCGGACAACAAGGGCCGGATCACCTCACCTTCGACCTGGCCGACCGGTCCAAGATGTCGCTGTCGTTCTACGGCAAGCGGCCGGGCCCGGGCTTCCGGCTGGACAAGCTGTCGATGCAGTTCTCGGTCGAGGAGAGCCGCTGGGCGGGGTCGGTGCTCGAGGCCTACGAGCGGCTGATCCTCGACGCGGTCAAGGGCAACCGGACGCTCTTCACCACCGCCCAGGGCGTCGAACGTCTCTGGGAGATCTCCCAGGGCATCCTCGACGATCCCCCTCCCGTGCGCCCCTATCCCGACGGCTCCTGGGGCCCCAACCAGATCCACCAGCTCATCGCCCCCCGTGCCTGGCGTCTCCCCTTCGAACGGAAGTGGCGGTCGAAGTAGCCGTCGCCGAGGATGACCGCCATGGAGCCGTATCTGGAGGTCGCGAAGTCCTATCAGCAGTTCGTCGAATACTCGGCAGGCGACTCGCCGTGCTTCGAGGAGTGGGCGGCCGGCGTCGTCGGTGACGTCGAGGTCCAGGAATGGATCTCTCAGCTGCCCCGCGTGAAGCAACAGCCCAACCTGGTGTTCGCGGCGGCGAGGTGGCACGGCGTACTCGCTCCAGGACCGTACGACGACCTGCGCGCGGCCTTGCTCGGCGACGACGGGACGATCCGCCAGACCATCCTCACCCGCTCGACGCAGACCAACGAGGCCGGCCGGCTGGCCACGCTGATGCCGGCCTTTGCGCAGCTCGAGGGCCCGCTGGCGTTGCTGGAGGTCGGAGCCAGCGCGGGGCTGTGCCTCTATCCGGACCGCTACGACTACCGGTGGGACCCGGCCGGCGAGCTGAGGACCGGCGCCGGGCCGCTGCTGACCTGCACGGTCGAGGGACCCGTCCCCGTCCCGACCGCCCCGCTCGACGTGATCTGGCGGGGCGGCATCGACCGCAACCCACTCGACGTACACGACGCCGACGCGATGACCTGGCTCACCAACCTGGTCTGGCCCGAGCAGGACGACCGGCGCGCCCTGCTCACCCAGGCCATCGAGGTGGCCCGACCGGAACCGCCCGTATTGATCCGCGGCGATCTGTTCGACGCGCTTCCGGACGCGCTGGCCGAGGCGGGCCGGCACGGCACCCCCGTGGTCTTCCACAGCGCGGTCATCGCCTACCTCCAGCCCGACGACCGCGAGCGCTTCCACGACCTGATGACCGGCCTGGTCGCCGACGGCGCCTGCCGTTGGGTCAGCAACGAAGGCGACACCGTGCTGCCGCGCATCGCGGCCACCGGACCCCGCCACGACGGGGTCACGTTCGTGCTCGGCCTCGACGGCCGGGCGGTGGCCTGGACGCACGGCCACGGCCGCACCATGACCTGGTTCTGAGACGACCTGCCCGCCGCCGCGACTGGAATGGATCCAGGTCGCGGCGGCGGGGACTCTTTCGCCACCTCGAAGGGCCAAGGTCGCCACCTCGAAGGGCAATTCTTGCCACTTCGCGGGGCCAAGCTTGCCGCCTCGGCGGGGTTAGTTGACGCTGCGGCGGGGGAGGGTGCGGGTGAGGAGTGCGACGAGTACGCCGACGGCGAGCTGGATGGCCAGCACCGTCGCGAAGGCGTCCCCGAGGTCGGCACGCGGGTTGGGAGCGAGCCCCAGGAACAGGTTGCCGAGGGTCGCGACCCCGAGGGCCAGCGCGGTCTGCTGCGTCGTGGCGAGTACGCCGCTGCCCGCGCCCGCCGAGGCCGGGGGGACATGTGACAGCACGACTCCGAACAGCGGGCTGGCCACGAGCCCCTGACCCAGCCCGGCCACGCACATGGCGATCGCGAGCGAGACCAGCGAGACATCCGGCCACTGGCCCGAGATGATCGACGCGGTCCAAGCCAGGCCGGCCACCTGCAGCAGCGCGCCGAACGTCATCACGCCGCGGTCGAACCGGGCGACCAGCCGCGGCGTGATCAGCGAGGCGAGCAGGAAGGTCACCGCCATCGGCGCGATCAGCAGCCCGGTCTCGACGGCCTCCAGCCCGAGACCGACCTGCGCGGTCACGGTGTAGCAGAACATGAACGCCCCGAAGCCGCCGAAGAACGGCACCACCATGAGCAGCCCGCGGGCCATGCTGGGCACGGCGACCAGCGACGGCGGCACGAGCGGTACGTCGCCGCGCCGCTCGAGCCTCCGCTCCACGACCACGAACGCGACGAGTGCGACCGGGGCGACGCCGAGCGAGACCCAGGTCCAGGCCGGCCAGCCCAGCACCCGGCCCTCCATCAGCGGGACCAGCAGCGTGAGCAGCGCGATGCCCAGGAGAGCGGTGCCGGCCCAGTCGTGCCGGGCCGGGTTGTCGGAGCGGGTGTCCGGGACGCTACGCCGCGCGAGCACCAGCCCGAGCAGCCCGATCGGCAGATTGACCAGGAAGATCGGCCGCCAGCCGGAGCCGGCCAGGTCGGCCGACACGAGCCAGCCGCCGACCACCTGGCCGACGACGGCGGCCAGACCCGCGGTCGCACCGAACCACCCGAGCGCCCGCAGCCGGCGCTCGCCGGTCGTGGTCGCCTGGATGCTCGCGAGCACCTGCGGCACCATCATCGCGGCGGAGGCGCCCTGCACGACCCGGGTCGCGACGAGTACGCCGGCCGTCGGCGCCAGCCCGCAGGCCACCGAGGCGATCGTGAACGCCGTCATGCCGGCCATGAACAGCCGCTTGCGCCCGAGGGCGTCCCCGAGCCGGCCGCCGGCCACGAGGAGCAGTGCGTAGGGCACGCCGTACCCGGTGATCACCATCTCGAGCGTGGCGGTCGAGGGGTGCAGTCGCGCCTGGATGTCGGTCAGGGCGACGTTGACGATGAAGAAGTCGGCGATGGAGAGGAAGGCGCCCAGCAGCAGGGTGGCGAGGGCGAGATTAGACAGAACAGTGGGGCCGCCCGCGGGTCGCGCGGTGGCCCCGCCCCGAGGGGCGGACGGGATGGTCGTCGAGGTCATGTGAGCCAGCGTGGCGGGCCCGCGAAGGGGGTACCAGGAGCGTAGTTATCCTGGTACTACCACCAACTGGTAACAGGGTCCCGGGGACGCCATCATGGTAGTCATGGCCACCGCCGCACCCGCTAACACCCCGGTCCGCACTGCCACTACCAGCAGAGCATCCAGTACAGCAGAGGGCACCGACAGTCTGCGTCGCAAGGAGCTGGCCGCCTTCCTGCGCAGCCGTCGCGAGCGGGTGACGCCCGAGCAGGTCGGGCTGCCGACGTACGGCCGGCGGCGTACGCCGGGGCTCCGGCGCGAGGAGGTCGCGCAGCTCGCCGGGGTCGGGATCACCTGGTACACGTGGCTCGAGCAGGGCCGCGACATCAACGCGTCGCCGCATGTCCTGGACGCCGTCGCGCGCACGCTGATGCTCGACGGTCAGGAGCGGTCACATCTCTTCACGCTGGCCGGGAGCCCGTTGGCCGAGGTGGAGAAGATCTGCCACGCCGTACCCGAGACCGCGCGGACCGTGCTTGCCTCAGTGCCCTACCCGGCCGCCATCACCAACGCCCGGCGCGACATCCTGGGCTGGAACGACCTCTTCGACGAGCTCTGGGGACCGCT
>WNGB01017426.1_pt1 | contig 18294 bp, 12 predicted proteins | sample 5400681 | NCBI WGS metagenome assembly WNGB01 (sample SAMN13153367, study PRJNA577476) | soil metagenome | isolation source: 115 cm soil or saprolite under grassland replicate 2 | place: USA:California | collected 2016-06-15 | reverse complement strand
GGCTCGGCGCGATCGAGATAGCGCTCGAGCACGTCGCGCCGGTCTGGATGCCGCTCCGCCTGCGCCCACAGCACCTCCGCGATGGCGGCCTCCGCCATCACGCGGGTGAGCCGCTCGGCGTGCAGCATGGCAAACGCGAAGTCGCGCTTCGGGTTCCAGTTCCGCCGCAAGGCGCGCGGCCACGTGCCGAGCGACTGTCCGCGCAGCGAGCGCAGCTTGTCGGCGGCCGTGCGGGTGATGAGGTGGCCCTGCGCGCGCAGGGACAGCGCCTCCAGTCTGGCGGTACGGCGCTCCAGCTGATCCCGCGCCGACACCGAGCGCCAGCGGCTGTGCGCGACCCGCCGCACGAACCCCTGCGGATCGCGCAGCAAGCCGGCCAGCGCATCCTTCATCGCCATGAGCGCCTGGATCTGGCTCGTGCCCTCGTAGATCGGCATGACCAGCGCGTCGCGGAGCAGCTTCTCGGCGCCGTACTCCGCCATGTAGCCGTTGCCGCCGTGGATCTGGATGCAGCGGCGCGCCATCTCGACCGCCTTCTCCGACGCGAGATACTTGAGGAGCGGCGTGACCCGGCGGGCCTCGGCCTGGCGCGGCCGCGCCTCCTCGGCCCGGCCGGCGATGACCAGGCGCTGGCCCGCCTCCTCCTCGACCGCGCCGTGCATCGCCAGCGCGCGCAACCCCTGGATGTCGACCGCCATCTCGTCGAGGTAGTCGGCGATCATCTCGTGCCGGTCGATGGTCTTGCCCATCGACGGGCGACCGGCCGCGTAGTCGCGCGCCATCCGGTAGGCCGCCTCGCAGAGACCGATGCTCTCGAACCCGACCGCGAGGCGGGCCCCGTTCATGAGCTTGAGCATGAAGCGGAACCCGTCGCCCCGCTTGCCGATGAGGTGGGCCGGCGTGCGATCGAACGTGACCGCCGCGGTGACCGACCCGTGGTGGCCCAGCTTCTCCTCGATCCGGTCCACCACGGCGAGCCGGACCCGCCGGCCGCCGTCTTCGCGATAGGCCGGCACCAGGAACATCGACAGCCCGGCCAGCCCTTCCGCGTCCGGCTCGGTGCGCGCGATGACGAAGTGATACTTGCCGTGACCGGACGTGATGAAGATCTTCTGCCCGCTCACCGTCCAGCTGCCGTCCGGCTCCTGGCGTCCGACCGCCCGCAGCGCGGCCATGTCGCTGCCCGCATCCGGCTCGGTGATGTCCATGCTGCCCCATGCCCGCCCGCTCGCGATCTCCGCGATCTCGTCGCGGAAGCGGGTCGCCTGAACGCGGCCGGTGTCCGGATCGATCGCGGTCGTCCCCTCCATCATGGACAGGTTGAGCATCGACATCGCCATCGCGCCGTGAAACGCGAAGTGCGACATCATCGACACGTCGGCCCGTGCGAACAGCTCGGCGGAGACGAGATAGATCATGAGGGGACAGTTCAGCCCGCCCAGCTCGCGCGGCAGGCACATGGCGTGGAGATCGAGCCCGGCGATCTTGCGGAACAGCGCCTCCATCGCCGGCGGCAGGACGGCCTCTCCGTTCTCCAGGCGCGCCCCGGTCCGGTCGACCGCGGACGCGATCGGCGCGACCTCCTCGGCGACCAGCTCGCCGACCAGCTCGGCGATCTCGCGGTAGAAGCCGACCGCCTCGGCCGCGCTCTTGAACCCGTCCGGCTGGCGAAACCCGTGCTCGGTCAGCCCGGCCAGCTCGCGCCAGTCGATCCCGCGCTCGAAGTAGTAGTGGAGGTCCGGGTTGTCCTTGAAGAAGCTGGCCATCTCGATCAATCCCCTTGCAGTGTCGTCCTGGCGTGAGACCGGAACAGGCTCGACTTGGTGATGCGCAGAAGCTCGGCGATCTGCCGGTCGCGGTCGGCCACCTTGCCGAAGCAGTCCGCGGTCGCCACCGCGGACAGGATGAGGTGAATCACCGCGAGCACGTAGGCCTGGGGATCGACGTCGGGCGCGATCGCGCCGCGCTCGATCCCCTTGCGGATGTAGCCGCACACCACCTCGACCCACGGCGTGATGTGGGTTTCGATCATCGCCTGGACGCCGGCCGGGCGGTCCAGGATCTCGCGCAGGAGCAGCCGAGCGCGGTCCGGGTCGGCGACGAAGAAGCGGATGGTCTCGGCCACGACGGCGTCGAACTGCCCCTCGCCCGAGGTCGCGGCCAGGAGCAGGCGCGGCAGGACATCGTTCCAGCGCGAGAGGAGCGCCTCCAGCACGCGCCGCCGGAGATCGTCCTTGGACGGGAAGTGGTAGAGCAGCGACTGCTTGCGGATGCCGACCGCGTCGGCCACGTCCTGCAAGGACGTGCCGCCGTAACCGCGCGCGGCGAAGAGCCGGGTCGCGGCGGCGAGGACCTGCTCCGGTGTGGCCAGGTTCGGCCTTGGCGACGGGACGGCCATGAGCGTATCTACCACTCGAACGATAGTTCTCTACCGGATGGTAGGGCGCGGGTCAACGGCTTTTGCCGCGCCGCGTCGGAAGCGCTTCGATGCTAGGGTTTTGCGCGCCGGCGCGAGCCCGCGCCCGCCCACCCGCCATGTCGGAACCGGCCAGACGAACACGCCCACATCGCACTCGTCCGGCCGCCTCCGCGCTGGCGCGGAGCCTGGTCACGGCCGCGCTCGCGGCGATCGCGTGCGGCAAGGAGGGCGCGCTGCCGGCCGGCCGGGTCACGCGCCCGGTGGAGGTCATCCTCGGCCACCTCCCGGCCGACGCGTGGGCGGTGGTCGGCATCAACGCGGCTCGAGTCCGCCAGGTTCCGATGCTGAAGAAGCTGCTCCGGCAGCTCCCCGGGATGCCGCCGGAGATCGCGGGCACCTGCGGCTTCGAGAAGCTGGGCGGCGTCGACCTCGCGGTCGCGACCCTGGTCCACGATCCGCAGGGCGGGGAGAGCCTGCTCGTCGCCTTGCAGGGCGGCTTCAGCCGCCAGAGCGTGGAGCGCTGCATCGCCGCCCTGGCGGCGACCACCGACCAGCCGATCAACATCGCGCACGAGGAATCGCTGACCGTCTACGACGTGCGCAAGGGCAGCGGGAAGAACTACGTCTACTGGCCGACCGGCGACATCGTGATCCTCGCCCCGCACACGCCGACCTCGTCCGCTCCGCTCGGCCGTCTCATCGGCGCGCCGGGCGTGACCAGCAACGCCGCGCTCATGAGCTACGTGCGCGGGGTGCAGACCGACGCCGCCTTCTGGATGGCCGGACCCCTGCCGCCCGATGTGCACAAACGGATGGCCGAGCTCGGGGCCGGCGTTCCCGCGCTTCAGGGCTTCACCGTCACCGCGGACGGAACCGGCGACGGGAAGAGCGCCGAACCGAGCGCGCCCGACGAGGTGGCAGTCCTCCTCCGGCTGCGCCTGGCCACGGAAGAGGAGGCGCGGTCCGCGGCCAGGGCGCTCCGCGAGCAGAAGGGGGAGCTGGCCGGAGCGGCGCCTGACCGGCGCCTGCCCGCCATCGTCGACAAGGTCGAGGTGACGCCGTCCGGCGAGGAGGTCGCGCTCCGCGTCTCGCTCACGGCCGCCGAGGTGGATCTCGTGTTCGATCTCGTCGCCGGGCTGAGCGGGCTGCCCGGTGCGCGGCCATGAGCGCGAGCGCGTCCGGCCTTCGCAGCGAGCCGGCCGCGCTGGAGCTCGGCCTGTGGTCCGGCGTCGGGCTCTGCGCCGCCAACATGATCGGCTCAGGCGTCTTCCTCAGCACCGGCTACATGGCCCAGGAGATGAGCCCGAGCTGGATCCTCGTCGCCTGGGTGGTCGGCATGCTCCTGGCCATGGCCGGCGCGCGCGCCTATGCCGAGCTGGCCGGGATGGTGCCCCGGTCCGGCGGTGAGTACCGGTACCTGTCGGACCTGGTCCACCCGGTGCTCGGCTACCTGGCCGGCTGGTCGTCGCTCCTGGTCGGCTTCTCCGCGCCGATCGCGATCAATGCGCTCGGCGCGACCACGTTCCTCGCGACCATCACCCCGCTGCCCGACCACCGTCTCGTGGCGACCTTCCTCATCCTGGTCTTGACCGCCTTCCACAGCGCCGACCTGGTGACGTCCCGGTGGACCCAGGATGTGCTCATCGCGGTCAAGGTCCTCCTCCTCGCCGGCTTCATCGTCGTCGGCCTGGTCCTGGGCCAGAACAGCTGGCCGGTCTGGACGCCGAAGTCCGGCGAGACCGGCTTCGCCGCCGATGCCTTCTTCGGCAGCCAGTTCTACATCGCCTACGCCTTCACCGGCTGGAACGCGGCCGCCTACGCGGCCGGCGAGTTCCGCGATCCGGCGCGCGACGCGCCGCGCGCGATGCTGCTCGGCTGCGCGGGGGTGGGGGTCCTCTACCTCCTGGTCAACTGGGTGTTCGTCGCCAACCTGACGCCGGAGGTCGCGCTGGCCGCGGTCAAGAGCGAGGGCGCGACCCTCGGACACGCGATCAGCCTGAAGCTCATGGGCGCGACCGGGGCCGGCTTCATGTCGGTCCTGGTCGCCCTCGCGATGTTCTCGGCCATGAGCGCCATGATCATGGTGGGCCCGCGCGTCTACGCCACCATGGCGGTGGACGGCTACCTGCCGCGCCTCTTGGCCGCGCGCGCCGGCCGGCCTCCGGTCGGCTCGGTTCTGTTCCAGAGCGCGATCGCGATCGCCATCGTGTGGACCCACTCGCTCAAGAGCACGCTCAGCGACGTCGGCGCGGTGCTGGTCCTCTTCTCCGCCCTGGCCGCCGGATCGCTCTTGACCTTGGGCTGGCGGCGGCCCGATCTGCCGCGCCCGCGCCGCATCGCGCTCCTGTCCGCCGCCGCCTACGTCGCGCTGTCGGCCTGGATGCTGGTCTTCGGCTTCCGCCGCCTCGACCCCACCCTCTCTATCTGGGTCGCCTCCATCGCCGCCCTCGCCCTCGCGGCCTACTTCGCGACGACGCGCGTCCGCCGCCGCACGGGCTGAGGCCGCGATGAAACCCGCGGCCTCAGTCGAAGCGATGCAGGTCGGTGCGCTTCCGCTCGTCGTCGCTCGTCCCGATCCCGAAGTCGGTGCCGGCCATCTCGCGGAGCAGGTCGCCCGCCTTCTTCTCCACGAGGAGCGGCGATTCGTCGCCGAGGACCTTCCCGATCACCGTGAAGCCGTCCGGCTTCTTGAGCCTGAGGAGCGTCTCGGCGGCCTCGAGCTGGAGGAACGGGTCATCGGTGCGGGCGGCGAAGCTCCCCACCGCTCCGACCGCTCCGGCCGCGGCGTCGCCGAACTTCGGCAGCACCTGGATGATGTGCTCGGCGACCCGGTCCGACGGCGCGCGGCCGAGCGCGTCGGTGAGCGCGCCGACCGCGTGTGGATCGGCCTGCCCGGCCAGGTGGTGGACCGCCTCGATCTGCCGGTTCTCGTCGCCGCTCGCCAGCGCCTGAACCAGCTGCTCGAAGTCGGCCCCGTGCGCGTGATCGCCCGCCTCGTGGCGCAGGGTCGAGACGCCGAGCGCTAGCGCCGCCACCAGCACGACGCCGGCGAGCACGCGGCCGAGCGCCCGGGCCGGGACGGCCGCGCCGCGCACGTAGTGGACGAGCGAGGCCACGAGCAGGAGTCCCGCAAAACAGACCACCACCGAGGGACCGGTCGGCAGGTCGCCGAAGTAGGAGAGCAGCATGCCGGCCGCGCTGCACGCGGTCCCCACGCTCCAGGCCCAGGCGATGCGAGCGCCGACCCGCTCGCTGAACATGAACGAGATCGACGCCGGCACGACCAGGAAGGTGAAGACGAGCAGCACGCCCGCGACCGCGACCGAGCTCGTGATGACCAGGCCGAAGCTGGCGTAGAACAGGAAGTCCCAGAAGCGCACCTTCCGGCCCCGCGCCTCGGCCCCCTCTGGATCCATGGAAATCTCGAAGAACCGCTCGCGGAACACGTAGTGGAAGGCGCCGATGGCCGCGTAGATGGCGGCGGTCTTGAGGATGGTCGGCCAGGTGACGAGGAGGACGTTCCCGACCAGCATCTCCTTGATGTGCTCCGACTCGCCCGGTGCGCGGGCCAGGAGCAGGAGCGCGAGCGCCGACGCGGTGGCGTAGACGATCCCGATGAACGCCTCCTGCGGCACCTTCTCGTGCCGCATCCGGGTCAGCGCGAAGACGGCCGCTCCCACGAAGGTGAAGCCGAGCGAGAAGAGATAGATCGCCGTGGCCCCGCCCGGATGGCCCGGCTCGTAGCCGAGCAGCGCGGCGCACACCGAGCCGAGCGCGGCGATCTGGGCGAGCCCGAGGTCGACGAAGATGACCTTCCGGCTGAGGACGTGGATGCCGAGGTAACCGTGGATGCCGGTCAAGACCAGGCACATCGCCAGGGGCGGCAGCATCCAGCGCAGGTCGGCGAGGTGACTCATGGCTTGACGGCGGCGACCATGGCGCGCAGCACGTGCTCCATGAGCGAGAAGTAGTCGTTGACGCCCTTCTCGCCCCGCACCTGGTTGGGGATGATGACCGCCCTGGCCCCGCCCTCGCGCGCGATGCGCTCGGGCAGCGCCGGGTCGTAGAAGTTGTCGACCAGGATGAGCTTCACGGGGGCGCTGCGGACGAGGGCGATCGTGTCGCGCACGTGGCGCGGTCCGGGGGCGATGCCGGGCTTCTCCTCGATCGTCCCGACCAGCTGGAAGCCGAACGTCGCCGCGGTGTAAGCCCAGATCTTGTGGAACTCGATCACCTTCTGCCCGCCGAGCGGCCCGGCCAGTTTCACCCAGCCGCCGGCCAGCTCGGCCAGCTTCTTGCCCTGATAGTCGTTCGATTCCAGGAACTGGTGCAGCCGCCCGTCGAGCGCGAGCCGGGTGAGCTTGCGCGACCCGACCACCTCCAGCAGCTGATCGCCGAACATGGCCTGGTCGAGCCGCTTCTTGAACGTCTTCAGCCGCTCGTCGAAGTAGGCGGCGTCGGCCGGCAATGCGGCCTTGAGCGCCGCGGCCGCGTTGTCGGCCATGAGCTTGGCCCGCACCGGGTCGAGCCAGAGGTGGGGATTGCCCTCGGGATGGATGTCGCCCTGCGCGCGGCTGAGCAGCGCCGGGACCTCGAGCTTGGGGATGCCGGCCGACAGGACCACGCGGCCCGCGCCGGCGCGGAAGATGCGCGCGTTGCCCGACCCATCCGCCACCTGATCCGCCCACAGCTCGAGCTGCATGCCGATCTCGAACAGCATGTCGGCGTCGCGCACCCGGGTCATGAGCGAGGGTGTGGGCGAGACGAAGTGCGGGTCCTGATCGCCCGAGGCCAGGCTGAAGGCGTCGACCTTGTCGCCGCCCACCTCGCGCACGATCGATTCGATCGTGGGCAGGGTGCAGGCGATCTTCAGCTTGCGCTGGGCGCGCGCGGGCGCCTCGCCGATGAGGGTCGCCGCGGCCAGCGCGGCGGCGGTGATGACGGCGGCCTTCATGGCCTTCATGGCTGCCCTTCCTTTCACTTGTTCACCCAGAACGGCTCGGGCGGGTGGGCCCCGAAGACGAAGTTGAGCTCCGCGAAGATCGAGTTCCTGCCGTCCTCGTCGTCGAGATCGCTCATGCGATGCTCGTAGCCGAGCCGCAGGCGGAGGAACTCGCTCGTGTACCAGGTGGCGTAGGCGCTGATCGCGCGGCGGCGGACGCTGTCGTCCGTGATCGTTGCGGTGTCGTCCCAGCGGGCGCCGAGGTAGGTCGTGCGGCTCACCTGGTACTGCGCGAAGCCGAAGTAGCCGAGCGGGGAGGCCTCTCCGTCCTGCACCGCATCCGGTTCGCCGTCGCCGTTGGTGTCGAGTTCCTCCACGAAGTCGCGCCGGGTGGCGAAGACCTGTCCTCCCAGCACGAACGAGCGGAACTCGCCCTGCCGGAGCGGCTTCCACTTGTAGAGGAAGTCGCCGCTGAAGGTGAAGGCGTTGCGCGTGGCGGCCGGGTCGGTGCGGGCGAAGTGGAAGATGGCGGAGAGATCGACGTTGTGGGCGCCGGCGAACGTGCGGAACCAGCGCAGGTTCGCGATCGCGGCGGGGGACTGGGCCGGGCCGTCGGCGACGGCCACACCGCCGCCGGTCAGGAGCTGGCCGGTGAGCTCGAACGCGGAGGCCGGGTCGAACCCGGGCAGGAGGAGGCGGGCGGACACGCCGTTGCCGACATACCCCTCCTCGCCGAAGAACTCCTCGACCACGAGCGGCCGGGTCATCTGCGGCAGATCGTGCAGGTGGAGGACGTTGATGCGCCCGATCTCCGGGCGGAAGCGCCCGACCTTGAACTGGAGCCCGAACGGCGGCTCGTCGAGGAGCGGCACCGGCAGCCGCTTGATGATGACGTATCCCTCCTCCACGCCGGCCTCGAACTGGCCCGGGACCTCCGACTCGAAAGAGAGGATGGCCACGCCGTCGGCGAACGGATCGACCGCGGCGCGGAGGTCGAGCTCCACCTCGCGCAGGTTGAACTGGTTGTCGATCGGCGTCCCGCCGGACAGGACGTCCTTGTCGTCGTGGCGGTAGAGGCCATTGCCGACCGCGGTCACCGTCGGATTGAAGGCGTTGGCCGAGACCGGCCCGGCCTGGGGTGGAGAAGCGGGCGCCGCGGCCTCCTCCTCTTCACCCTCCTCTCCGGGCTGCTGCAGCCTCAGGCGCGCGACCTCCGCCTCGAGATCTTCCACCCGCTTCGCGAGATCCTCGGGACGAGCGGGCGCTGGGGCCGGCTTCTTCGCCTGCTCCTTGCCTTGCTCCTTGCCGGCAACCTGCGCCAGCGCGCCGGCGGTCGGAAGGAGCCACGATGTGGCCACGACGAGAGTCAAGATACGCATGTTTCACCTGTGTCACGGAATGCCGGACTGGCGTGTCGCGCCGCCGCCCGTCCGGGCCCAGGGCGGCGGCTGCGCGCGCTCGAGCGCAGCGAGCTTGCGACGCGCCTACACAGGCGGTGAGTTCTTGGGAGCGATGCGATAGAGGGGCCGGCCCGCCGCCTCGTGCGGTCCGCAGGCGAGGGCGAGCGGACCGCCCGCGCTGCGCCGTCGCCATGGACCAGCTCGCCATGCTCGGGACAGCGCATGTGGGGCGTGGTGGCATGATGCACGAGGCTGCCCAGGCTGCCGGACAGGAAGGCGCCGAGCGACAGGGCGGCCAGGAGCCGTCCGCGAATCGCCAGCCTGTGCAGTGAGCCGTTCACCTGCCGTAAGGAAGCACAAGTTGGCCGCCGCGGCAACGGAGCCCGGCGGAGTCGACGAATCGACACGAGACGGCCAGGGCTACGCCGGCGGCGACGAGGGCGGCCGCCGCCTCAGCGCGGCGACCACCTGGTGGGGATGGAACGGCTTGGCCAGGCAGGGGCAGTTGACCTGCGCCACGAACTGGCGGGCGCGCGCCGTGAACGCGCCGCCGGTCATGAAGACGAAACGCTGCTCCATGCCGGGCCGGGCTCGCTGCACCTGCTCGTACAGCTCCATGCCGCTCACGTCGCGCATCATGAGGTCGCAGAAGATCCACTCGTAGTCCTCGCCGGCCAGGAGCCTGACCAGCCCCTCTTGCCCGGAGTGCACGACCTGGACGTCGTTGCCCTCGAACAGGATCGCCATCGACGCGGTCACCTGCCGGTCGTCGTCGATGATGAGGACGCGGCCGAGCTCGAGCGGCAACACCTGCTCGCCGGCCGGCTCCTCGCCCTGCTCGGCGCGGGACGGCGCCTGCGGCAAGACGACGCGAAACACGGTGCCCTCTCCGATCCGGCTGCGCGCGGTCAGCTCGCCGCCCAGGCTGGTCACGATCGTGTGGCAGACCCACAGCCCGAATCCGGTGCCGACGACGACCGGCTTGGACGTGAACAGCGGGTCGAAGATCTTGCTCAGCTCGTCGCTGTGCAGGCCGGCGCCGGAGTCCTCGACCTCCACCACCACGCGGCCGGCTGCGTCCAGGTCGGCACGGAGATGGATCGTGCTCGCGCCGACGATCCCCTCCACCGCCTGCGCGGCGTTGAGCAGGAGGTTGAGGAAGACCTGGGCCAGGCGGTCCTGCCGCCCCAGCACGGGAGGCAGGCCGTGGCGGTAGTCGCGGACGAGCTCGGCCCGGTGGCGCAGCTGCGCCTCCACCATCGACGCCGCCGAGTCCAGCACCACGCACACGTCGATCGGCCGCTGGTCCTGTTCGTCGACCCGCGCGAGCGATCGCAGCTCCGAGACGATCCGCCGCACGCGCCGCGCGCCCTCCATGGCACCGCTCAGCCGCTCGATCATGATGGGGAGGCGATCTCCGATCGACTCGTCTGCTCTCTTGCGGCCGAGCTCCTTGACCACCGCCTCGATGCCGATGAGCACGTAGGTCAAGGGATTGTTGATCTCGTGGGCCACGCCGGCGGCCAGCGTGCCGAGCGCGGCCAGCCGATCGGCGAGGGCGAGCTGCGCCTGCAGCCGCTTGGCCTCGGTGATGTCGCGAACGATCGCGACGACCTCGTCCGGACCGGCCGCCGACAGGCGCGCCTCGTAGTCGTGCGTGCCGGCCGGCGTGTTGAGCGGGAACTCGAACCTCTGACTCCTGCCGCTGGCCAGGACCATGGCGAGCGCCTCGAGGGTCTGGGCTGCCACTCCGGGCGGCAGCACCTCCGAGACCGGCCGGCCGACCAGGCGCTCGGCCGGCGCCGCGAGCCGTTCCGCCCATTCCGGCTGGAAGTCGACGAAGACTCCACCCGACGTCACCCGGAACATCATGTCCGGGAGCGCGTCGAGGAGCGCGTCCGCCTTGACCATGCTCGCGCGGAGCTCCTGTTCCATGCGGCGCTGCCGGGTGATGTCGCTCGCGACCAGCGCCACCCCGCGCTCCGCCTCGCTGCCGAACGGGACGAGGCGCACGCGGCAGTGGATGTCCTCCCCCTCGACCTCGACGAGGTCGAGGTGTCCGGCCCGGGCGCGCTCGAACGCGGGCGCGATGGTGCCCTGCACGGCGGCCGGCAGGTCTTCGATCCGATCGCACGCGAGGAGGTCGTCGACCGGGCCGCGGCCTCCGTGGTTGGCGTAGAGCAGGCGGCCGGCCCCGTCGTGGAGCGCGATCCGGTCCGGCATGGCCCGCAACGTCGCGAAGAACCGATCGCGCTCGGCCGCCCGGCGCTCGGCCACCGCGAGCTGCAGATCCAGGTCGGCCGGCGCGATCGGGGTGAGGAGGACGTGGGTCACGCCGGCGGCGACGGCCGCGCTGGCGACGTGCGGCTCGTCGCGGTGGACCAGCGCGACGATCGGGCTCGCGACGCCCGCGCCCCAGCGGTCACAGAACGGGCTGACCTCGGCCAGGTCCAGCGCGCCGTGGCCGAGCGCGAGCATGGTCAGCTCGCCGGAGCGGAGGGCTTCGGCCAGGTTCGACCGGTCGACCAGTCGGACCTCGTAGCTGCGGCGGGCGAGAACCCGGCTCGCCAGCCCGCGGAGCGCGGGATCTGCGACACACACCCAGGCTGAACCCGGCGATGTCATGAGAAACTCACTCGGAGTTGCGCCTTATCGTTCTCAACTGGATGGATTCGGCGGCATTCTTGTCGCTCGACGGCCGCCGGCGTACGATCCCGCGATCGCTCGATGACCCCCGGCTTTCGTGAAGCGGTGAAGTGCCCGGTCCACCATAACCCACGCCAGGCGAACTGGAGCGGCGCGTGAACGGGAACGACGCGCCACCGCCGGCCCCGGAGCAGGCCACCGCGCTGGTGCGCGACGGCCGCTCCTTCTTCGCGCAGGGCGACGTCGAGCGCGCGCGCCGGTGCTTCGCCGCCGCGGTCGAGATCGCGCCGCACGACATGGCGGCCCGCTCGGGTCTCGAGCGCTGCGAGCGACTCCTGTCGGAGGGCGTCCTGGGCTCGGAGCCCGCCGCCAGTCGTCCCCCGGCGCCACGCTCCGGGGAAGCGCCGGCCCAGGCCGACCCGGCCGAAGACGTGGACGAGGTGCTGGATCTCGGGGAGGCGCTCGACCTCGAGCCGGAGGCGACGGTGGTCGATCCGCACGCGGCCCAGCGGGTCGAGGAGGAGCTGGCGCGGACGCGGGCGCGCGAAGCGGCGCGGCGCGGGCAGGATGCGCGGGCTCGAGAGGTCGCCACGGGCTCCCGCGATGGTCGGGGCCGGCGCGGCGCGCGGCGCGGGCCGGACGGCGCCGCGGGGAGCGCCCGGAGGTCGGCCATGGGCTTCGAGGACACGGCCGCGGAGGCCGAGCCGCCGGGCGGGCCGCGCACGCTGCCGCCGCCGCCCACCGCGGACGGATCGCCGCCGCCCGACGGGTTCGGGCAGAACCGTGACGCTGGGCCAGATTTCAGCCCGGGCCAGATTTCGAGCCCCGGGCTCGGACCAGGCGGCTTCGGGCCCGCCGAGCCGGGCGGCGACTTCGCACAGGGCGGCGGCTTCGCACAGGGCGGCGGCTTCGCACAGGGTGGCGGCTTCGCGCCGGGCGGCGACTTCGCACAGGGTGGCGACTTCGCGCCGGGCGGCGGCTTCGCGCCGGGCGGCGACTTCGCACAGGACGGCGGCTTCGCACAGGGCGGCGGCTTCGCACAGGACGGCGGCTTCGCACCGGACGGCGGCTTCGCGCAGGGCGGCGGCTTCGCACAGGGCGGCGACTTCGCGCAGGGCGGCGGCTTCGCGCAGGGCGGCGACTTCGCACAGGGCGGCGACTTCGCACAGGGACCTGGCCCCAACCCGGCTCCTGGGGGGTTCGTCACCGGCGGGGGCTTCGGTCCGCCCGGGCCCGGCCCGGTTCCAGACGCGGAGCAGGCGTATCCGCAATACGCGGGCGGCGCGCCGGTCGGCTACCCGCAGGAGAGCCCAGACGAGCTCGCACCGGGGCCGTTCATGGGCGGGCCGCGCCAGAGCGGCCCGATGCCCATCATCGCGCCTCCGCCGGGCATGGGCGGGCCGCGCACGAGCGGCCCGATGCCGGTGATGCCGGTGTTGATGCAACCGCCCGCGGGGCAGGTGCATCCGCTTCCGCCCGTCGGCCCGCAGGGCCTCGCGAGCTATCCACCGCAGCCCGGCGCGATGGCCTACCCGCCTTACACGACGGCGGTGGGGCCGGGCTACGGCGAGGCTCCCGGCGCGTGGATGCGAGGGCTCGGGCTCCCGCGCATGAGCCGTTTCCTGATCGGCGCGGCGGTCGCCGTGGCCGTGTCTTTCACCGCGCTCGGGCTGCTGGTCGGCTATCTGGCCTTCGGCGGCGACGACGCGCCGGTGGCGGCCCGCTCCGCGCCGGCCGCCGGGTCGACGGCGAAGGCCGCCGTCCCCGCTGCAGCGCCGACCGCAAGCAAGGGTGCCGAGGCGGCCCGCCAGACGGCGGGCGCGAGCCAGACGGCGGGCGCGAGCTCGACGGCCAGCGCGAGCCCGACGGCGGCCGCGAATCCGACCGCGGGTGTGGCAGCGGAGGCGCGACCGCCCCCGACGCCCGCGACCACCGCACCCAGGCCGGCGCCGGCAACCATGGAAGTTCGGATCGGCCGGATCGAACATCCGGTGGTGGCCGCCGCGGTGGCGACGAGCAGCGGCGAGGTCGAGCGCGTGCACGTCAAGGCCGGCGGGACCGTGACGACCGGCCAGAAGCTGTACACTCTGCGCGATGGCAAGGGCGTGCGCGCCGCAGAGGTGGTGGTCAGCGCGCCCGCGGCCGGACGGATCGAGCGGCGAGCCGCCCGCGGCGATGAAGTCGAGAAGGGGGACGTGCTGGCGCAGCTCGTCGATCCCGCGGTCTGGCTGGTCGTCGCCGACCTGACCAGCGACGAGCTCACGACCACCTGGTCGTGCGAGGTGTCGACCGCAGAAGGTCGGAACCGCTCCCCGTGCCGTCTGGAGAGCGTGCAGCGTCTCGGAGGACAGCAGAGCAGGGCCACCGCGAGCGTGCAGTCGGAGGCGGCCAGCTGGATCCAGGGCGGCAGCCAGGAGCTGCTTCTGACCCTGACCGCCGGGGGCCCGCACACCGAGGGCAGCCCGATATCGAGCCTGTCGTCCGCGCCGGGCCCGACGTCGACGCCCGGCTCGAGCGCGAGCCAGAGTTCGAGCCGGGCGGCCACCGCGAGCTCGAACCAGAGCGCCGGCACGAGCTCGGGCCAGGCCGCCAGCCCGGGCACCGGATCAGGCAGCAGCACGGCGGCAAGTCACATGCCGTCGAGCCGCAGCCGGAGCCCGAGCGAAGCCTCCAGCCTGACCTCGCCCGCAAGGCCCGCGCCGGTGACCGAGGCGACGCCGGCCTCGAGCCGAGCATCGAGCCCGAGCTCGAAGGAGACGCCGGCCTCGAAGGTGACGCCGGCCGCGAGAGAGACGCCGGCCTCGAAGGAGACGCCGAGCTCGGGCAAGACGCCGACCTCGAGCGCGAATAACCCCTGAACGCGGCCAGCCCTCCGCCCGACCAGCAGCGCGCCCGGCCGCCATGGCACGCGCGCGATGGGCCCATGGCTCGCACCACGGCCGCGCCTGCCCGTCGGTGAGACGCGGGCCGGACGCACTCGCAACCACTCGCGGCGCCTTCGACCCACTCCGGCGGCGAGTCCGGAACTCCTCGAACCCACTGCCCCCTGCGCTCCCGCTCCGCGGCTCCACGCTCCCTCTTGACCGCCGCGACGCCGTTTGTTAGCAGTCCTAACGATGGCTCACTTCATGGACAGCGACCCGCTCCATGGACGCGTGGTGGCTGGCCTGGCCAAGATGGGCCTCGCCCTTCGCACCCAGCAGTGGCAAGCGACCGGCCAGCGCGGCCTCAATCCCACCCAGGGTCAGATCCTCACCATCCTGCGCGCGCGCCCCGAGGGCCTGTCTCTGGCCGAGCTGGCCGCCGAGATGGGCGTGACCCCGGCCACCGCGAGCGGCTCCGTCGCGGCCCTCGTGCGCAAGCGCCTGGTCGGCAAGCGCCGGCTCCCGACCAACCGGCGCGCCGTGCTGATCCGGCTGACCACATCCGGCCAGCGCGAGGCCGACCGCTCGGTCGCCTGGCACGACATGCTGTTCCGCGCCGTCGACCAGCTCAGCGAGCACCAGCAGGAGGTGCTCCTGGTCGCGCTCATGAAGATGATCCGCTTCCTCCAGGAGGACGGCGCGATCTCGCAGGCCCGCATCTGCGTCACCTGCCGCCACTTCCGGCCGTTCCAGTACAACGACCTCTACCGGCCGCACCACTGCGACTTCGCGCAGGCCGCATTCGGCACGCGCGAGCTGCGCCTCGACTGCGCCGAGCACGTCCCGACCGCGGATCCGGACGCCACCTGGATCTGGAACCGCTTCAACAAGCAGGGCGACTGAGGACGGGCCGGGTCACCAGCCGAGCGAGGTGACCAGCGCGGCCACCTCGCCCAGCCGGGCGGCGTCGGCATCGTCGAACGCGTCCGGCCGGTTGCTGTCGACGTCGAGCACGCCCAGGAGATCGCCGCCCCGCACCAGCGGCACCACGATCTCGCTCCGCGAGTCGGGATCGCACGCGATGTGTCCGGGGAACGCGTGGACGTCCGGCACCACGATCGTGCGCCGCTCGGCCGCCGCCGTGCCGCACACGCCGCGCCCGAGCGCGATGCGCACGCACGCCACCTTGCCCTGGAACGGGCCGAGCACCAGCTCGCCGCCGCGCAGGATGTAGAACCCGACCCAGGACGCGGCCTCGAGCCCCTGCATGAGCGCCGCGCTCAGGTTGGCCAGGTTGGCGACCAGATCCGGCTCCCCTTCGACCAGGCTGTGGAGCTGAGGGAGGAGCTCTCGGTAGCGGCCGGCCTTGTCGCTCGCGCGCAGGTCCAGGGTCTCTGCCACCGCCCGAGTATACTCGCGCGGTGGACGAGCCCAAGGCCGGCATCGATGGCTTCGCCGGCGAGCTCCCGAAATTGCGCCGCGGCTTCGCGCGGCGCGTCCCGTCGTACGATCGCATCCTGGCGCTGGTCGCCGAGGGGCTGGACGGCGAGATCGGTCGCCGCCTCGGCAAGGCATGGGCCCGGCGCAGGTTCGACGCGTTCTACGAGCGCGCGCTCCTGCTCCTGGCCACCTTGCGCTACGACGCGCTTTCGACCGGACCGGACCATCCGCTGTGGCCGGCGCTTGCCGCCGACCCGGCCGATCCCGCGGCGGTCACCGCGCCGGCGCTCGACCGCGCGCTCGGCCGCGACCGGCCGCGCGTGTGGCACTCGCTGACTCGCCGCCGCGTGCAGACCAATGAAGTCTCGCGCGCGGTGGCCTGGCTGTGGCCGGCCGCGCTCGCCCAGGAAGCCGGCGGCGAGGGGCGCCCGATCGCGCTGTGCGACATGGGCTGCAGCGCGGGCCTGAACCTGGTCGCCGACTCTCTCGGGCTCGCCTGGAGCGAGGCGGGGCCCCTTCCTCGCCCGTTGCCGGTCGCGCGCCGCCCGCGCGTGGTGCGCCGGCTCGGCTTCGACCTGGCGCCGCTCGACGCCGGCGACGAGGAGGACGCCAACTGGCTGCGCGCCTGCATCTGGGCCGGCGAGCGGGACCGATCGACCCGCCTCGAGCGGGCGCTGGCCGCGTTCCGCGCCGCGCGGGCCGGCGCGGCGCCGCCGGTGATCGAGACGATCGAGGCGCGCGCCATGCCGGATCGCCTGCGCGATCTCGCCGCCGGCGCCGAGAGCGGAGGCGGCGGCGCCGTCTGGCTCGCCTACCAGAGCCTCGTGCGCGAGTACCTGGGACCTTCGCGCGAGCCCTACCTGGACGGGATGCGACACTGGCTGGCCTCGATGCCGCCCGGCCGCGCGCTCTGGATCGAGCTGGAGGATCCGCCGCACGGGGCGACCCGCGAGCGACCGACCGCGATCCTGGGCCACGTGCGCGGCCCGGACGGCTCGGTGGTCGACCTGGTCCTGGGCCGCTGCGAGTACCACCCGGTCGAGGTCGCCCCCGAGCCGGAGGCGGTCGCATTCCTCCGCGCGGCGCTGGCGGCCCCGGCTTGACCGGCGGGGGCCTCCCGCCGACAATGGTTGTGAGATGCAACGAAATGGTTGGAAGGATCCAGCTTCTCCGGCTTCTCTCCTGCCGCAGGTCGCGCCGCTCCGGCAGGCCTCCCGCCGGCTCGTGCGCGAGCTCGGCGTGCTCGACAACCGCATGATCGGCGCCGACGTCACCTACTCGCAGTGCCACGCTCTGATCGAGATCGAGCGCCGGGGCGTCATGACCGCGGGCGAGCTGGCCCTCGTCCTCAACCTCGACAAGTCGACCACCAGCCGGACGGTGGCCGCCCTGACCCGCGCGGGCCTGGTGACCACGCGCGCGGATGCCGGCGATCGCCGGCGCCGCCCGCTGGTGTTGACCGCCAGGGCCCGCCGCAGGCTGGCCGGCATCCACCGCCGCGCCGACCGGCAGGTCCAGGAGGCGCTGGCCCTGCTGAGCGAGACGGGGCGCGGCGCGGTGCTGCACGGGATGGAGCTCTACGCGCGGGCGCTGGCCCGCCGGCGCGCGCAGCAGGAGTTCACCATCCGGCCGATCGCGCGCCGCGACGACCCGAGCCTGGCGCGCATCGTGCGCGCCGCGTTGACCGAGTATGGCGCGACCAGCCCCGGGTTCGCGTTCCACGATCCGGAGGTGGACGAGCTGACCTCCGCCCACGCGGGCGCCGGGTGCGGCTACTGGGTGGTGGTCCGGCGCGGCCGGGTGGTGGGCGGCGCCGGCTTCGCCCCGCTGGCCGGCGGCGACCCGCACGTGTGCGAGCTGCGCAAGATGTACTTTCTGCCCGAGTCGCGCGGCGTCGGGATGGGCGCCAAGCTCCTGGCCCACGTGCTGGCCGAGACGCGCCGGGCCGCGTACCGGGTCTGCTACCTCGAGACCATGAGCGCCATGGCCCCGGCCCGGCGTCTCTACGAGTCGTTTGGTTTCCGGCGGATCGAGCGCCCGATGGGCGCGACCGGCCACTTCTCGTGCGACGCCTGGTACGTCCTGGACCTGGACGCGGCCGAGGCGCAGCGGGCCGATGCATCCAGCGCCGCGCCGTGATCACTTTCCGATTGAACCGCCCCACGATGGTGGGATAGAGTACTTTCCTCAACCGCAGTGAACTGCGGGCGGAGGACGCGGAGCGGAGGAGCACACAGGGCGGCCGACGCGACCTGGCTGTCGCCGGGTGGGCCGATCGGAGCGGCGCTTTCGCGGGGCTGGTGAGGTGAGCGGAGGGTGGCTGCGGGGCGGCGGGGGGGGGCGAGAGGGTGGAACGCGGCAGGGGCGCAGAGGCGCGTGGTGGGTCTAGGGGCCGGGTACGCCGGTCGCCCTGTGTGCTCGATCCAGTGTCAGACGGAGCCGATGAAGATGGCGCCGGTCTTGACCAGAACCGCCTGACCGATGAGGCGCACGCGATCGCCTCGCAGCTCGCAGGTGAGCTCGCCGCCGCGACGGCTGACCTGGCGCGCGCGCAGACTGGTGCGGCCGAGCCGCCCGGCCCAG
>WNGB01005852.1_pt1 | contig 18294 bp, 19 predicted proteins | sample 5400681 | NCBI WGS metagenome assembly WNGB01 (sample SAMN13153367, study PRJNA577476) | soil metagenome | isolation source: 115 cm soil or saprolite under grassland replicate 2 | place: USA:California | collected 2016-06-15 | reverse complement strand
CCGGTCGAGGTCGTCGCGCTGGCGGCGGAGCTCAGCGGTTGACCCCTCGCGCGGCGCGAGCTCATGGTCGTGGCCACCGTGGCCATGCCCGGCGTGGCCCCCACCGTGGCCGTGGCCGCCGCGCATCATGAAGATCATCATCAGCGGACACGCGAGGACGAGAACCAGGAAAAACAGTGTTGAAGCCGTCATGGCAACCGCTCCCTTCTCTTCTGGTGGACGAAGCCTGGCCTATAAACCCCTCGGGGGTATCGGGAATGGCCACACAACAGGCTGCGCGTAACTACTGATCCTCGAAGCAGCGCGGTCGCCGTCCAGGCGAGACGGCGCTCGCCTCAGCTACGCGATCGGCAGGTCTGCCAGTAGCTGCCGGGGCTCGATGTACATCGCCCGTTCGGGCGGAAGCCAGTAGTCGTGGTACCAAAGAACCTTGCCACGGTCGATCAGGGCAAAGGCGTGCCCGGGAGTGTCGGCATGCATTCCTTTACCGAGTGTGTTGAACATCTCCGACATATCCCGATTTGCGTCGGAGATCAGCGGAGTCGTGATGCCGTACTGCCCGGCAGCCTGCTCGAGATCGCTTGGTGTGTCGGGTGTGATCGAGACGAGTTGGATGCCGCGCTGCTTCAGCTTCGCCCCGACCTGTTGCAGGCCCTGGATCTGCTCGAAGCAGGCCTGGCACATCACGCCCTCCGAGAAGAAGAGGAGTGTCTTGTGCCGATAGATCGACCGGGAAGTGATTGCTCGGCCCGTTAGCAGATCACGCTCGGAGAACGAAGGGACCGACGCTCCAACAGGCAACCCTGCTCCCAGGTCGGCGCCCATGGCCATCGCGTGTTGCGCCGCTGCCGACGTCGACTTCTTGTTGAAGATGCTCGGCAGGACGAAGCTCGACGCGATGATCGCGACCACACCCGCGGCGACGAGCCCTCCCTTCCAGGATCGCAAGAAGGACTGGTAGCTACCCCTCGTCGACGGTGCGAACGCGCGCGCTTGCTGCCGCGCCGCTCGCGCTTTCTTGCCGCTCATTCCTGACATCTCCTTTCCTGAGGGCTGCGTAGAGAAAGCCGCCGATCAAGAGGAGCAGGATCGGCAACGAGACGAAGTTCGGGACACCATCCAGGTACGCGGCGAACGCGCGCATCCAGGAGCCCATCGCCTTCTGGAAGCCCGGCGCCGTATCCGACTCGCGGGTAAGGGCGAGCACGACGAACAGGATTCCGAAGCCCGCGAAGACGACGGCACCGGTGAGCTTGGCGACGCCGATCCGCTTCTCGTAAGGACCGAAACGCAGCGTGACCTTCGGATCCCTCACGCGCTTCTTCGCTCGACCGTAGACAAGCGCGAGCGGAATCAGCGGCACCATCATCCCGGCGACATAGGCAATTCCGAGCAGCAGTCCGCCGGCAATCGTGCCGCTGGTCGCGGAGAGCGCGATCGCGCCGGCCAGGACCGGGGCGCAGCAGGCGGTGGCGCCGCCGGAGAACACGCCGAGCCCGAAGACGGAGAGAGTCGAGCCCGTCAGCTTCGGCTGCGGAAGGTCCATCGGCAGCATCGTTCCGCGCCAGAGAGCGACCGCGACGCCGATCATCATCAGGCCGCCGATCGTGAACATCTGCGGGTGCCACTTCGAGACGTAGCCGGCGAGCGCGGCCGCCCCAAGCGTGATCGGCAACACCACGAGGGCGACGCCCGCAACGTACACCGCAGTCAGGCGGGCGACACGAAAACGATGGCCGCCGCCTATCGCGGCCAAGTAGGCGGGCATCATCACGCCCGCGCAGCAAGGAGCGAAGAAGGCGACCATGCCGGCCGCGAACGCCGCCGCCAGCGACCCCGCCAACAGAAGATCGCTCAAGCAGCGAGCTCCCTGCGCAGCCGCTTCTCAGAGAAGCGGCCGTAGGCGAGTACCCGCCTGCCGTCGGTCAGTACGGGCAAGAACGAGAGCGGAATCGCGCGCGCCGCCAGCGCTGCTGCCTCAGTCGAGTCAACCGAAATCTCGCGCGCATCGACCCGAAGCGCAGCGAGCACCTCGTGCGCGCGCGCGCGCGCAGAAGTGACAGTCGTCGGTCGTCACAAGCAGCAATTCGCCCGTGGCAACAGTCACGCCTTGCTCGCCGGCGGCCGCTGCGCGAGACGGACGGCCGCGAAGACGACCGCACCGAGCACGACGATCCAGAAGACGATCATGAAGCTCATCCAGACCCAGCTCCAACCATCCATCCAGCCGTGCATCGCCTCTCCTTTCTTCGCTTCATCGTCAGCATCGGAGGCGCAACAGCGCACGTCATCCGCCCAAAACCCGATACCCGGTTGGGGTAACTACTGATCCTTCTGCACTTTGGGAAGGACCCAACGAGCAGTAAGTAGTTGCGCGCAGCACGATCCGTGGCGAGTCCGATGCGCTTGAAAAGCGGGCCGGAGGATCCTGTGAGGAACCCAGCACAGCAAGAGGAGGTGAGCCGGCATGCGCAACCTTTTCATCGCACTCACCGGATTTCTCGTCGGTGGTGGGTTGGTGATCGGGCTTGCCCTCGCGGTAAAGCCGACGACCGTAACCGTCAAGCAGGCCGCGCCGCAGGCGGTCGGCATGGCCCACCTGAACGGCGGGATGAGCGCCATGGCTGCGGGCAGGATGGCCTCGTCGGTTCCTACGCGGAAGTTGACCATTCAGCATGTTCAGAAGGGCTGCCACGTCTGGTCGGACGGCAAGACAACCGGAGCGACGATGCGCCTCAGCCTGACGCCTGGACAGAGGCTGTCGATCCTCGACCAGGACGTCGACGCGCACCAGATGCTCCAATTCTCCGGCCCGATGCGGCTGCGCATGGGCGTCCCGATGATGATGAACCGGGGCCTGACGCTCGCCTTCCCGAAAAGGGGCCTCTACCGCCTCGGTACCAAGACGGTCGAGATGCCGGGGGGCGGCATGGACGTCAAGACAATCGGGCCCGACAACCACCTGCGACTGGTCGTAACAGTCGCGTGACGTCCACGAGGCGAATGCTCGCTCGGATCCCGGCCGCTCGCATAGGCGGCGCCGTCGAGGTATGGCCGCTCACGGAGCGATAACAGCACGCCCCGGAACGGCGTGCCCATGGCAGTCCTGGCCTTTCCTCCGCCCTTGACGAACGACCTCGTGCAAGCGTCTCGCCCGCGCCGCGGCGGTGCGCCCGCCGACCAGCCCGATACGCGTTGCTGTTGCCGAAAGTGACACCAAGCCGCGACACAGTTGATCCCCAAGGACGGCTTCGACGAGGGAGTGAGCAAGAGCCGTGGCCAAGGAACACGCTTCCTCCTTCGCCTGCCACACGCCATAGATCGATACCGGGCTGCAAGTCAGGCCACTAGTTCGAGTGGCGCGACGAGAGGGCGGGCGCAAGGCCGCCCTCTCGTAAATGCGGTCGGACGCCGCTGCCTAATGTCGCGTTCGTAGCGCTTCCATCGTCTGGGGATTGAGGTGGTGGAGCTTGACCGCGTCATTCCTCAACTCGTCGAGCGTGAAAGCGTCGAAGCCGGCAGTGCCGAGGTTGTTCGCGTAAATCTGGTCGCGGTACCAGTACGAGGACCAGGAGTTGGACGGCGTCGCCGAGCGGACGATGTAGAAGCCGACCTGTTGCGGATTCGTCGGGTCGGTGAAGTCGACGACGGTCGTGCCGCCGTTGTACCAGGCGGAGACGAGCAGGTCGCGCTCTGTCTGCACGGGCACGGTGTTGAAGTTGTGCGCGGTGCAGAGCGTGGAGGTGACCGACTGCGGGATCCGGTACGTGCCGCGCAGCAGCGGCAGCGACGGATTGCTGACGTCGTAGAACCAGATCGCCCCGATCGGCAGGTGCTCGTTGCCGCCGACGCAGCCGGGAGCGACGGTGGCACCGGCGAGCTCGTCGCCGATCGCAAGCGTGCTGCCGTCGAACGAGAACGTCGTGCCGTGGTGGATGCTGATGCCGGGATTGACGATGTGGCTAAGCACCCTCGGATGCACCGGGTCACTGATGTCCCAGAGCTGCGTCTCGGTGAGGCACGCGGCGCCGGCGAGCTTCCGCGGGAGGAGCACCGTCACGTCGTGGCAACCGATCGCGGGCGAGACATCGGGTGTGGAGACGACCTTCGCGGCCGCGGGGTTCGAGAGCGGCACCTCGACGACCGAGATCTTCCGGTGCGTGAGCGGGCTGCAGGTCGCCGTCGGGACGCCGAGCGGGTACGAGAGCACGTAGAGCAGGACGCGGCCGTTCGCTTCGTCCGGCACGAGTGTGTGGGTGTGCGAGCCGCAGTCGGTGCGGACGAACGCGACCTGGCGCGGACTCGGGTTGTCAATGCTGCCGATGTCGACGACGCGGATCCCTTCGAATCCCTCTGAGGCAGAGCCTGCATCGCACGCGGCGCTCGACCTGGGCCCGTCGATCGAGACGAAGGCGAGGCTTTTCCAAATCGAGACGTCGCTCTGGCCGCCGTTGCAATTGAACTGCGCGCGCTCGGTGAACACCGGCTGCGGATCGTCGGTCCCTGCGAGCTTCAGCAGCCTGAATCCGCCGGGGCTTTGGTTCCCGGCGACGGCGACGTCGTTCCAGAACGCGATGTCCGTCCCGCTCGCGTACGTCCCGCCGTCGGTGAACCGCGCGACGTGGCGCATGTTGTCCGAGTGCAGATCCGCATTGTGCTGCGCCGCCGCGGCGCCGGCGAACGCGAGCACGCTCGAGGCCGCAACTCCGACGAGCAGTGCCTTCATGTTCCCCCCTTTGACCCCCTGCGTATAAGAGACCGCTCCAGCGAAAGGCGGATCATAGGAAAACCAACCGGTATTTCGGGAGGGAAAGAAGTCTCGCCTTTTCTCCCGGGTTGACTGACCGATCAGTCATTCCGACTCGAAAATTGACATGCGATATCGTCGTTGACACCCCGTTTGGTGGTGTATAGAGTCCACGACGCACCACCGGCCCCCATTTTTCGCCCTGGAGGTGGTCAGAAGTGACCTCGTTCCGCAGAGCACGCCGCCTCGGCCCTCTGATCCTTGTCGCCGTCACCGCGATGGTCGTGGCAGGCGCCTCGGCCCAGGGCGATGAGCTCGACCCAGCGCGCGATGCGCCGCTGCCGTGCGAGCTCATCGCCAGTGGAGGTCAGGTACCGCGCTCGGCCCACAACATCGTGCACGTCGCAAACGTCTGCGGTTTCGTCGGCACGGACATGGAGTTCCAGTCTCGAACCGACGCGAGCGGCAAGCTGCACGACTACGCGTTCGTCGGCACGATGGGCGCGGGCCTGCGGATCTTCGACGTCACAAATCCGACGCACCCGGCGTTCGCCGGCGCCTACACGGATCCGGGCTGGGAGGACGACATCCAGGTGCGCGGTGACGTCGCGACCGTCAACTTCGACCCGCTCGTCGTGGGGATCGAGCTCTCGCTCTGCCTGCGCGAAAAGAACACGAGCGGATCGACCACACGCGGCGGCGTCGACATCCTGAACCTCAACTTCAATCCGGCGAGCGCGACGTTCGCGCCCACGCTGCGCTACTGCTATCTCAACCAGAGCGGCGGAGCGCACAACGCGACCTTCCACCCGAACGGTCAGTGGCTCGCCGTCGACACGTCGGCGAGCGGGATCGAGGTGGTCGACCTGCGCGGCGCGCAGCCCGTGTTCGTCCGCAAGATCCCCTCGGGCGTCGCCGCCTCCGCTCACGACGTCTTCTTCTCGCGCGACGGGAACACGCTCTACAGCGCCGGCATCGGCTCCACCCGCATCGTCGACGTGACCGACATCTTCAACCGCGATGCCACCCTGATCGCCAATATCCCGAACGTCCCACTGGCGTCGCAGAACCCCGACGGGCAGACGATCTCGATCTCGCACCAGTCGGACACGACCTCCGACGGCAAGCTCCTCGCCATCACCGACGAGCGCGGCGGCGGTCTCAGCAACACGGCCTGTAACCAGGGGCCAAGCGGCGTGATCGGCGGCATGCACTTCTGGGCGCTTACGCAGATCGACGGAATCACGAAGAGCACCGGGGCAAGCGTGTCGACGCCGAAGAAGATCGGCACCTGGATCTACCCGAACCCGAACCTCGCGCTCGACCCGATCGGCCGGCCCGAAAGGGCGTGCACGATCCATGTCTTCCGCTTCGGCGGTAACGGCAGCACCTCGCCCGGCCCCGTGCAAGCCGGCTTCGACGGTGTCTCGCGGCTGCCCGTCAACCAGACCGTCACCGCACACTACGGCGCGGGAGTTTGGTACATCGACTCCTCGGGACCGCCCACGTCGACGGACGGAACCGTCGAGGACACGCGCACGACCTGGGGCAACACGCTCGGCTGGAACATCATGCCCGGCGCCGACACCTGGTCGGCCAAGGAGTACAAGGGGTTCATCTACACCGGCGACATGGGCCGCGGCTTCGACGTCTACGGCTTCACACGCTGTGACATCAACGACGGTCGCCCCTGCGTCGGCATCTTGCCCAACACGCCCGGCAAGGCAACCGGCGGCGGCCAGATCGACGGCTCGATGGCAGAGATGTCGATTCTCCAGGGCACGGGCGCCGGTGGCCGCGCGAACTTCGGCTTCAACGCCCAGTACACCGCTGGCCTGCCGACCGGCCAGATGACCTACATCGATCACGACACCGGCGCGAGCCTGAAAGCGACCTCGATCGACACCTTCATCGTCGACGACACGGGCACCACCGCGACCTTCAACGGTCGCGGAAAGACAAACAACGGCTCGCTCGTCGACTTCACCGTCACCGTCAAGGACATGGGCGAGCCCGGAAACGCGGACACGCTCACGATTCAGTGGCCCGGTTACACGTCGTCCGGCGTACTGATCAACGGCAACATTCAGGTGCGCAAGGGCGCGTGAGCGTTACGTCCGGAGGCAGCGGTCGCAGACTGCTGCCTCCGGCCGTCATTCAGGATCAGCATGCGTCGCAGCAGCCGTCGCCGCGCCAACTCTTGTAACCTTCCTTAGCGGCGACGGCCGCAATGAAGAGAGCGGCGGCCGGGTCCATCCACCACGAGCCGAAGAGCGCGTTTGCGCCGAGGCCGAGCAGCAGTGCGACCGAAAGGTAGGCGCAGATCTGTGTCTGCTCGGCCTCTTTCACCGCCGCCGACGAGTTCAGGCGGCGTCCCACGCGCCGCTTCCAGGCGGCGAGCAGGGGCATCGTCGGCGCGGTGAACAGCGCCAACCCGACGCCGACCCAGCTCGGGTCCGGCTCGTGCACCGCGATCAGCGAGCGCAGTGATTCGACGCCGACGTACGCGGCGAGAACGAAGAACGAGAGCGCGACCAGCTGCTGCGCGCGTCGCTCGGCCGCGTGCGAGCCGAGGCGCGTGCCGGTGAACAGCCAGACGACGATGAAGCCGGCCGTTGCCTCGATCAGCGAATCGGCGCCGAAGCCGATCAGCGCGATCGAACCGGCAGCGAGGCCGGCAGCGACCGCGATCGCCGCCTCGATGAAATGGTAACCGATCCCACCCCAGGCGAGCAGCCGCGCCTGCCGCTCCAGCTGCTTGCGCTCCTCGAGCATTTGCGGCGCCGGCCGCACCTGTGTGAGCTCGATCAGTCCCTGCTCGCTCAACGCGCTCGACTCCGAATTCCCGGAGGGCGACCGGAGCCGCCCTCCCCTCGGACTTCGTGATCCGCTAATTCCCCTTACGTGGGAACGACGTCTCTTCCGCCTGCGGGTTCAGGTGATCGAGCTTCTTCGTACCCGCGACGGCGCTGTCGCTCAGGTTCCAGACGATCAGGCCGCGCCTGATGTCGGACTCGTAGATGCGGCCGTTGTACCAGTAGCTCGACCAGTCGCCGCCGGTGACGAGGCTCGTCTCCGAGAGCGGTGCGGGGTCGGCAAAAGCGATCTCCCTTGCGTTCGCCGGGTCGGTGAAGTCGACAACGGAGATTCCCGATTGGTAGTTGCCGGCCACGAGGACGTAGCGCTTGTCCGTGGGCACGACGTTGTAGTTGTGCCACGTGCAGTTCTCGAGGCTCGTCTGCGGCCGCGGGTGGACGAACGTGCCAAGGGGATCGCCGGTGCTCGCCTTGAAGAAGAATAGCGAACGGTCGACGATCGAGGTCGTCGCTTGACAGCGCGCCTCGCCGCCGCCGCCGGGCTCGTGGCCGAAGATCAGGACTTCGCCGTCCCAGGTGAACGCGGCGGAGTGACCGATGCTCACGCCGGGCACGACGACCTTGTAGAGGAGCGCGGGATCGGTGAGCGAGCCGCCGTGCGTCGCGTCAAGACTCCAGACGGCGAAACCGTTCCCGCCGGCGCACGCGGCGAGCTTGGCGTCTCCAAGGATCACGCCGGTGTCGTGGCAGGAGCGCGTCGCGTCCGGATTGCTGCGGATGCCGCCCGTCGCGGGCAGGCCCGCCTTGATTGTGTTGCCGTTGGCCAGCGACACCATCACCGCAGGGATCGTGATCGCCGGATCTGTTCCGCCCATAGTGCTCGGATCGCCCGCCACGTTGTTGACGACGATCACGGCGACGGCGCCGGCGTCCTGTGCGTTCTTCGTCTTCAGCGCGAACGTGCAGGTTCCGCGGTCGACCAGCGCAATCGCTCCCGTGGGGAAGCCGACGAGCGGACCGCAGCCGAGCGTGGGAGCGGCACTGCCGTCGTTCACCAGCACGACCTGGCCGGACAGGCCGGCAACGGTCGGCGATGGGCCGAAGGCGGCACCGGTGGCGCCGTAGACGCCGGCCGCCGAGGAAGGTGCATCGATCGTGACGAGGTTCGGCAGCCCGCCCCCGACCGACGGATTGCCGGAGGGCTCGAAGCGCACGTACGACGCTCCGGCCGGGTTGTCCAACGGGACCGAGAGGATGTCGATCCCACGACACGGGATCGAATCGCTCGACGGGTTGTTGTAGACGAGCAGCCGGTTGGCCGCGGGGTCGGGGACTCCCGTCGCGGTGTGCGAGCCGCACGGCGTCGGCACGAACGCAACCGCGACCGGGTTGGCCGGATCGCTGATGTCGAAGACGTGCACACCCTCGAGCCCGACCGGCGTGAAGATGCCGCCGCAGAATCTGCCCCCCGCGGGAGCCGGCGAGTTCCACGAACGAACGAGGATGTGCCCCCAGACGATCACGTCGCCCTGGTTCCCCGTCGTCGTGCCCTGGACGCAGTCGGTGAAGTTCTTGACCTCGACCGGATTGTCCGGCTCGGAGATGTCGACGATCCGAAATCCCTCGTACGTCCCCTGGTACGCCGTCCGTCCCCAAAAAGCCAGGTCCGAGTTGAAGACGCCTGAGCCGGGGCCCGTGAAGGGAACCACGCGGGCTGAGTAGCCCATCGGGTGCATGTTCTTCGAGTAGGTGAAGCTGCTCACCGCCTCCCCGACGTCCGCACCGGCGGTCAGCGGCACCACAAGCGCCACCGCCGCCGTCAGCGAGAGCAGCACGAGCCTGAGCAACGTTCGCATCGAATCGACCTCCCTGTTGGATTCGTCGCGCCGACTACTCGACGGATCAGGGCGCGCGTCGGGCTTAGCCTCCCCGGTCGGGTCCGACATACACTCGAACTGCGCGCTTCTCCCCCTCCGTTTGTTCAGCGGCGCGGAGTCTGCACCAGAAGGGCGCCTGCGTCAAACCGCGCAGGCCGCCCAGAAATCGCTGAAGGCGTCAGTGATGCATGCCCTTCGCGTGCTTCTCGAGAATCGTGATCTCTCGCTCTTGCGCGCTGATGATCGCCGCCCCGAGATCCTTGATCTCCTGATGCTGGGCCCGCTCGTCCGCCAGCTTCGCCATTGCAATCGCCCCTTCGTGGTGCGGGATCATCGCATCGGCAAAAGCGGCGTCGACATCGTCGGAGTGAGCGATGTCACTTTCCATGTCGTGGCCCATCATCCCCATTTCCTCGTCGCTCATCCCGAGCGTGTCCGCGTTCATAGGCTCGACGTCGCGCGAGCCGTACCACTGCTCGCGCCAATCGAGCATCTCGTCGATCTCCGTCTGCTGGCTACTGACGATGTCGCCGGCGATCTTCACGAGCTCCGGCTGCGAAAGACCAGCCTTCTGCGCCGCCTTCGCCATCGCGATCGCAGAACGGTGATGCGGGACCATCGCGTCGATGAAGGCGAGATCGAACGGCACCTTGCCCGTTGCGGTGCCCGTCGCTCCCGCGCTTGAATCGTTGTCGCCACCGCCGCACCCGGCAACGACGAGTGTGAACACCGCCAGCGCGATCATGCCGACGGTGGCAGTCATTCTAAGTTGCACTGATTGACCTCCGTTGAGTCGCTTACGTCGGGCGAACCGATTCCGAACAGGCTCAACGGAGAAAGCGTTGCATCCACACAGGCGACGCACGTGCTCGATCGTCCGTCGGCACAGCGAGCTGCGACCTCGGCGCAAGGTACGGCGCCACGGCGAGCAGAGAAACCGACGACACTCGTGCTCTCGGCGTCACGGCCGCATACACGACGGTAAAGATGAGAAGACAGACGACGACGGCGCTGTCCGCCGAATCGCCGCGAGCAAGCTGGATCACATCCAACGTCCCGTGCGCTGCGATCGCGACAAGGAGCACGACGCAAGCAAGCACAACCAGCCGTCGCAACCGCCTTGGCGGGAGCCTTGAACCCACGTTGCGAAGCGTACCGTCGCGCCTCGGCTGCCCGCCTCGCCGACAACCGAGATACCATGCCGCGCGATGATCAGGATCCGCCTGATGCTCGAACGCGGGGTGCGCAACCCCTGGCTCCGTCCGTTCGTGCTTCTCTTCCTCTGTGTCTTGCTCGGGCTGGTCCTCGTGCACGCACTGCACGACAGCCACGATGCGCTCGCGGGCATCGGCGCTGCCTGCCTGGCGATCGCCCTGTTCTTTAGCTTCACGCTGATCCTCCAGATCATTCGCGCGCCGGCAGGTGCAACGCTGGTCGTGAAATCGGCGCGCGCGCCGCCCCGCCGGCCTTCGCTCTTGACGCCGCGGCACGTGGACGGCGTCGCGGGATGCTTACCGCTTCGACTGTGACGGGCGAGCGCCGTTCGGCGTTCCGTTGCGCCCCGTAGTCGAAACCGGAGGGTCAAATGTCGTATCCACGCTCGGTCGATCAGACCGCGCCCATCAAGAGATTCCTGTTCCTGTTCATAACGCTGGTCGTCGTCGGCGGCGTGCTGTTCGCGGCTGCCGGCGAGGCCGCAAACCCGATCGAAACGAAACGAGCACAGGCTCAGGCGATTCTCGCCGAGGTCGCCCGGCTCGACGCCGAGGTCGGCAACGCGGCCGAACGCTGGAACGGCGCGAACTACAAGCTGCAACAGATCTCGGACCGGCTGACGCGAGCGCAAGTGGACCTCGAACGCGCCCGCGCAGGCGTCAAGACGTCACAAGTTTCGTTGGCGAGCCGTCTGATCCAGCTGTACGAAAACGATACGCCTGCCTCACCGATCGAGGTGATCCTCGGTGCTCAGGATCTCTCGTCCATGCTCGACGAGCTCGACAGGGCCAGCCGCATCGCGGAACAAGACGCTCGCATCGTCGACCAGTTCAGGAACTACCGCACCAGTGTCGCCGCGCAGAAGCGGCAACTCGCGCAGGCGCGTATTGCCCAGGCCGCTGTCGTTCGGCAGCGCGCAGCGGAGAAGGCGGCGATCGAAGCGAAGCTCGGCGAGCGCAAGCGCTTGCTCGCCTCCGTGCAGGACGAGGTACGCCAACTCGAGGCAGCAGAGCGACGGCGGCAAGCGGAGCTGCGTGAGCGCGCAGCCGCCGAGCTCGCGCTACAACGCGAACTGGCAGCGAACGCCAACGTTCCGAGCTCCGCTGTCCCGGCGCCGATCAGCGGTGCCGCCGCGGCGACCGGCGGGATACCGGCCCCGAGTGGCAATGTCGCTCCATCTCCCCCGGGCAACGCGAGCACGGGCGTCCAGGCAGTGGCAATCGCGATGCGCTACCTCGGTATCCCCTACGTTTGGGGCGGCGCCTCCCCCAGCGGCTTCGACTGCTCGGGCCTGACGATGTACGTCTACGCGCAGCTGGGAGTCTCACTCCCCCACTACGCCGCCGCGCAATACGGCATGGGCGTCGCCGTCGGCCGCGATCAGCTCCAGCCGGGCGACCTCGTCTTCTTCCGTGGCCTCGGCCACATGGGGATGTACATCGGCGGCGGCAACTTCATCCACGCACCGCACACCGGAGACGTCGTCAAGATCTCGAGCCTGTCCGACAGCTACTACACCGCGAACTGGGTCGGAGCGCGTCGCGTGGTCTAAGGAATCGGGAACGAGGTCGGATCAGACGCGGGGCTGCAAGCCGGCAAGAGTGACGGTGACAAGCCGGCGGACCGCGGCCGCTGGTTCGTCCTCGTCCCACTCGCCGTCGCTTCGCTGCTGACCGGGATCGTTCAGTCACTCGGCACGCGGTGGGGCTTGTTCCGACACTACTGGGTCGTGTTCAAACAACCTTTTCGCCACGCTCATCTTGCTGATGTACATGCAGACGCTCGACCACTGCTCGCCTTGCCGACGCTCCGCCTCGGAGGCTTCGAGCTCGGCCAGACGGCGGCGCGCCTCGGCGAGCTCCGCCGAGAGGTCGGCGTCGGCTGTCATCTAGCTAGCAGCGATCGCCGCCGCGATCCGGTGCCAGGTCACTACAGCCAAGTATCCCGCGCGGCTCGCAAATCGTCCAGCAGGCGCCGCGGTGGGTTCTACCTTACGCGACGCCGAGGTACTCTCGGCGCGCCTCGTCGATCATGGGGGACGAGGTCTCGTGGTCCGGCAACAAGCTGAAGCTAGCGGAGACAATCCCGTACTCCCATTCGTACGGCAATGGCAATGTTTTGCCTCGACCGCTGAGTCCCGTCCCGGGACGTGGTGTAACTCCGATGCACGATCGTGGGCTGCTCAGGCGGCCGGTGAACTCGCGGGTCTCTTCTTGTTTTGTTTTTTCTCTCTTGACCGGCCCCCTGGGTTTGGTCCATTTCATGTGGAAAAGAACCTCTCGAAGCCGATCACGTTGCCGTTCGCGTCGTAGACAGATGTCGTGGTGATGCCGGCGCGTTAGCCGTTGCGGTCGGGGACGGACACGGCACCCGCGAACGGATCAGCATGAAGTCGCGGTACCTCGTCAATGGCGCGCCTCGGCATCGGCCATCACTTCGACAAGCGTCGTGTGCAAGCGCGCGGTCACCTCGCTCTTCGCGAGGTAGGCGCTCGCTCGCGACTCCGTGGGATCAGGCCGCTGATCGTCGAAGATCGATCCGCTGATCAGGATCACGCGCGAGCTCGGGTCGCGGTCGCGGAGCAATCGTCCGCACTCGATCCCGCTCATCCCTGGCATGCGAACATCGACAACGGCAACGTCGGGTTCGTGTGCAGCGGCGATCTCGAGCGCCTCTTCCCCACTGAGGGCTTTGCCGACGATCTCGAGCCGCTGATCGGTCGCGAGAAGTGCCTCGAGCGACTCGAGGAACGCGGCATCGTCATCGACGAGCAAGACGCGAATCATTGACGCAGCCATCGAGCGAGTGCTGCCCGGACGCGGCGCTTCTCAGGCAGGGCACTCACGATTGTGAAAACGCCCCGTGCCGTACGCAAAATCCGTCCCGTCCCCCTCCGCGGACTCAAACCGGACAAGTCCGAGGGTTCGTGACGACTCGATCATAGCTGCGAAGGACCGCGTGACTTGTCGGCTCGCTCTCGCTTCAGCAGCCGCATCCGTCGATCGAAGATCATCTCTAGCGGGAAGAGGTCGCCAGTGACACTGCCGGCGATCGAAGCGGTCGGGCTCGCGGACTCGCCCTAACGCAGACCGTCACCCGCGAGGTGCCGACAGTGACGGCTCATCTTGTGGCAGCCCGTGCCGAGCGACGATCCGGTCGTAGTTCAGCCGTAGCAGTTCGATCACGTCTTCGACGTCGTCCGCGGCAGATCCCCAGCGTGGCACCAAGGGAGGGGTCGACCGTTGGAGCCCGCGCGGCGCGAGGACATCCCTCGACGTCGAACTCACGATCTTCGGAGATCACAGCACCGTTCGGGCTAGCCGGAAGTGGAGTCGGGCGCTGGCCGTAACGCCAAGCCGCTCCGGGGTCGCCACCATGTGCTTCTCGGGCAAGTGCTTGCCGGATGAACTGGGCAGGGTGGAGCAGACCCGCTGAGATAGCTTGAACATCGTGTCGAGCCAACCTGCTGTCGAGACACATAGCCTGCGCAAGAACTACGGGGACGTGGTCGCCCTTGGTGGCATAGATCTCCGCGTCGAGGCCGGAAACGTCTTCGGTCTGCTTGGCCCGAACGGCGCCGGCAAGACGACGGCGGTGCGGATCCTGACGACGCTGATTCGCCCCGACGGCGGCAGTGCACACGTTATGGGACTCGACGTCGTGGGCGAAGCAGCGCGTGTGCGCGAACGGATCGGGCTCGCCGGTCAGTACGCAGCGGTCGACGAGATCCTTACAGGCTTTGAAAACCTCGAGATGGTGGGGCGCCTCTACCATCTCGGCCGCCCTGCTTCCCATCGGCGTGCCGGCGAGCTCCTGGAGCTGTTCGATCTCGTCGATGCCGGCGACCGGCTTGTGAAGACCTACTCCGGCGGAATGCGCCGCCGCCTCGACCTGGCGGCGGCGCTTGTTGCCCGGCCGCCACTCCTCTTCCTCGACGAGCCGACAACGGGCCTGGATTTGCGTAGCCGCATCGGGCTGTGGGAGGCGATCGAAGCGCTCGTCGCCGAAGGCACAACCGTGCTCCTCACCACCCAATACCTGGACGAGGCCGACCGCCTCGCCGATCGCATCGCGGTCATCGACCACGGCATCGTGATCGCCGAAGGCACGTCGAACGAGCTCAAGGCACGGGTCGGCGGCGAGAGGCTCGAAGTCCGGCTCGAGGATAGGGAACGCAGCGACGCGGCAGTCGCCGCGCTCGCGGAGATCGGCGACGGCGGAGCGGCGCTGGTCGACGGTGCGGTGTGTATCCCGATTAGCCGCCGGCGTGGCGCAATTGCAGCGGCAGTGCGGAGGCTTGACGAGGCCGGCATCGCGATCGACGACATCGCCGTGCGAAGTCCGACGTTGGACGATGTGTTCCTCACTCTGACCGGCCGGGCGGCCGAGCCGGAGGAAGCGAGCGAAGCGGAGGCAAAGACCGGATGACGGCTCTCTTGCACGCTGCTTCGGACACGTTCGTGCTGTCGAAGCGAAGTCTCTTCAAGATCCGGCGCCAGCCAGACCTGCTGATCGGCTTCACCGTGCAGCCGGTGATGTTCGTGCTGCTCTTCGTCTACGTCTTCGGCGGCGCGATCGCGACGCCGGGTTACGACAGCTACGTCGATTTCCTGATGCCGGGGATCATCGTTCAGTCGATCGCCTTCGGCGGCTTCGTGACCGCGCTCGGCCTCGCCGAGGACCTCCAGAAGGGACTGATCGACCGCTTCCGCTCGCTGCCGATGTGGGGCCCGGCGGTCGTCTCCGGGCGGATCCTTGCCGACGTCGGCACGAACGTCGTCCAGCTCGTGATCATGCTGGGAGTCGGGCTCGCGGCCGGCTTCCGCTTCTCGGCGGGCGCGCCCAAGGTGGCAGCCGGAATCGCGCTGCTGCTCTTCCTTGGCTATGCGTTTTCCTGGGTGTTCGCCTTCATCGGCCTGTCGGCGTCGTCGCCGGAGGCATCGAACGCGTACGGGTTCACGATCCTCTTTCCCGTTACGTTCGTCTCGTCCGCGTTCGTGCCGCTCGAATCGATGCCGAGCTGGCTCGAGAAGGTGGCGGAGATCAATCCGTTCACGACCATGGTCGACGCCGTTCGTGCCCTGTTCCTCGATACGCCCGCCGGGAACGACGTCTGGGGAGCAGTGGTTTGGGCAGTCGTCATCATCCTTGTTTTCGGCGCGCTCTCGGTCTGGCGCTACCAGCGCGCCGTTACCCGATAAGAAAGCGGAGAGGGCGACCCCAACATGGTAAGGAGGAGGTCGAAGCCTTGGCATGCGCCCCGCACTGGCGCACAGTCCGCTTGAAGTCAAGCGTGCAGGTCTCTCGCTGTGTCCGGCGAGCTGGCCCACAGCGACCGGGCGCCTCCTCAATAACGATCGATTTCGATCAGGCGCTCGTCACTGATGCCGAAGTGGTGGGCTACTTCATGGAGGACAACCCGCCTCACCTCCCGGCGAAGGCTCTCCGCGTCTTGCCCGTAGAGACGCACGAGCGGACCGCGATAGATCGTGATCTTGTCCGGCAACACCTCGCCGTAGTGGCTGTCGCGCCTGGTGAGCGGCACGCCGTGATACAGGCCGAGCAACGGTTGGCCCGGAGGCGGTTCGTCTTCGACCACGATTTCGACGTTCGACATTCGCGTACGCAGATCCAAAGGCAGCGAGACGAGCGCATGTTGCACGTACTCCTCAACCCCTTCCATCTCGGGAGGGTAGATCGCCGTTTGGGCTTCTGGAAGACATGAGGCGCGCCGTCGGCATCTTCGCGCTGGTCTTCCTCACTGCTTGCGGCGGTGCTTCGGGGCGGACGGTTTCCAGCGGCACGGACTGGCGCATGTTCGGCTACACCCCGGAACGCCAGAACAGCGGACCTGTCTCCACCGGGATCACGGTCAAGAACGTCTCGCGGTTGCGCCGGCAGCGCGTGCAACTCGACGGCACCGTCGATTCCTCGCCCATCTACCTCCACGACGTCCGGGTCGGCGGGCGGGTTCGCGACGTGTTCTTCGTGACGACGACGTATGGAAAGACGGAGGCGATCGATGCGGCGGACGGCCGCCTGCGCTGGCGCTATACGCCCTCCGGCTACTCGCGGTGGGCGGGGACCTACCGAATCACGACCGCGACGCCGGTCGCCGATCCGAACCGGGCCGCGATCTACGCCGCCTCACCCGACGGCGTGATCCAGAAGCTGCGCGTCGCGGACGGTCACGTGCTCTGGCGGGTGGCGATCACCCGCCTGCCCGAGCGCGAGAAGATCGCCGCCGCGCTCAACTTCGCGCACGGGCACGTCATCGCGACAACGGGCGGTTACGTCGGCGATGCACCGCCCTACCAGGGCCATGTCGCGATCGTCGATCCGAGCACCGGCCGGCTGCTTCACGTCTGGAACTCGCTCTGCTCGGACCGGCACCGGCTTATCGTGCCGAGCAGCTGCCCGAACAGCGACTCGGCGATCTGGGGACGCTCGGGCGCCGTCGTCGAGCCGGGTAGCGGCGCGCTCCTCCTTGCGACCGGCAACGGTCACTTCGACGGTAAGACCTCCTGGGGCGACTCGCTGCTCCGGCTCTCCGGGAACGCGTCGCGGTTGCTCGGAAGCTGGACGCCGACGAACCAGGCGGAGCTCGACGCCGGCGACGTCGACCTCGGCTCCACGTCGCCGGCGTTGCTCGGCGGCGGGCTGGCCGTGCAGAGCGGCAAGGACGGGAAGATCCGGCTCCTCGATCTGCGCAGACTCTCGGTCGGCCGTCTGGGCGGCGAACTGCAGACGGTAAGCGCGCCCGGCGGCTCGGGCCTCTTCACCGCGCCCGCCGTGTGGCGGTCGGGCGGCGCGACGTGGCTGTTCGTCGCCGACAACGGCCTCGATGCCTGGAAGCTGCGCAGCCGACGCCTCGTCCGCGCGTGGTCTGCAAGCGGTTCGGCGACGAGCCCCGTCGTCGCCGGCGGACTTCTCTACGTGTTCGACCCGGACGGAAACGGACTCCATGCCTACGTACCGAGCAGCGGCAGGCTCGTCACGACGCTGCCGGCCGGCCGAGGTCACTGGAACAGCCCGATCGTCGCCGACGGCCGCATCGCCCTACCCGAAGGCGACGCGAACGACCACGCGACGAGCGGCGCGCTCAACATCTACCGCTAGCAATGCCCCTTCAGTGACTGTTGCCGGCGGACAGTGGCCGGCACGCGCGCGCCGCAGAACGCAAACTGGTGCAGTTTCGCTCGGCTGCGTGTTGACACGCCCTCGCGACAGCACGAAACTCGCGGCAGCAGCGCCTAGACCACGCGCGGCAGCCGCCGAGGCTTCGGAGTTTCCTCTCCGACTTCCACACGGGGCCTAGAGCTGACAGGGGAGCACGGTGTGCTCCCGGGGACCGGGTAAAGGGAGCGAAAACGTGGAGAACGACCAGGCGTATTGGCTTCGGCATTGTGAGGGTTTCCGGGTTGAGACACGCGACGGCCGCCTTGGCTTCGTCGAAGAAATTCGTGACGGTAAGGGACCCGAGGGGCGAGAGACGCTCGCGATCAGGGTTGGAGCGCTGGGCAGGCGGCTACTGCTCGTCTCGGCCGCCGAGGTCGAAATGATCGTGCCGCGGGCGAAGCGAATCTGGCTGCAATCGCCCGTTTCGATCATCGGGAGCGACGCATCCGGCGCCTGAAGT
>WNGB01005850.1_pt1 | contig 18295 bp, 13 predicted proteins | sample 5400681 | NCBI WGS metagenome assembly WNGB01 (sample SAMN13153367, study PRJNA577476) | soil metagenome | isolation source: 115 cm soil or saprolite under grassland replicate 2 | place: USA:California | collected 2016-06-15 | reverse complement strand
AAGGAGAACTCGCTGCCGCCCCTTCGCGATGCCGATGGCCAACTCATCGACCGCGATACGGTCCGCTATCTGCTGCACCGCCAGGCGCGGGCGGGCAAGGTCGAACTCGATCTGGAAGCCCGGGCGCTCTGCGACCTGATCGACCGGCGCAGCAGCGGCGACTTCGCCCTGCTGCTCCTCAAGGGGTATCTGACCGCCGGGGCCAACCTGCAGGACCGCTGGGCGCTGGTGCTGGCCTGTCTGCTCGGCGACGACCGCATCGTGCCGCCCCTGCACAGCCAGATCCGCACCTGGGCCGAGAGCCAGCAGCCCAACCGGGCCGAGGATGCCGTGCGCGCCCTGGCGTTGGCGCGCACGGACGCGGCCCTGATGACCCTCGACGCCCTGGCCGTCCGCTACCGCAGCAAACGCCCCTACCTGGGCGAGGAGGCCGCCGAGGGCTTCACGCGGGCGGCACAGCAGCAGGGACTGACGCTGGACGAACTGGGCGACCGCGTCGTCCCCTGGCTCGGCTTCGAGCCGGGCAAACCGCGTCTGCTCGTCTGGGCGAAACGACAGCTGGAAGTGCGCATCGGTCTCAATTTCAAGTTTGAGTTCCTCGACCGTCAGACCGGCAAGGCGCTCAAGGCGCTGCCTGCCGGAGTGCCAGAGGCGCTGCAAAAGGACCATCGGGAGCAGTCGGGCATGCTGAAGGAGGCGGTCAAGGCGCAACTGACCCGTCTGGAGAATCTGCTCGTCCGTGGCCACCGCTGGCCGGTCGGGCGCTGGCGAGAATTGTTTCTCGCTCATCCCTTGCTGATTCCCTTCGCGGTGCGGTTGGTGTGGGGGATCTACGACGCGTCGGGCGGGCTTACCGGCACCTTTCGCGCCCTGGAGGACGGTTCGCTCACGGGTGCCGATGACAGTGGCATGTCACTCCCGGCCGCGGGCTCTGTCGGCATCGTGCATCCGCTGGAACTGGACGCTGACGCCAGGAAGGCGTGGCAGCGGCACCTGGCGGACTACGAGATTGAACCGCCCTTTCCGCAGCTGGAGCGGCCGGTGCTGAGCGTCCCGCCGGGGCAGAAGCGAGCCAAGGTCGCCACGGATCACGCGGGCGCCGTGGTGATGGCAGGGACGTTCCGCAATCGCGCCGAGAAACTCGGCTGGGGGCGCACTGCCGTGAGCGGTGGGCGCATTGTCGCCTACGGAAAGCGGTTCACGGGCGCGGGGCTCGACGCCCTGGTTGGCCTGGAGGACATGTACGTCGGCGCGAACTGGGACGACGAGATCGCGCTGGGCCGCGTCTGCTTTGTGCGCTCTGCCGGTGAAGGCCGCGGCACCTACGCCGATGTTCCCGACGAGAGCAACCCCGACCTCGTTCCGCTCGGAAAAGTGCCGCCGGTGGTCTACTCGGAAGTGATGGGCGATCTCAAAAGGATCGTTGGACAGAAGGCACACGTCGAGGAAGAGAGTTTCTGATCGGGTGTCCCTGTCGAGGTTGGCATTTCCGGAAGGACGCCCCAAGCGGGAAACCTGCACTTGCTGAGTATTGACGAGCAAGTTCCGCAATCCCGTTCGTAGTCCCGCCTTCAGGCGGCTTTCGCCGCAACCGCCTGAAGGCGGGACTACGAACCCCGTTGCGAGCTGGTGGTGGTTATCGGGATCACTCCGCGAGTGTCGCCGTCGCGGCGGCCACGGCTTCCTGAGCGGCGGCGAAACGGACGATGTAGTAGGCCCCAAGGAGCGTTTCCGCCGCCGGCCCCGCCTCGGGCTGCACGCTCTTGCGCGCCCGTTCCAGTTGCTCTGCCAGGCGGCCCAGCGGGCGCGCGCACACCGCCAGGCCCAACCCGTCAGCCTGCGTGGCGAAGCGGCGCAGCGACTCCGTCTCCGGCGCCGCCAGCAGGCCCGCCTCGCCCAGCGCTTCCAGGCGCTCGCTCATGCGCGCCAGCAGCAGCCCCAGCGCCGTCGCGGTGTGGACTTCCTCCTCTTCGGTTTCGGCGGGCTCGTCTTCCTCGTCCGTGGCCGCAGGCGCGGGGCTTACTGCCACCTTCGAGCCGGCCGTCCCATCAAGAGTGATATTGAAGACCTTTTTCTCCTCATACAGAGCGATCGGCTCGACCGCGAGTTGGCCTGCGTGCAACCGCAGCATGCCGAGCAGTCCGCGCGTCACCGCGGGATTGTGCCGTTCGAGAGCGTCAACGGCCCCGGCGGTCTCCGGCGTGTGCGGCATTACCAGCGGCAGCGTCCGTCCGTCGGCGTCGATCACGGGACGCAGCAATTCCTGGCGGATGCTGTCGAACTGAGCCGGACCCCAGGCGTTGGGCGTCAGGAGAACCAAATCATCGAGTTCGCCGCGCCCCTGCATGCCGCCGCCGAACAGCCGCACGGCCCGCTCGACGAGGTCCGCCCAGCGGCTGATGGCGCTGGGCACTTCGAGCGGGGCCGCTGGACCAGTTACCAGGGCGCGCGTGGCATCCCGCGCCGATAACCGGCCGGCGCGGTTGCGCCAGGTGTTCAACAGTCGCAGCGTGCTGCGGCTGGCCTCCCTCGGCGAGCTGCAGCCAGACCAGGGGCCGTCCTGCGCGTACCGCGAGACCGGGTCGAAAACGCCCACGTTCAGCGGGCGTGTATCCGTCCAGGTCGCCCAGCTGCGCGCCGAGCGATCCCAGAAATAGACAGTGAGGCCCGCGTAGCCGCTCCGCGTGCGCCATTGCCGGGCACCCATCCCAACCAGCTCTACATCTCCGACGCGCTCGTAGTGCGAGCGGTGGCGGCCGACCAGGTCGGGCGTCGGCCGGGCGGCGAGGGCGCGGCTCAACGCCAGGACGCGAGCTGCCGTCCCCAGCAGGCCGGCACTCGCGGCGCGGGCATCGCGCGCCAGGTACAGCGCCACCTCATCGGCGAGCGCGCGCAACACGCGCTCCAGGCGCGGCAGATCGACGCCATGAGCCGAGACCGCCAACGTTCGCAGGCGTTCCTCGGAAGCGCGCGATAGACGCGACAGTCCGAGCACGACCATCTCACGTAGCACCGTCGCCACCGAGCCCAGCACTTCCTCGCGCGTCCGCGGCGCCCCGGCCGATGCCTCCAGGGTGGCCTCCTCGGCGTCAAGCTGCCGCTTGCCCTTCGCCGCCTGATAGGCCAGCACGGCCGCGACGCGATGGACGCACGGCCCGGGCTGGTGGCACGAGCACACCATCCCACCCAGCCCGCCGCCGGGCATCCAGCGACAGACCACGTTCCACGTCGGGAAGCGTACCACCAGCGAACCGGCCTCCTCGAACTCGGCGGCGAACCCTGCCGCCAGCGCCTGGGTCGCCTTGCGCATGAGCGGCTTGCCGGACCACTTCGACAGCACCTCGTCAGCGACCGCCAGCACCTCCTCGCCGGCCTGCGGTGCCGGGGTCGCCGCGGCGGTGGCGGTGGTGGGTGCGGGTACCGACGCGCGCAGCGACATCACTGCCATCAGGATGTGGCGGCAAACGCCAGTCTGGGGGCAGGAACACTTCGACTGTGCCGGCGCCGCCGCAAGATCGACGGTGAAGCCTTCGACCTCGAAGCGGAGCAAGTCGCCGTGCGGGCCAACGACGGCGGGCTTGATCGTGTCGATGTCCTTGCGCGCGCGCCGCACCAAGCCCTTGTTCGCGAGAGCGCTGAGGGCGTCGTCGTCGAAGGGCGCCACCGCGGCGCGCATCTGGTCTAGGAGAGCACTTTCGCCAGCCATTCCGCCAACCTCGAAGGGGTAAGGGCCGCCACTTCCGCCCCGGCGGCGACGCAGCGCTCGGCCATCTGGCGATCGTAAGCCGGCTCGGCGCGCTCGTCCAGCGCCGCCAGCCCAAGGACACGCGCCCCCGCCTCGCGCAGCCGCTTGATCGACGCCAAGAGCGCCGTCGCCGGGCCGCCCTCGTAGAAATCGGTGACGAGCACCACCACGGTGCGCTGCGGATTCTGCACGCGCGTCTCGCAGTAGCACAGCGCGCCGCCGATGTCGGTGCCGCCGCCGAGTTGCACGCTCATCAGCAGTTCGGTCGGATCGTCCACCTGATCGCTCAGATCGATGATCGACGTATCGAACGCGATCAGGCTGACGCGCAGCGACGGCAGGCCCTTGAAGATGCCGGCCATCACGGCGCTGTAGATGACCGAGTCCATCATCGAGCCGCTGCAATCGACGACGAGGATGATGTGCCAGGGCATGTGCCGCTCGACGCGCGAGAAGAAGTGCAGCGCCTCAAGGATCAGCCGACGACGTTTACGATCGTAATTCTTCAAATTGGCGCGGATGGTGCGGTGCCAGTCGAGATTGCGGTACACCTTCAGGCGGCTGCGGCGCAGCCGATTCAGACGGCCCCACAACACCGGCCGCACTTCCTTTGCCAGTCGGCGCCGTAACTCCTCGACCACCTTGCGGACGATCTGGCGGGCCGTTTGCAGCACCTTGCCCTCCATCAGGTGGCGGAAGGTCAGCACGGCCTTGAGTAGCTCGTAACTCGGCTCCAGTTTGCGCAGCACTTCCTCGTCGGTGACCAGCTCGGTCATGCCATAGCGGTCGAGGGCGTGACGCTCGATCACCTCGGCGGTGTCGCCGGGGAACAGGTCGCGCACGTCGCGCAGCCACTCGGGGACGGCGAGGACGCTCTCGCTGAGGTCGGCGCCGCGCGATCCCTCGCGCACGCCGCGGCCGGCGTATTCGCGACCGTAGAGGTATTCGAGGACGCGGTCCATGCGCCGGTATCCCTCGCGGCCCTTGCCGGCGAGCGCGGTTCCCAGCGAGTCGTCGGCGAAGCGGCCCAGCAGCAATCGCCAGCGTGCGAGGGCCTGATCTTTCTTGTCGGTCGTCATGGTCGTGTGTAATGGGAGTGTGTCACAAAATCATCGAGTACAAAATCATAAGAGGACCGGAGGAGGAAAGCGGATGCGGGCCTGCTCATTCTTCATGATTCTGTTCTTCATGATTTTGTGAATCACTATTTCCGCGGTGTCCGCAACACGCCGCCGTCTTCGAGGATGGTCCACAGTTGCTCCCAAACGTCCTCCGCCTTCGGCTCGTTCGGGTTGCCGCGCGCCCAGGCGGCGGCGACCGCACGCAGGCAACTGATCGCTTCCTCACGCACCGCCTCCTCGCGGCCGCTGTCCACCCGTGCCGCCGGCGCCTTGGATCGAGGTGCCGACCGCGGTGCGGCCTTCACGTCGCCGTCGAGCGCCTCGTTGCACAGCCGGTCCGCCCGTCCGTTCTGCTCGCGGCGCACGTGGCGAAACGTCACCGACTCGAACTCCTTGACGTGCCCCCGCGCCTCCTCGTACAGCGGTCGCAGTCCTTCGTTCTTGACCTTGTACTTGCCCTGCATCTGGTTGACCATCAACTCGCTGTCGCTGTGGACGAGAACCTGCCGCGCTCCGAGGCGTTTCGCATGCTCCAGCGCTCGCAGCAGGGCGGTGTACTCGGCGACGTTGTTCGTGGTCTCGCCGAGCGTGCCCTTGACCTCAATGGCGGGGCTGCCGGCCTGCTCGATGACGTAGGCGAACGCCGCCGGGCCCGGATTGCCGCGGGCGGCGCCGTCGGTGTGGATCGTGAAGGTGCCTGCGTCGCTCATAAGCGGCCTCGTGTCCAGAATTTCGTCCGAGCCGTCCTGCTGTGGGACGTGTCTGGGATTGTAAGAGACACAACGCGCCGCCGTCAACCATCGCTCGCCAGGGATCCGCACGGCGTCTACAGTAACCAGAACCTCGCCCCGTAAGTCGCTGAGGAATTTGTGTGAGCAGCCCTACCGAACCGCGCCTGTTGATCCTCGAAACCTCGGGCCAAGCCGGACAGGTCGCCCTCGCCGAAGGGCCGCGCTTGCTCGGCATCCGCCGCCTGGACGAATCGCGCCGCCACGCTCGCGATCTAGCTCCCGCGGTCCGCGACCTGCTCACGGAGAGGGGTTGGCGACCGCGTGACCTGCACGGCGTCGTCGTCAGCCGCGGCCCCGGCAGTTACACCGGCCTGCGCGTCGGCATCATGTCCGCCAAGGCGCTCGCCTACGCTACCGGCTGCGCCCTGCTTGCCGTTGATACCTTCGCCGCCATCGCCTGCCAGGCACCTGATGAGATCCTGAGTCTCGACGTCCTCGCCGATGCCCAGCAGGACAAGATCTACGTGCAGCCCTTCCAGCGGGACGCTCCAGGAGCCGAGTTCATCCAATCGGCTCCTTTGCGGATCGATCTAGCCGATGAATGGGTGGCGTCGCTGTCGCCGGAGAGGTGGGTCAGCGGACCGGGGCTGCGCAAGCACGCCAGCCGGTTGCCAGCGGGCGCTCGCATCGTGGCGGAGGATCGTCGCGAGCCCCAACCGGAGGCGCTGCTGCGGCTCGGTCTCGTCCGCTACCTGCGCGGCGAGCGCGATGATGTGTGGGCGGTCGAGCCGCTGTACCTGCGGCCCAGTTCGGCGGAAGAGCAGTGGAAGGGGAACCGCTGACGCGATCAGATAATCTCTACGGAATAGGAGGTAATATAGACCTCAATTTGCTGAAACCGTTCCCGCAACACTGGCTTGTAGTTCAAGAAAAACTGCCGCGTTTCGGCCGAGTCGTCCACATCGACGACCACCCGCCGCAGGTCATCCTCATAGCGGACGCCTTCGTGAACCCAGCTGCCCTGAACCACACCCGGCTGAAAAGTGACGGCATCAAAGTGGGCGACCAGTTCGTCGCGCGTCTGAGCAAATTTCTCAGCCTCCACGGGACGGCCATCGTTATACTTGAGCGGCAGAAGCATCTCGTAACGCCTTTTCTGCATAATCGAAGCCTCCGCGGCCCAGTTCCACATACTGGATCTTCAGCCCGGCCAGCAGTTGCAACGCGGGTTCTGGGACGATGTACACATCGTCGGCAAAGCAAAGGACACGGCCTCGGCCGCTCATCTCCACCAAGGCCCTGGCGCTTTCCTGTTTGTCGGCGATCTGGATTTTGACCATTTGCATGACGGCACCTGAGTAAATTCGGTTCTTGTTCGATTCTATCGGGTGTCTCGACCTGACACCAGAAGACCTCTACAACTCGCGACCCACCGCCGTCGCTACCTTGCGGCACTCCACCATCAACTGCCGGAACGCCGCGAGCGTCAGCGCCTGGAACCCGTCGCTCAGCGCCTTGCCCGGATCCGGATGGACCTCCACCATCAACCCATCCGCCCCTGCGGCCACCGCCGCCCGCGCCATCGTCGCGACCAGGCTGGCCTTGCCGGTCCCGTGACTGGGATCGACGACGATCGGCAAATGGGTGGTCTGGTGCAGGTACGGCACCGTCGCCAGCGGCAGCGTGAAGCGCGTGTGGTCCTCGAAGGTGCGAATGCCGCGCTCGCAGAGCATCACCCGCGTGTTGCCCGTTTTGAGGATGTACTCCGCCGCCAGCAGGAATTCCTCCATCGTCGCCGACGGGCCGCGTTTCAGCAGGATCGGCAGGCCGCACTCGCCGACCGCTTCCAGCAGCGGATAGTTCTGCATGTTGCGGGCGCCCACCTGCATCACGTCCGCGTAGTTGGCCACCAAGGCGACCTGCTCCGGCGCCATCACCTCGGTTACCACGGCGAGCCCCGTCTCCTCGCGGGCCAGCGCCAGCAGTTCGAGGCCCTTCTCCTTGAGTCCCTGGAAACTGTACGGACTGGTGCGCGGCTTGAACGCTCCGCCGCGCAGGCCGGTCGCCCCCGCTTCCTTGACCGCGTGAGCGACGTCGAGAATTTGCTGGCGGCTCTCGACGGAGCAGGGGCCGGCGACCATCCCGATCCGTCCGCCGCCGACCTCGAAATCCAGCGCCGCGACACGGGTGCGCTCTTTCTTGACCTCGGTGCTGGCCATCTTGTAGGGCGCGAGGATCGGGACCACTTTTTCCACTCCTTCGGCCGTTTCCAGGGCCTGTTTGGCGCCGTCGCGTTTCTCGCCGAGGGCCGCGACAACGGTGCGCTCCACGCCGACGATGACGTGGCTGCGCAGGCCCAGTTGCTCAATCCGCTCGATGACGGCGTCGATCGCGGGCTTACCGGCGCCAGGCTGCATCACGACGATCATGAGGTTTCCTCCCAGGGACAGTCTCGTGCGCGAACCGGCGGGGCGGGCTCCGCTACCCGACCAACCGCAGGGCCGCAGTCGGTGATAACTCCATCTGTTGGAGTCCCGCCTTCAGGCGGTTGACGCTTCACCGCCTGAAGGCGGGACTCCAACTCGAAGAAGGTCGGGGCGAAACGAAAAAAGCCCTGAAACCGGCGTGGGTTTCAGGGCTTGCGCGATTCAGGGTTATCTCTGCAATCCGCTCATTCCCCGCTGACCCACGTCGGGCGGTAAAAGTACCAGTAAAACGAGGCAAAGGCAAACCGCCAGGGGTTCGGAGCAGAGAGATCGAAAATGGCGGAAGCGTTCGGCATCGTGGGGTGCGAGGGGCGGAAAAGTTTGGGGGAAAAAAGGGAACCCCGGCGAGATACGCGCCGGGGTTCCTACGAAGCAATCGCGGCTGCACCGACGGCAGCCCGTCGGCGGCCTTAGGTCAGCCGCACCTGGTTACCACTACTCAAGGGACCACCTCCTTCCGCTAGTGCCTCCCCCGTTGTGGTCGGCAACCAGCACAACCACACGCGGGGCTCTAGCCCGTCATGCTGCGTCAGCATGACCCCAATAATCCCATTCTAACCGCGAAGGGGTTCACGTCAAGGAAAAAAGCGCCTGGGTCGGGAAATTACCGTCGGAAGAAATGATTGCTTTCCGCCGCACCGACTGCCACAATCGATGCAGCCTTTTGTTCGCCCGCTTCCAAGGGGGGTAACCAATGAAACGGACACTCTTTCGAGGGTTGGCACTCGCCGCCCTTGCAGTCCTCGCGAGTCCTGGAGGGCTCCGCGCTGCCGACCCGCCAGCCAAGGGCAAGGCCGCCCCAAGCGAGATCCGCAACCTGCCCGCGCCGGCCGAGATCAAGACCCTGACCGCGTCTCCAGCCAGCGTGGCGCTCGACGGCGCCGACGACGCCAAGCAGCTGATTATCACAGGCACGCTCGCCGCCGGTCGCTTGCAAGACCTGAGCGGCGACGTCAAATACGAGATTGCCGATCCCAAAATCGCCCGGGTGACCGCCTCCGGCCGCGTCACCCCGCTGGCCAACGGCAGCACCACCATCACCGCCCGCTACGGCGACCGCAGTATCAAGATCCCCGTCGAGGCCGAGGCGATCGACGAGGTCCAACCGATCAACTTCGCCAACCATGTCGTGCCGATCTTCACGAAGCTGGGCTGCAACTCGGGCGGCTGTCACGGCAAGTCCGGCGGCCAGAACGGCTTTGCCCTGTCGCTGCTCGGCTTCGTGCCCGAACTCGATTACCAGACCCTCGTCAAGGAAAACCGCGGCCGCCGTGTGTTCCCGGCCGCTCCCGAGCAGAGCCTGTTGCTGCTCAAGGCGACCGGCATCATGGCCCACGCCGGCGGCAAGCGCCTCGAACTCGACAGCGACGAGTACAAACTCGTCCGCCGCTGGATCGCCTCCGGCACGCCGTACGGCGATAAGGACGATCCGGTGGTGACCAAAATCACGGTCTATCCCGACCACCGCATCGTCCAGCGGCACAATCGCCAGCAGTTCGCCGTCTACGCTCACTACAGCGATGACACGGTCGTCGATGTCACCCGCCTGGCTCAGTACGAGAGTAACGAGTCGGACGTGGCCGTCGTGGACGGCACTGGCCTGGTGCGCACCCTCGACATGAGCGGTGAGGCGGGCGTCATGGCCCGCTATCAGGGACAGGTCGCCGTCTTCCGCGCCACGGTGCCGCTCGGCGTCAAAATCCCCGAGTACAAGTTCGAGCATCGCACGATCGTCGATCGCTTCACGCACAAGCAGTGGCAGGAACTGGGCATCGTTCCGTCCGACCTCTGCAGCGACGAGGTCTTCATGCGCCGCGTGTCGCTCGACATCGCCGGCACCATGCCGACGGCGGCCCAGGTCAAGGCGTTCCTCGCCGACCCCGACCCCGCCAAGCGCGACAAGCTCATCGACCGCCTGCTGGAAAGCCCCGAATACAGCTACTACTTCGCGAACAAGTGGGCCGACGTGCTCCGCGTTCGCCGCGGCAACCAGGCCAGCCGCGCCTTCGGCACCTTCGCCTTCCATAACTGGATTCGCGAGAGCATCGCCGCCGACAAGCCGTACAACGAGTTCGTCCGCGAGATCCTCGGAGCCATCGGCGACGAAACGAAGTGCCCGCCGGTCGTGTGGTACAAGGATCTGCAAACGGCTGACCAGTTCGTGGACGACGCGGCCCAGGTGTTCCTCGGCGTCCGCATGGCGTGCGCTCAATGCCACCATCACCCGTACGAGAAGTGGAGCCAGGATGATTACTGGGGCCTGGCCGCCTTCTTTGGCCGCATCGGCCGCAAGGTGTCGCCAGTGCCCGGCGTCGTCGTCCAGGGCCAGCAGAACCAGCGGCAGGTAATCTTCACCAAGCCGACCGGCATGGTCACCAACAAGCGCACCAACAAGGAAGCGGTCGTGCGGGCGCTTGATGGCGATCCCGTGAAGCTCTTGCCCGGCGAGGATCCGCGTCATCGCCTGGTCGATTGGATGGTGGACGCGAAGAACCCGTTCTTCGCTCGTTCGGTCGCGAATCGCTACTGGGCGCACTTCTTCAGCCGCGGCCTGGTCGATCCGCTGGACGACATGCGCGTCACCAATCCGCCGAGCAATCCCGAATTGCTCGACGCCCTGGCGCAGAACCTGATCGAGAACAAGTTCAGCCTCAAGCAACTCATCAAGACCATCGTCAAGAGCCGCACTTACCAGCTGAGTGCGATTCCCAACGAGTTCAACAGGCAGGACAAGCGCAGTTACGCGCGCTACTACCCGCGGCGCATGGCGGCGGAAGTGCTGTTCGACGCCGTGACGCAGGTAACCGACAGTCCGGTGTCGTTCCCGGGCCTGCCGGCCGATCGGCACTCGCCGAAGCGCGCGATCATGCTACCCGATGAGTCGTTCGTGTCGTACTTCCTGGACGTGTACGGCCGGCCGCGGCGCATCAGCGCCTGCGAATGCGAGCGGGTGACCGACGCGAACCTGGCTCAGGCGCTGCACCTTTTGAACTCGCAAGAGGTGCAAGATAAGCTGGCGCGCGTGGGCGGCCGGGCCGATCAGATGGCGAAGGACAAGCGGCCGCACCGCGAGAAGATCGAGGAGTTGTTCCTGTGGGCGCTGGCGCGGCGGCCGACCGAGGCGCAGATGGAACTGGCGATGGAGAGCATCGACCTGTATCCGAACAACCCGCGCCTGGCCTACGAGGACATCTTGTGGGCCCTGATTAACACCAAGGAGTTCATCTTCGTCCAGTGATGAGGAGCGGATTCCCGTCTCACCGCGGGCCGTGGCGAGCGCTGGAAGCACTTGCCGCGGCCCGCGGGCTTTCCGGTTCGGCTGGCCGGGGTTCGTTTGCGCCACGCCCGGGACGACACTGAGGGGCTGGTCAACTCCCTCGGCCGAAGACGTGCTCTCGGTGGTAGCGCAGGCACTCCGGTTCGATGGTGTGTTCCGGCACGGTTCGACATTTCCCCACCAGGCCGAGGCCGTCCCGGGTGAGGCCATCCCAGATCAGGAAGGTCATGTCCCCGTTGATTGAGAAGGCCCCTTTGTCAAACAGAACGTGGTGATTGGGGCACAAGCACAAGACGTTCTTCTCCTTGTCCGGGCCTTTGTGATGTCCGCCTAAAGGCTGGATGTGTGCTCCTTCCGCATAATACTCCCCCTTTCGGAATTCCAGTCGGTGACCGCAGACTTGGCAGTAGAACTCGTGCAGTTCCTTCACGCGGCGGGTGATATCATTGTCCCGCACGACCCGGAGTACAGTCTGTTCTCGCCGTAGTGTTGGCCCGGACTCCTCAGGAGCTTGGGTTGGGCCGACCGACTTGTCAGGTTCATCCTCCGGGGTGGGCTTCACCATGACGGGCTCCGCAGGCCCAGTCGGCGGAGTGGGATGCGCCACCGGCAAAGAGGGCGGAGGATCCCCGAGCAGGTGCGCGGTGCTGATCGACTGCTCGGCCGGGGTGGCCACCACGTCGCCGGACAGATCCTCCAGCCGCGGCCCGCCCGCTGCTCCCGGTGTCGGGGTCGGCTCCACGAAAGTACCCGCGGCGCGGGCTTCCGCCTCGGCCTCCTTCGCCTCCTTCGCTTCCTGCTCCACCCGTTCGGCGGCTTCCTCGGCGTAGTCGATGATCTCGGCTGCCTGTTCTTCCGTCAGCCCCGCCAACTCGCCGAGTTGCGCCGGCTCCAGGAAGGTCAGATCATCGAACGACAGGAAGCCCTCCGTCACGAACGTCTCGACCAACTCGTCCGTGACGTGCGGCAGTTCGCTGAACCAACCACCCACCATGTCGATGCGTTCGTTCAACTCGTCCACCGTCATGAGTTCGATATCCCAGCCCGTCAGCTTGCTTGCCAGGCGCACGTTCTGCCCACGCCGCGCAATCGCCAGCGAGAACTGATCTTCCTTCACGAGCACAATCGCCCGCCCCAACCGTGGATAGAGATGCACCTCCTCGATCTGCGCCGGCTGCAGGGCGTTCGGGATCAGCACCTGCATCGAGTCGTTCCAGCGCACGATGTCGATGCGCTCGCCGCCGAGTTCATCGACGACATTCTTGATCCGCGAACCGCGCACGCCGACGCAGGCGCCGACGCAATCTACCTTCAGGTCGATGCTGCTGACGGCGACCTTGGCCCGATAACCGGCCTCGCGCGCCAGCGCCTTGATCTCGATCGTGCGATCGGCGATCTCGGGAATTTCGTTCTCGAACAAGCGGCGGACGAAATCGGGGTGCGTCCGCGACAGAATAATCTTGACCCGATGGCCCACCTTCTTCACGTCGAGGATGACGGCCTTGATGCGCTCGCCGACGTGGTGCGTCTCACCGGGGATCTGCTCGCCGCGCGGCAGGATCGCCTCGGTCTTGCCCAGGCTGACAATCGCGGCGCCGCCCTCGTGGCGCTGGACGCTGCCGTGGACGAGGTCGCGCTTCATGGCGGCATACTCGTTGAAGAGGTCGTTGCCCTCGGCCTCGCGAATCTTCTGAATCATGGCCTGCTTGGCGGCCTGCGCGGCGATTCGGCCCAGCAGGCTGGCACCGATCTCCTCGTCGGCGCGGCGCGCCTTGATCTCGCCGGTGTCGCGGTCGATGTTGACCACGATGGGTTCGAGTTCGCCATAGTGCTTTTCGGTCGCCAGCTGTACCGCGGCCTCGATCCCCTCGAAGATGATCTCGCGCGGGATGTTGTTCTCGTGGTGCATCTGGTCCACGATCCGCAGCAGGTCAGAGCCTTTCATCATGGATGGTAGCCCTTCGCGTGCCAGCCTGCGGCCCATTGTACAGCCCGTAGATCGGCACGAACCCACAGTCAGGTGTTGCCGTGACTCGGTTGACCCCGGCATCAGTTTATCCTACGCTGACCAGGTGGCCCCCGCAACCGCGGCCTGTGCCCAGAAGCGGGGTGGGCTTGAACCAGCGTCAATCGGCCGTTGGCAGTGGCAGGTGAGCGGGTAAACCAATGCGTTGGCAGTGGCAGGACAATGGGCTGCGATTGGTTGATTGCAGCGAGCTGGAACTGGCGAGCGCGCAGAGGGAGATCGATGCGTTGGGAGGCGCTCAAGGGACACAAGAGGAGGATATGGCTGGGTTGCTGCGAGGGGCGATCGAGAAGAGAGAGATGCCATTCGGTACACTTGAACGCTTCTCAAAATGGTGCGATACGGGGGGAAAGTATGTCCCCTCAATGAAAATCGCGAAGAGGATTTCGATGGCGCTGTTCGGGATCGTAAACCCTCGCCTTCTCGACAAGTCCGACCACCGAGTCAACGACTACGATGACCTTCGGGCGCAACTACAGGCGCGTTTTCAGCCACCAACCCCCAGTCCTGACCAGGACGTACTGGATCCAACTCCGGACACTGAGGAGACTGGACCAGCAGCACGGCGACCAGGGACCAGGGACCAACTTGTCCGGGACACGGCTGTCACACTCGAAGTGAAGCGGTTGCATGACTTCCATTGCCAAGTCTGCGGCATCCGGTTGGAAGTGCAGGACTGCTCCTCTGCCGAGGGCACGCACATTCGCCCGTATGCCGAGGGCGCGCACATCCACCCCTTGGGGCGGAACGGCCCTGACCGGAGGGACAACGTCCTGTGCTTGTGCCCCAATCACCACGTTCTGTTTGACAAAGGGGCCTTCTCCATCACGGATGACATGGACTTCCTGATCCGGGATGGTCTCACCCGGGACAACCTCGGCCTCGTGGGGAAATGTCGAACCGTGCGGGAACACACAACCGGACCGGAGTACCTGCGCTACCACCGAGAGCACGTCTTCTGCCGAGGGAGTTGACCAGCCCCTCGCGAGCGCTCTGGCTCCCTCCGCGGATTTTTGTCGTTCCTTTCGGCGGTGCAAATCCCTATGCTCAATCCTCGACGGCTTGGGGCTTCCGCTCGCCGACCGCGCCCCCGAGCGTCTGTTGCTGCCCGCCTGGAGAACCTCGCCGATGCACTTCGAGAAGACGCCGGAAGCCGACCCCCTGCCTCCGGACACCGGTCCCTGGTGGAAACTACTCAACCGCTATCACTGGTACGTTTTTGTCGTCGCGGCTCTCGGCTGGCTCTTCGACTGCATGGACCAGCGGATCTTCATGGTGTCGCGGCAGGATGCGCTGACCGAGTTGCTTGGCTACGACCACGACAAGGGGGGCCGTCTCATCCGCGTCGGCGGCAGTCCGCTGCCGAAGGACGAGGCGACGGCGGCCCAGAATGACATCAACTGGTACAGCGGACTGGCGACATCGGTCTTCATGATCGGCTGGGCGACGGGCGGCCTGTTCTTCGGCATCATGGGCGACCGCTGGGGTCGGGCGCGGACGATGCTGCTGACGATCCTGATCTACTCGATGTTCACCGGGCTGACGGCGCTGTCGCAGTCGTGGTGGGACTTCATGCTCTACCGCTTCCTGACGGGCATGGGCGTCGGCGGCGAGTTCGCGGCGGGCGTCGCGCTGCTGGCGGAGGTGATGCCGGCACGGGCACGGCCCTACGCCCTGGGCAGCCTGCAGGCGCTGTCGGCGTTGGGGAACATTACTGGCTCGCTGCTCAGCTGGGGCCTGGACTGGCGATGGTTGTTCGTGGTCGGGATCATCCCGGCCCTGATGGTGGTGCTGGTGCGGCGCGGCCTGAAGGAGCCGGAGAGTTGGCAGAAAGCGCGTGAGGAACAGGCGGCGGACCCGTCCCATCACGCGGACATGGGCAGCCTGGGCGAGATGCTGCGGGACCGGCGCTGGCGTTATCACACGATCATCGGCGTGCTGCTGGCGCTCGCGGGCGTGATCGGCCTGTGGGGGGTCGGCTTCTGGACGTTTGAACTCGTGAGGCTGGCGCTGCGGGCGCAGCCGGGGGTCGTCTACTCCAGCGCAGATCTCCAGCGGGTAGTAGCCTGGGGCACGGCCCTACAGGACGTGGGGGCATGCCTCGGGATGGTGGTCTTCAGCATGGTGGCGGCACGGATCGGCCGGCGGATCGCGTTCGCCTTTGCCTACGCCCTGGCGCTCGCCGCGACGCTGTTCGTCTTCGGCAACCTGAGACAGGAGTCGGACGTTTACTGGATGCTGCCGCTGCTGGGCTTCTGCACTTTGATGGTCTTCGGCGGCTTCGCGATCTACTTCCCGGAGTTGTACCCGACGCGGCTGCGAAGCACGGGCACGGGCTTTTGCTACAACGTGGCGCGCTACATCGCCGCGGTCGGGCCGTTCGTGCTGCCGATGTTCATCGCGGCATACCAGCGGATGCTCGACGCCATTCCCGGAGACACGACGCCGTTCCGCTATGCGACGATGACCGTCGCCGCGGTGTACGTGCTGGGTCTGCTGACGCTGCCGTTCGCGCCGGAGACGAAGGGCAAGCCGCTGCCGACGTAAGCCTTCTTGCTTGCCGTGTCGCGTTTTTGCTTGTCGTTTCGCGCTCGGTTCACGCTGCCGAGTGTCGTGTGAAGCGAGCGCGAAACGCAGAGCAGTAAATCGTTCTTGGCCTCCAAAGATCGGGACCAACAGAGTCAGTTCTTTTCCCGCGCTGAAAAATGAACTGACCCCGTGGGTTCCTAGGTCCGGTTCCGTCGCGCGAAACCGTCCTGTCAGTAGGTGTCAAAAGTCTCAGGCTCGCCGGTGCTCGCGGTCGCTTCGACGCCGATGTTGGTAAGGAGCTTTTCGATGTGCGCGACCTCGATGGACTTCAACCCATCGTCAGCGGCTTGCCGCACGGCGAAGTGCGCTTTCTGGAGGAAGGTGCGCGGGTGAAGCGCGGGTTTCACGCCGGTTACCAGCTTGCGAGCCGCGGCCTCGGTGAAGGGGTGAAGCCGATCAAGACCATCCTTGCCCGGCAGGCGGTGCTCTTTGATGTACTCCGCCAACATTTCCAATGCGCCGTCTTCCGAGGGGAGCGGCACCTTGACCGACGTGTCCGCCGTAGCGTCCATCCGCGCCACGGCTTGGAGGCCAGCTTCGCCCCAGCCTTTAGCGAGCTTCCTTGCCGCCTGAATGTGCGTCGTGAGCACGCCGCTAAAGAACCGCGTGTCTCCAGATGCACGCCCTGGGCGCAGAAGGCAGAGCCCAAGGTCCTTGGCGAACTCGATCGTCTCCTTGTTCGCCATCTTGTCGGTGAGGTTCTCGACATCGTCGATGAACAGGTACGCACCCGCGAATCCTGCCTCCTTCAAGAAACGGACAAGATCGTTGAAGAGAACGTCCTTCGCGTGCGTAAGGCCCTTGGTATCTCGTTGGACATAGTATGGCCGCACCTCGCCGTCTCGACGAAGGGAACGGAGGTGTCCCGTGAGGTCGGCAGCGGCAAGCGCTTCAGCCACCGCAGCCTTAACCTCAGCGTCGGTCAAGTGCTCGACGACGGCGCTGACGACGTCCTCGATCACAAGGCCGTTGGCTTCGAGCACCTTGTCGTCGAAGAGCACGTCTACGGAGTCGCGGCCCGCGGCCTCCGCGCGTGTCATCTCCTCAAGCAGCGTGGCGCTCTGGTTGGGCCAGCGCTTCTGAATCTCAGCGAGACGCAACATCGCGCTCGCGGCGCGAATCAGGCCGGACTCCTCGGCGTCGAGGAGGCCCGCCCACGCAAGCTGCGCCGAGAACAGACGATCCACCGGGTCGGGGAAACAGACGTAGATGACCGCCGCACTACTGACCGCCGCGCAAAGAAGGTTACTCTCTTCGCCCCCTAGAATAGGGGTATGGAGAACCATGATCTCCTTCCGGCTACCGGCCTTGAGTGGCGGAGGTTCCGAGCGTTGCACCTGAAACAGCAAGGCTGGCCTCGGCACGACATCGCCGAAGCGCTCGGCGTCTCCCCCGTGAGCGTCAGCCGTTGGTTCACCCGTGCCCGTGACGGCGGACCGGAGGCTCTGCGCGCGCAGACCCGTCCTGGGCGTCCGCCCCAACTCTCTGCCGCTCAGAAGGGTCTGATTCCAGAGTTTCTCTGGCATGGCGCGGAGGCCTACGGGTTTCGAGGCGAGGTGTGGACCTGTGCGCGCATCGCCTTGGTGATCGAGGAGGAGTTGGGCGTCCGCTACCACAAAGGCTACGTCGGCAAGTTGCTCCAAGAACTGCACTGGACGCCCCCAGTGCCGATTCGGCGAGCCATCCAGCGGGACGAGAAAGCCATCCGCCGCTGGCGTCGCGGGGTCTGGCCTGAACTGCTCCGGCGCGCCCAAAGTGAGCGCCGCGTGCTGGTTTTCGAGGACGAATCGGGGTTCTACCTGCTGCCGGGGTTGGTCAGGACTTATGGTCCCGAGGGACAGACAGCCGTCCTCCGCGAGAAGCAGACGCGCGACCACCTGTCCGTTCTGGGCGGGCTGACGCCTGCGGGGAAGGTCTTCACGCTGGCGCGGCAGGAGTCGCTCAACTCGATGCAGTGCATCGAGTTCCTGGAGCACTTGCTGCGTGTGGCGGGCAAGCGGCTGCTGGTGATCTGGGACGGCTCGCCGATCCACCGCAGAGCGGCGGTAACAGAGTTCGTGGCCAGCACACGCGGCAAGATCTGGCTGGAGGCTTTGCCGGGATACGCTCCAGATCTCAACCCCTGGGACGAAGGCGGCTGGGATCACCGCAAGGACGTGGAGATGCGCAACCTGGTGTGCCAGGACCTGGAAGAGTTGCATCAGGAGTTTTACCTTGCGGTCGGTCGCCTGCGGCAGAAGCCTCATTTGGTCCATTCCTGCTTCGCCCAAGCTGGCTTGAAGATCCGATCAGTGTAACCTTCTTTGCGCGGCGGTCAGTA
>WNGB01015475.1_pt1 | contig 18297 bp, 17 predicted proteins | sample 5400681 | NCBI WGS metagenome assembly WNGB01 (sample SAMN13153367, study PRJNA577476) | soil metagenome | isolation source: 115 cm soil or saprolite under grassland replicate 2 | place: USA:California | collected 2016-06-15 | reverse complement strand
ATCTCGTCGACGACCACCAGCGGCGTGCGCCCCAGGCGGCGCAGCTCGGGCGCGAGCCGGCCTAGGCGCTGCGCGTCGAGGAGGCGCGCCGGTCAGTCGCGCTGTTAGCCGAAGGCTCCCTGCTCCGCGAGAGCGCTGATTTCAGCCGCGGAGTAACCGAGACCTCCAAGGATCGGCCTCGCGTCTTCACCAAGCCGCGGCCCGCGCGTGTAGCGCGGCGTGTACTCCCCGACCGTCACTGGCAGGCCAACCGAGCGGACGCGGCCGAGGGAGGGATGGTCGTAATCGACGAGCATCTGCCGTTCGGCAAGGCGGACAGGATCGAGGGCCTGCTCCATCGAGCGGACCGGGCCGATCGGGACGGCGCCCCGCAGGCGCGAGACCCACGCCTCGGTCGTGCGCGTGCGGAATCGAGTGGCGAGGATCTCGAGGAGCTCCGAGCGATGTTCGCTTCGCGCGGCAAACGTGCCGAAGCGCGGATTGGCGGCGAGCTCGGGGAGATCGAGTCCGGCAACGAGCGCGTCAAAGAACTTCTCTTTCGCTGCCGCCACGGCGATGTGCCCATCCAGGGTCTCGAAGAACTGGAACGGGACGATCGAGGGATGCGCCGATAGCGGTTGGCGCTCCGACTTCACCCCGGACGAGAGGTACCAGGTCGCCGGGTAGCTCAGCATCGCGAGCGCCGAGTCGTAGAGGTTCGTGTCGAGGTCTCGGCCGCGGCCCTCCCGGCGCGCGTCAATGACCCCGGCGAGCAGGGCGAGGGCCGCGGTGAGTCCGCCGATGTAATCGACCAGGGACAGGCCGCTCTTCGTCGGGGGCCCCAGAGGGTCGCCGGTCAACCCGGCCCAACCCGACTCGGCTTGAACGAGCGCGTCGTATCCCGGCAACTCCGCATCCGGCATCTTCCGCCCGTAACCGGTCAACGCTACGCAGACGATGCGTGGATTGACGCGCCCAAGCTGCGCATATGTGAGACCGAGGCGCTCAGGTTGGTCGCCGCGCAGATTGCTGTAGACAGCGTCGGCGCTCGCAACGAGTCGGTCGAACACCTCCCGCCCGGCCGGATTCTTCAGATCGAGTGCAATGCTCTTCTTGCCGCGGTTGAACGATTCGAAGTAGAGCGAATCGGTGCCGACGTGCCCTGGCGGGATGAATCGGCTCACGTCGCCGCCGGTCGCGGGATCTTCGATCTTGATGACCTCGGCTCCGAGGTCCGACAGGTACAGCGTGCCAAACGGCCCAGCCCCGAACTGCTCGACCGCGAGGATGCGGAGACCCGCGAGCGGCGCTTTTCGGGTCAAGCCAACGCTTGCCAGGTCATCCTTTGACTGCGGCACGAGCGGCGTCGGCGATCTTCGCTACGGACGGGAGGATCGCGTCCTCGAGCTCCGGGCTGTACGAGATGCAGAGGTCCGGAGCGAGGCTCACGGCCCGCGGCGCCGAGCGCCAAACCATGCCCGCCATCGTGAGCTCCGAGATAAGCGTCGCACCCCATCCCCCGGCGTGGACCTGCTCCTCAGCGATGACGAGCCGACCAGTCCGCGCAGTCGAGGCACGCACGCCGGCGACATCCAGCGGACGGATCCAGCGCAGATCGATCACTTCGGCCGAGATGTCCTTTGCCTGCAGCTGCTCGGCGGCGCTCAGGGCACGCTCGACCATCATCAGCGTCGCGACGATCGTGACGTCCTTTCCCTCGCGCACCACGGCGGCGCGACCGATCTCCGTTGTCGCGGCGCCACGGCGCACCCGGCCCTTTCGCCCGTACAGACCCTTGTGCTCGTGAAAGATGACGGGATTGTTCTCGCGGATCGCGGCGCGCAGAAGCTCGTACGCCGTCCCCGGGGAGGAGGCCGCACAAACGCGCAGCCCCGGCAGGCTCATGAACCACGATTCGCCTGTCGCGCTGTGCTGCGTGCCGAACCGGCCGGTGCCTCCCGAGATCGAGCGAATCGTCACCGGGACGGCGCATTGACCTCCCGACATGAACCGGTACTTCGGCAGCTGGTTCATGATCTGGTCGCCCGCGCTCGGCAGGAAGTCGCTGAACATGAACTCCACGACCGGCCGCATCCCCATGAGCGCCATGCCCAATGCGACACCGGTGAAGCCGTTTTCGCAGATCGGCGTATTGATGACGCGACCGGGAAACTGCTCCGCGAGGCCTTCATTCGTCTTGAAGACTCCGCCAGCCGCGGCGACGTCCTCGCCGATGAGCACAACGTTCGGATCGGCCGCCATCGCGTCGCGCAGGGCAGCATTGATCGCATCGCGATAGGTCAGCTCAACTTCGCTCAGTCCGGCGACATCCGCGTCTCGCGTTTCAGTCAGCGTAGACATACGCAGCCGTCTCCTCCAGGGTCAAGACCGGCGACGCGGCGGCGCGAACCGCCGCGGCGTCGATGTCCTTCTGTGTTTGTTCTTGGACCTTCTTCTGCTCGTCGGGAGTCAGGCTGCCGTCCTTGGCGAGACGGTCTCCCAGGAGCGCGATAGGGTCGCGGCCCTTCCAGCGTTCGAGCTCTCCCTCCGGCCGGTACTTCGCGGGGTCGGAACGCGAGTGCCCGCGGTACCGGTAGGTCTTCATCTCGAGGAACGTGGGGCCGCCTCCGGTACGCGCGCGCTCGACCGCCTCGACAGTCGCGCGATGGACGGCCACGACGTCCTGGCCGTCGACGATGATCCCGGGGATCTGATGAGGGTCGGCGCGCCGAGCAAGGTCATCGATCGGTGTCGTGTCGCGGAGCGGCGAGTACTCCGCATACAGGTTGTTCGCGACGATCATCACCAGAGGCGCTTGCCAAATGGACGCCATGTTGAGCGACTCGTGGAACGTTCCAATGTTGGTCGCCCCGTCTCCGAAGAACGTGAGCGCGACGCGCGGCTCACGGCGCACTTTGAAGGCCACGGCGGCGCCGAGCGCGATCGGAATGCCGGCGCCGACGATGGCATTCGCGCCGATGTTCCCCTTGCTGAAGTCGATGAGGTGCATCGACCCGCCGACGCCCTTCGAACCCCCCGCGGAGCGCCCCATGAGCTCGGCGAACGCGACCTCGGGCTCCATACCGAGCGCGAGGGCCTCCCCATGCCCGCGGTACGTGTTCGTCTGGACGTCGCCGGGCTTCATCGCCGAGATCGCCCCGACGGAGACCGCCTCCTGCCCGATGCAGAGGTGCGTTGTGCCCTGGATCTGGCCGCTCATGAAGAGCTCCTGGACCTTCTCTTCGAACGTTCGGATCCGCAGCATCTGGTGGTACCAGCGCTGAAGCTGTTCATTTGTGATCTGAACATCCGCTTTGGATGACATCAGTAGAACCCTCCCATTGCTCCATTGCCGTGTACGCGCCGACCTTAATCATGCTTGACGAGTGCGATTCATCGCCCGCCCGGCCGTTCGGGATCCGACGGGCGGCGCGCGAGCGGATGTACCTCGACCGAGAGCCACGGGAAGAGTGGCAGCGACACGCGAGCCTCGTGCGCTCGGTCGCGTTCTCCGCCTCCCACACGCCCCAGTTCGCGCGCCGGGCGGGGATGCGCCACAAGCGGCGCAGCCGCCCACTCGCGGCGGGCTCGCCAGCGCGGACGCCTTCGGCGGCCGGCAGCTTCGCGTACATCAGCGGGGTTGCCGTCGGCCGGCCAGAGCACTTCGATATGGACGAGGAACTCCATCAGCTAGAACGTTGCCTTCCCTGCGTCCGGCGGCAACGGGATCTGACCCGGACGGCCGATGACCTGCATCAGCTGCAGGTTCATGCCGTTGGGATCGCTGAAGTAGATCGACCGTCCACCCTTGTACGGGCCGTACGGGATGTCGATCGGTTCGGAGCGGAACGTCACTCCGAGCGCCCGCAGACGTTCGATAGTCTTGTCCAGGTTCTCGACGAAGAGTCCGAGGTGTGTCGCGCTCACCTGCATGGGATCGAGCTTCGCATTCGTCGGTTTGAGGCCTCGGTACTCGATCATCTCCATCAGCGACTGCGTGTAGGGAAGCTGGAAGAACGCAGCGTCGAGCTCAAGCCCCGGGTGGGCGACCATTTTCGCCACGTACTCGGCGTCCTTCCCGCGCCACGAGACCCGCTGGACCGGAGGACCAAATATCGCGGTGTAGAAAGGAATCGATTCCTCGAGGCTGCGGACGACAAGGCCAAAGTGGTCGACGAACAAGTTCAAGACTTCCTCCTCGAATATCGGTTGCGCTTCGTTAGCACGGGTCTATCGCGAACGCGCGGCGCGGGTTCTCCACGATGACCTTTCGGATCACCTTCTCGTCGAAGCCGCGCTTCGGCATCCACGGAACGATGTCCCGAAGGAAGTGGTCGTAGCCAAGGCCTCCGTGCCATAGAACTGGTAGGGGAACGTCGCTGTGACCTCGGTACCGAACAGGTCGTACTGGATGAAGCACCCGGCTGCGGCGAGCTCTTTCAGCCCATCGATGTCGGGCACGGTCCGGTCGATGTGCCCGAGCACGACACGGCTGAGGTCAGCGCCGACCTCGCGGAGGATCTCGATGATCTGAAACGGCGACTCGCGCACGCGAGCCGGATGCGTCGTGAGTCCGCATTTGAGCTCGACCTGCGCACGGCCGGCGGCACGAAAGACCTTGATCTCGTCCGCCGTGATCGGCACGGAGCTTCCGATCTCCCCGATGGAGCCCGCGCGGATGCCGGTGTCGCCGACGCCATCACGGAACTCTTTGACGATCTCCGCGGTAATCTCGTCCTCAGACATGCTCGAGACCCGCTCGGGAAAGGTGGGCTGGACGTAGTATCCAGCGCCCATGACGATGTTGAGCCCGGTGGCCCGCGCGATGCGCGCGAGCGCCTCAGGATTCCTGCCTATGCCTGGCAGCGTGCAGTCGACCAGACTTTGCCCGCCCGCGGCTTTGTAGAGACACAGCTCGTCCACCGCCAGTGACTCGGAGTCGAGGATGAGGTTGTCATGGTTGCTCATCCAGTTCCACTGGATCCAGCCGAAGAAGTCCAGGGAGACCGGCCGATCGGCGAGATGCGCGTCGCGCGCGTTCTCCGGCTTGCGGAAGGAGACGTGGCCCTGGTCGACGAGGACGTGCTCGTGAGCCATCGTCACGCCGAGTTCATCGGCGAGGATCGGCCCGAGGACGGTCTGAATGACCTTGCCGGGAACGGCGCTGGAGCGGCGCGGAGTCACGGACTCCCCTTCCTCATGAACTCCCCCATCGAGGGCTGCATCGCGGATTGCCCTTGCCCAAACTGCACGCTACCGGTATCGTTTCCAGCCAAGGACCATACGCAGTATCGATAACCGCTTGCACGCAGTCAACTCGCTCGCATCGAGCGTCGCGGAGGGGGAAAAGATGCTGACGATCGAGCGGATCGAGACGATCGCTATCCGGGTTCCCCTCCCCTTCACGTACAGCGGCAGTTATTACCGCATGCGCAACCGCTGCACCATCTTGACCAGGGTCCACACCGCTGAGGGCATCGTCGGCGAGGCCTACAACGCGGACGAAGACTCGCCGATGCAGGAGGAGATCCGGAAGATCCTCTGCGACGAGGTCGCGCCAAAAGTCATCGGCTTGGACGCGCTGCAGACCGAGAGGTGCTGGGAGGCGATGCTGCCGGTGACGTTCGATCAGCTCCGCCCGCGCTGGTACGCGATGCAAGCGATCGCCTGCGTCGATACCGCCATCTGGGACGCCGTCGGCAAGGCCCTCCGCCAGCCGCTCTGGCGTCTGTGGGGTGGGTACCGCGATCGCGTCCCGATGATCGGCATCGGCGGCTACTACATCCCCAAGACGCCCGAGGCGAACGGTCAGGACATAGAGCACGAGATCGACTTCTTCAAGGGCGAGCACGGGATGGTCGGGATGAAATTCAAGATTGGCGGAAAGCCGCCGGCCGAAGATGCGGCGCGCCTCGTTCGCGCGCGACGGCATGCGGGAGATGACTTCCTGTTTGTCGTGGACGCGAATCAGGGCTACACCGTCGCGGAGGCGCTCGATTTCCTTGCCGCGATCCGCGCCGTCGGGATCGAGGTCCGCTGGTTCGAGGAGCCGACTCGCTGGCACGCCGACTTTCGCGGTCTGCGCGACGTTCGCACGCGCGGGAACGTCCCGGTCGCCGCGGGCCAGTCGGAGATCAGCCGGGTCGGGATGCGCGAGATGATCGTCAACGGCGCGATCGACGTGTCCAACTTCGACGCGTCCTGGGGCGGCGGACCGACCGAATGGCGTCGCGTTGCGGCGATGGCCGCAAGCTTCGACGTCCAGGTCGGCCACCACGAGGAGGCGCACCTAGGCGCGCACCTGCTCGCATCCGTGCCGCACGGGACCTACGCGGAAGCGTTTTCGCCCGCGCGCGACCCGATCTTCTGGCAGATGCTCGAGAATCGGCCGGCGCTCTCGAACGGCCACTTCCCGCTGTCGGAACGCCCCGGCCTCGGGTGGGAGATGGACGCCGCGTTCATCCGGAAATACCGGGTCGAGCCGTGAAGCAGCACAAGAAGAGCCAGCCGCGGCGGGATCGGACCAACGTCCGCGAGGTCGCCGAGCGCGCGGGGGTCGCGATCTCCTCGGTCTCGCGTGTCCTGTCGAAGCATCCCGATGTGAGCCCGGCGATGCGCGAGCGTGTCCTCATCGCCGTGACGGCACTCGGGTATGAGCCGGACTTCCTGGCCCAGTCGCTGCGTCGCGGATCGACGCTCTCCGTCGGCTTCATCGTCGGCGACATCTCGAATCCAGTGATGGCGAATTTCGTCCGTGGCGCCGAGGCGGTGCTGCGCGCCGCCGGCTACTCGCTCCTGCTTATGAACTCCGACGGCGACCCCGAGCTTGATGAAGCGCACATCCGCTTCCTCGAGAGCCGGCGCGTTGACGGCATGCTGCTGTCGCTTGCGAGCGAAAAGCGGCGGGCAACGCTCGATCTGCTGGCGCGGCTTGATGTGCCGGTCGTCGTACTCGACCGCGAGGTCCCCGCGCGGATTGGTGCGAACGCCGTCTATTCCGATCACCGGACCGGGATGCGACTGGCGGTCGAATACCTCATCGACCAGGGCCATCGCCGCATCGGCCTCATCACCGCATCGCTGGACATGCGCGCCGGACGCGAGCGGGTCGGGGGGATGCGGGATGCGGTCGCCGCCCGGGGCATCGTCGATGAAACGATCGCGCTCCCGGGATCGCTCTCCTCTGAACACGGCGAGTCCGCCACCGAAGAGCTGCTCGCACTGCCCGTTCGGCCTACGGCGATCATCGCAGGTGGCAACCAGATCCTGATCGGGACTCTGCGCGCGCTGGCGCGCCACCGCCTCCGGGTCGGGCAGGACATCGCGCTCGTCACCTGCGACGACTTCCCGCTCGCGGAGCTGCACGAACCGCCAATCGCGACCATCGCTCGCGATACGGTCGGCATGGGACGGACTGCCGCGCAGGTTCTTCAGGCTCGCCTCGAACACCCTCAGGAGCCGGCGACGGTGATGCTGCCCACGACGTTCCGGCCCCGCGCGTCCGCGTCTCCGCCGCGGGGCGCTGTTGCGACACCAGCGCAGGCACGCCCGCGACGACGAGCGCTGGCCTAAACTGGAAACGCTTGCAGCCTGCGCCTCACGGCGCACGTACGGAGGTCGCATGGCACGCATCCCTGTAGAGATGGCGAAGCTCGGCTACGACATGGACTTCGGCCGCATCTCCTCGTGGACGAAGAAAGTCGGCGACACCGTGCGCCGCGGCGAGGTCATCGCCGAGATTGAGACGACCAAGACCGCGGTTGAGATGGAAGCGCTGACCGCGGGCAGGCTCGTGGAGATCGTGCAGCCCGTGGGCGCCGAGGTCGCCGTCGGTGCGGTCATCGCGTACATCGAGGACGGCGCGTAGTGATCGACGGGCGGACTCCCGTCGAGCTCAGTCCGATGCGCCGAACGATCGCGCGGCGCATGAGCGAGAGCAAGCAGCGGGTCCCCCATTTCTACGAGACCGTGGTCGTCGAAATGGATGGCGTCCTAGCCAGACTGACGGAGATGAATGCCGCTCGCGCGATCGACGAACGCGTCACCGTTACCGCCGTCCTGATGCACGCGCTGGCGGAGACGCTCGTCGAGCACCCATCGTTCAATGCCGTGTGGCAAGGCGACGATCTGATCCGCCGCGCGAACGTGAACATTGGCGTGGCGATCGACGTCGCGGATGGTCTCCTCGCTCCGGCCTTGATCGGCTGCGAGAGCCGCGACCTCGAGTCCATCGCAGCTGGCCTTCGTGACTTGGTGGGTCGCACGAAGGCCGGAAAGATCAGGGCCCCCGAGTGGGCGGACGCGACATTCACGCTGAGCAATCTGGGGATGTTCGAGATCGCGCAGTTCACAGCGATCGTGGTACCGCCGCAGGTCGCGATCCTCGCCGTTGGTCAGACCATCCCTGCGGCAGTTGTTCGCGACGGGGCGGTCGTGGTCCGGCAGGTCGTCCAAGCCACGCTCTCGGCCGACCATCGCGCCGTGGATGGCGCTGGCGGCGCGCGCTTTCTTGGGACGTTAAAGGCTCATCTCGAGAAGCCAGGCTGGATCCAAAAAGGAGCGCGAGGTGGCTAAGGACGGCTCGACCGAGCTGACCGTGATGAGTGTGCGAGGGCCGCTAGCGGCATCCCAAATGGGCACCACCCTCCCCCACGAGCACATCTTCCTGGTCGTGTGGAAGGAATACGGACGCGACGGAGTCCTGAACGATATCGAACTGGCTGTCCGCGAGCTCAACGACCTCGTCGACGCTGGCGGCGCGACACTGATCGATTGCACCTGCATCGAGATCGGGCGCGATCCGCAGGGCCTCGTGAAAGTCTCCGAACGAACCGGCCTCAACATCGTGATGGGGACGAGTCACTACCGGCATCCCTACCTCGATCAGGAATGGTTCGACCGCCACGACACCGGCTGGATTGCGCAGGGCCTCATCGACGACATCACGATCGGCGTCGGAGGCGTCAAGGCAGGCATCATCGGAGAGATCGCCAGCGAGCGGGCATGGATCACAACGGCCGAGGAGCGGTCGTTCCGCGCGGCGGCTCGAGCACACCGGGCGACCGGGATCACCATATCAACGCACGCGGCGTGCTGGCCCGTCGGCCTCGCGCAGCTGGATCTACTCGAGGACGAGCACGTTGATCCCCGACGCGTGGTCATCGGCCATTGCGACACAGTGCCCGATCCCGCCTATCACCTCGAGATCGCGCGTCGCGGCGCCTACGTTCAGTTCGACACCATCCGCGCGACCAACAGTTACGAATCGGAACAGCGGGTCAGGTTCGTAAGCCATCTCGCCGTGGCGGGTTATCTCGACCAAATCCTGCTTTCACACGACATCTGCTTGCGTCGCCACCTGCAGGCGTACGGCGGCTCGGGCTACTCGTATGTCCTGAGAGAGTTCGTGCCGTCCCTGCAGAAGGCCGGCTTCAGCGACGCCGATATCAAGCGGATGGTCGTCGAGAACCCCAGGCGCATGCTGACTGGGACCGCGCCGGCCGCTGGCGCGCCGGAGTCTCGTCGAAAAGCCGGTCTGGACCGGTCCGACCCCATGCCAGATAGCCACCGTCGACGACGATCGTGACCCCGGTCACGTAGCTCGCCGCAAGCGAGGCGACCAACGCGACTGCTGCGGCAACCTCGGCAGGGTCGCCCATGCGGCCCAGGGCGGTCAACGACGCGCGGACCTCAGCACTCCCCATTCCCGCCTCGAACACCTTGCGCGCCCCGTCGGTGAGGATGAATCCGGGCGCGACCGCGTTCACGCGGATGCAATACCGGCCCCATTCGACCGCGAGGACACGGCGTGAGGGCTTCGAGTGCGCCCTTCGCCGCGGCGTACGAGGCGCGACCTGGAAACCTCGCGGTGCGACCACGGACGAGATGCTGACGATCGCTGGATGTGGGGGGCGCGACACAGGAGCGGGAACACGGCGCGCGACACGCGAAGCGCGCCCGTCTGATTTACAGAGATGGTGCGCTCCCACTGCTCGTCGGTGGTCTCCTCTGTCCTCACCGGCTCGACGATGCCCGCGTTGTTGACGACGACGTCAAGCCTGCTCGATCTCCGCGACGGCCGCGTTCACCGAGGCAGTCGACGAGACGTCGCACGCGACCGCGAGGCGCGCCGCACCACCGAGGATCGCGGCTGTCGATTGCGCGTCGACCGCCGTCACGTCCGTCGCCACATGTCGAACCCTGCCTCCGCCAGCGCGACGGCGCACGGCGACCGATGCCTTGGCGGGCACCGGTCACGAGGGCCACGGAGCGCCCGGCTTCGCTCACACCATCACCCAGCCACCGTCGACGTGGATCGTCGCGCCGTTCACGAAGCTCGCGGCATCACTCGCGAGGAATGCCACCACCGAGCCGACCTCTGACGGAGCCGCATAGCGGTGAAGCGGGATCTGCGAGAGGAACTTCTCGCGCTCTGCCGCGTCCTGATCCGCGGCCATCGGTGCTTCAATGCCGCCGGGCGCGATCGCGTTCACGTTCACGCCGCTCGAGCCGTAGTCGCGCGCGAAGCCCTTCGTGAGAGCGATGAGTCCGCCCTTCGTCGCCGCGTAGACCGCGGAGAGCGACAGCCCGCCGGTGCGGCCGCCGACGCTAGCGATGTTGATGATCCGGCCCCAACGGCGCTTCGCCATGTCGCCGACGACCGCACGCGAAAGAAGGAACGGCGCCCGCAGGTTCACGGCGATCATCGTGTCGAAGTCCGCGAGCGTGTATTCCGGGATCGGCTTCCGGATCAGCACCGCCGCGTTGTTCACGAGCACGTCGACATGTCCCACCCCGCGGATGAGACGCTCGCATGCGGCGGGGTCGGCGAGGTCGACCTTGTGCGTGGCGGCGAATGGCATGCCGCTGTGCTCGAGGACGTCGACGCCGATCACGCGGTGCCCCGCGGCCGCAAGCTCAACGGCGATCGCGTTGCCGATGCCTCGAGCGCTGCCGGTCACAAGTGCGATGCGTTGCTCACCCACGATCCAACTCCTCGCCTTCAGCAGATCCGGTTTCGCCACTGTCCCATCCCGCGGTACGCGCGCAGATTCTCCGCGAGCAGCTTCGCGAGGCGCTCCCCCGCCCGCGGCGTCAGGCCGGCCATGTGTGGGGTGATGACGACGTTCGGCAGGTCCCAGAGCGGCGAGTCCGCGGGGAGCGGCTCGGTCTCCGTGACATCGAGACCAGCGCCGACGAGCCGCCCGTCCCGCAGACGCTCGATGAGCGCAGCCTCGTCGATGACGGGCCCGCGCGACACATTCGTGACCCACCCCGGGCCGAGCGCGTCCAACACCTGACCGGAGACGAGATGCCGCGTCTCCGCCGCGAGTGGGAACGCGACCATCAGGATCGATGCCTCGCGGCAGGCGTCCGTCAGAGCGCTCAACGGCCGCACGTCCTCCAGCACCCCACGGTAGTCCTTCGGCGAGCGGGTCACCCCGACCAGTCGTACGTCCCATCCCGCGAGCCGTACCGCGATGGCCTCACCGATCGCGCCGAGACCGGCGATGACGACGGTGCGACCGCCGATCTCTGGAGCGACGTGCGTGTCCCATGTCCTGGCCGGCATGGCGCGTATACCGAGATGAATGTCGCGGGTGAGTGCGAGAAGGAGACCGATCGCATGCTCGGCGCAGACGATGTGGACGCCGCTCGCGCTCGTGAGGATGATGCCGCGCTCGCGCAGCTTGTCGATGGGATACTGGTTGTATCCCGCGCTGTGACTCTGAAGCCAGCGCATGCCCGTTCGCAGATATTCGTCATGCCAGATGTAGCTGACCAGAACGGCGGCACTCGCGAGCGCGTTCGCTACCGCCGACTCGGTCTCGGGACACACAAGCTCGATCTCGGGCATCTGCGCCAGCGCTTCACGGACGCCGGACTGGTGCATCGGGTGGAGCACGACCGTCGTCCGTTCGCTCACGCCGGTGCGTTCAACGTGGGCGTCTGCGGAATGCTCTCGCCCACGATGTGGCGAATGATCTCGTCGGTGTCGAACCGCCCGCGCTCGAGGACCGCGACGCGTCGGCCGTTGCGCATGATCATGATGTGGTCCGCAAGCTCGATCACGTGCGGCAGCGCGTGGCTGATCATGAGGACCGCAACACCGCGCGCGAGCACCTCGCGGATGACCTCGAGGACAGCACGTGCCTGACTCACCCCGAGAGCCGCTGTCGGCTCGTCCATGACCAGGACCTTCGACGACCACAGCGCCGCACGGGCTATGGCAACGGTCTGTCGCTGTCCGCCAGAGAGCGATCCGAGCGGGAGGCCGCGAAGTTGCGGCAGCCTGATGCGGAGCTCGTCCAGCTGGGGCCGGGCCCGATCGAGCATCCGCCGGGTGTCGAGGACGGTCACCGGTATGGGCAGCGGGCCGAATACCCTCCGTGTGATCTCGCGACCGAGAAAGATGTTGCTCAAGATGTCGAGGTTCGGCGGCAAGGCGAGGTCCTGATACACGGCCTCGATCCCCGCAACCCTCGCGGCCAGCGGATCGGGAAAGATCATCGGACGTCCCTCGACGAAGACCTCGCCAGCATCGGGAGCGATCGCGCCGGTGAGTATCTTCGCGACGGTCGATTTCCCAGCGCCGTTGTCGCCGACGAGTGCCGTGAGCTTTCCCGCGAAGACCTCGATGCTCACGTCGATGCACGCTTCGACCGGACCGTAGCTCTTCGTCAGCCCTCGCGCTTCAAGCACCGGAGCGAGCGTGGTCGGGGCCGCTGCTGACGTCACTGGCGTCCCGATTCGGTCCGCGACTTGCGGCTTCGGTACTCGTCGACGAACACCGCGACGAGGAGCGCAACGCCCTGAACGACGTATTGCCAGTCGCTGCGGAGATTGTTGAGGGTCAGGCCGTTGTAGATCTCACCGAGGAGTACAACACCCAGGAGCGTCCCGAATACGCTTCCGCGACCGCCGCCAAGCGACGTCCCGCCCATGATCACCGCGGCGATGATCGGGAGCTCCTGGCCAAATGCGGCGTTCGGGTCGCCGGTCGAGGTGTAGCCGAGCAGAACAATGCCGCCGATCGCGGAGAAGAGCCCGCTGAGTATGAAGATCTGCATCTTCCGCGCGATCACTGGAACGCCGGCGAGACGCGCCATCGACCCGCCGGGGCTGCCGCCGATCGCCTGCGCGTGGATCCCAAATCGCGTCCGATTGAGCAGGAATCCGACGACGAGGAACGCGAAAATCATGAGGATCGCCGGTACGGGGATACCGATGAGGCTTCCTGCCCCAAGCCAGGAGACGACCGGGTGGTACATCGGGACCGGGAAGCCGCCCGTCAAGAGGAAGGCGATGCCGCGCATGAGGAACTGTGTGGCGATCGTCGCGATGAGTGGGTTGATCCCGGTGCGCGTGACGATGAGGCCGTTCACCGCCCCGCCGATAAGGCCGGCCACAAGACCGCCAGCGAGCGCGATGGGCCAGTCGTATCCCGCCCCCAGAAGCCAGGCGGTGGCGACGCCGGCCAGGGACATCATCGCCGCGATGGACAGGTCGATCGCTCCGGCGACGAGAACGAGCGTCGTGATCGCCGCGACGATGCCCGTGAAGCCGACCGCGCGGCTCAGGTTCGCGAAGTTCGTGAGGCTGAGGAAGAAAGGGCTGGTCGCTGCGAAGACCACGCCGACCGCGATCATCGCGAGGAGCAGACCAGCCCAGTTGAACGAACCGTAGCGGGCAGCGGCGGTGACGAGGCGACGCGATCGCGCCAACTCAGCTATGTGCGATCCCCCTCCGACGTGGTCCCGTGCTGCGCGCTGACGTTGGCAGAGACTAGGTCTTGGGGATCACCGACAGCGGCGTGTACACGAAGTCGGGCACTGGTTCGCCCGCGATCGCGCTCTGCGCCATACCCAGGGCGAAGAACCCAAAGTTGGCGTTCCCGAAGTCGACGCTGCCGATGATCGCGGTCGTCTTTGGCAGGGCGTCCAAGTCCGCCTTCGTGTTACCCGTGGTCATGATCGCGGCAGCGGTCTGGCGGCCCGCGGCCGTGAGGGCGTTGTCCATGCCAACGGCCTGCAACCCCGAGATCACGCACCCGAGCACGTTCTTCGCCTGCGGGTGAGAGGTGAGCCAGTTCGTCATCGTGGTCTGAGTGTCAGCCACGGTGCCCGCGGCCAGCTGGAGACTGTCCACCTTTAATGCTGGGAACTCCTTTTGAAGCGCACTCTGGCATCCGGTGACGCGATCGTTGATCGGACCGAGCGACGGAATGATCGACCCGACGACCGTGATGTCGGCTGCCGTAAAGCCACGCTTCTTCACTTCAGCGATGAGAGCGGCACCTTCCGCGGCACCGACGTCCGCATTGCTGGCTCCGAATGTGATCGCGCCCGGCGAGGCTAGGCTCAGCTCTGGGTCACGATGTTCTCCGCGGCCGAGACCATCGCCGCTTGGTCCGGATACTTGCCGTTGACGCCCGCGTACTTCATGCCGGTGAGGTCCGCGGCCGCCTTGACGCTTGAGTTCTTCAGCAGATTGATCGCGTTGTCTTCGCTCTGGATCTGGTGGCCAAGGGTCATGTTCGGCGCCTTGCGCAGGTTCACGACATAGGCGGCTGGGTGGGCCAACGTTGTCGGCTCGTACTTGCACGTCGTCTTGTTCCAGACGACCCAGTTGTCTGAATTGCGGAGGGGCGTGTACGTCCCGACTGACGCGCCGAAGATGCTCGTCGGTGCGGCACTGACTGTTGCGCTCGGTGTCGCCGTACCGCCGCCGCAGGCACCCGTTAACAGGACGAGCCCAGTGGCCGCAGCCGCGATTCGATGAAATGCAGTCCGTGACATTACGGATCCCCCTCACCCAGCTCGGCAGTGGAAACGGTTCCGAGCATCGTTACGCGGAGGCTAGAGAACCCTTGGCGGCTCGTCAAGCGCTCTGCCCTCCCTACCTGCACCGAACCCAAGCCAGACGTGGTGGGGCACCTTCTTAGCCTCGAGGGCCAGGGAGGCTCGCGTCCCACTGGGGGTGCCGTCCGCGTAGTAACGTTTCCAGTTTGAGCGGGGAAGAAGCGGTTGCGCGTTGGCGCCTTGGGGGCACGCATGAGTAAGAGAGCACCAATCCGTGTGGTCCTCTTCGGAGTCGGCGTCATCGGAAGCGGCGTCTTGCGCTTGGCCCGAACCAGGCGGCCCGAGATCGAGATCGCCGGAGCGGTCGTGCGGGACCCACGGTGGGAGGGCCGCCCTCTCGAAGCGATCGTTCCCGACGGCCCAACTGGACTGCGTCTATCCGCAGACGGTGCCCGAGTCCTGAGCGAGACGCGGCCGGACGTCGTCGTGATCGCGACGCGGTCGACCCTTACAGAGGTCTTGCCGACTTTGCGTCTCGCCGCGAAAGCACGGGCGGCGATCGCGTGCACCGCGGAGGAGCTCGCCTACATCCGGCCGAGCGACGGACCGGAAGCCGCCGAGATCTTCGGACTCGCAGAGTCACATCGGGTCCCGATCGTGGCCGTCGGTTTGAACCCGGGCTTCGTTCTGGACGTATGGCCCCTTCTTCTCGCGTCGATCGCCCACGACGTCACTGCGATCGATGCCGAGCGAGCGGTGGACCTATCGGGGTTCGGTCCGACCGTGCGCGCCTCACTCGGCGTCGGCTATTCGGCGACGGATTTCGATCGGGAGCTGGCGCGCGGCAAGATCGCGGGGCACCGCGGTTTCCGCGAGAGCTTGCGATTGATCGGCGAGGCGGTCAGCTGCCCCGTTGACGAGACAAACGTCGAGACCCGTCCGATCTTCGCCAAACGCGCTCGCACCCTGATCGATGGTGAGCTAAGCGCGGGGCACACCGCCGGAGTGCGGCAACTCGCGACCGGCACAAGTGCCGGGGACCGAGTTCACATCTCCGGCTCGAACGACCTGACCGCGGTGATCTCACCCGGCTCCCGCGCGGTCCCGAGCACGGTCGGACGCATTGTCAACGCCATCCCGAAGGTCGCTGACGCCGCACCAGGCGTCCACTCCGCGGCGGCTCTTGGGCTCACTCCGGCTCGCGCGATCAGATAACGAGCAACTCCGGCGCCCGACGGCCGGCGAACGGACAGAACGAGAGGATCTCGAACGGGGCAAGCCCCGTGTTGCGAAATCCATGGCGGCGCCCGCGAGTCCCGCCGGCGCGAAGACTTGTCGACCTCTGCCTCGGGTGCGTTTGCCCCCGGTACAGGATGGGCGGCTGATCTACAGATAACTACCCATCAGAGACCCGACGTCGATGGAAGTTGCAGATTTCCGAACAGACTCGCAGGCCCATCCTCCAAATAGTCATGGGAGTCAAACGACCAAACGAAGTCCCTCGCGGACGCTCGGGACCTCAAACCCGTCGAGTGGTACACGAACGCATCTGAACACCGCCACCCTAGTCGGGGGCCCTATTTGTGACCTACGTCTGTGGAGACCTCAGCTACGTAGCGGGCGCAGCGTGACGAACGCGCGCGTGATCAGCTCGATTAGCCTGACCTTGATGTGAGGGTCGCTGCCGAAGTTCCCCAACACCGCAAGCTTTGCCCGACTTTGGACGGTCGTGAATCGGAGCTCGCGGCCCTGGGCCAATCGTTGCCGAGGTCAGAGTCGGCCACGGAAGGGGTCGCGATCATCGGCGGCGACGCTGGCATCGGCAAGAGCCGGCGTCATGGAATGAGTTGGGCCGGGTAGCCTCCGGAGCGATTGCAGCGCCACGAAACGCCAACCACGTCTAGTCGGAGGGCTTTTCTTTGTACCACTCAGCCGCCGCGACACGCGCATGCGCGTTTTCCTCGTCGCCGAATCGATTCGCATCGGCGTCAGCCGGACCGCTCGTCAACTCGATGTGCCTGCCGTCCGCACCGCTCGCCTCACCGGACCAGCGACGCGCGCGAGGCTGAGATCCTCACGCTGCGTGTCGAGCGCCGCTCGGGTCCGGACCGGATCGGACCGGTCGTCGGCCTGCCGCCGAGCACGGTCCACCGCATCCTCCGACGCCACGGAGCACAGCGGCTGTCGCATCTGTTCCCCCAAGCCGCCGCGGAGCTTCGACCGCTTCGATGACGCGGCCCCCGGCGAGCTGGTGGCCTTGGAAAACAAGAGCCTGGGCCGGCTCGACCGCGGCGGCGGCCGTCATCCAGGCAAGGACCGGCCCTCGTGTCCGTTCGTCGGCTGGACGCAGCTTCATGTCGCCATCGACCACGCCAGCCGCGTCGCCGTGACGCAGCTCCGTCCGAGCTGCGGCAACGCCGACACCATCGCCTTCCTCGAGCACGCGCTGCAGTCCTTGGGCGCGCTGGGGATCCGCGTGCAGCGTGTCCTCACAGACAACCGCTCGGGATACAAGCGCACCTTCCACGAGCGCGCGGAGGTGCTCGGCGTTCGTCACACCCGCACCAAGCCGTATCACCCGTGGACGAACGGCCGCGTCGAGCGGCTCAACGGCACGATCCAACGGGAATGCCTGTACGCGCAGGCGCTCCGGTCCGAAGAGGAGCGCGAGGTTGCTCTCGCGCTACGTCGCCTACTACAACGCCGAACGCCCAACCTAGGACTCGGTGGGCTACCGCCGCTCGAATGGCTACGGCGGAATGGGACCTACGTTCGCGGGATACCTCACGTAGCTCCCCGAGGCAGATCGTGGGCACCACGGTGTTGATAGGGTCGAACCTCAGCACGGTGAGCGCGGACCCGATCGCGATCGACGCGCCGTCGTTGTCGACATTGGCCCTCAGCCACTCCGACCTCGTGTTTGGTCCGCGCGGGCGTACTGGTCACTCGCGATGAAACCGAAACCGAGGAATGCGCTTGCGAAACTCCGTCGCTGCCACTGACGCGCACGATTGATGCCGCCCAGCCACTTCACGCGCTGCGCGCGGTCCATCGGCTGGGCGGCGGAAACGGGGGCGACGACCCAAAATCGTCACGACCTTCGCTGCGATGCTCACGCGAGGCTGCCATCTACGCGTTCGGCCTCGCGTGGCTCTCGCGCTGCCGGTCGGCATGCTCAACGCGGATCTCTTGCCATTCATCGCGGGTGGTGACCTTTACAAACTCGCCTTGGTCTTTGTCCCGCTTCCCTTGGTTACGCGCGGTGTTGCCCAGTTTAAGTCAATGGTCCGCTACCCCGCCGATGCGACAGTGAGGAAGCAGGGAACCTTGGCGGTGTTGCTAATCTCTGTCTTGGCGAAGCGTTTTTGAATCGACGGCATGCTGACTTTCTCGCGAGAAGGTCACCTGATTCGCGCGGCGTCGGTTGGCCCCGCTCCCCGCGTTTTGTTCCTTTTCCGCCACAACTCGTGAATGACGACGAACACTTGATGACCTGATGCCATGAAGGAGCGGGCCT
>WNGB01006009.1_pt1 | contig 18300 bp, 14 predicted proteins | sample 5400681 | NCBI WGS metagenome assembly WNGB01 (sample SAMN13153367, study PRJNA577476) | soil metagenome | isolation source: 115 cm soil or saprolite under grassland replicate 2 | place: USA:California | collected 2016-06-15 | reverse complement strand
GCAAGAGCTCGATTCGGTCGCGAATGAGCTCGATGTTCTCGTGCCGTTCCGACGGAGCGCGCCGGACGATGCCGAAAACCTCGTAGCCGTTCTCCAGAAGGAGCTCCGCGAGGAACGAGCCGTCCTGGCCCCCGATGCCTGTGATCAACGCCCGTTTCACGGTCCGAGAAGTATGTTGCGCCGTCGATACGGTGACAAACGCTGGTGACACGAGCCCCGGCCTCTCGCGCCTGACTGCCCGCGCTGCCCTCGTCCACGATTGGTTTCAGGGCTACCACGGCGCCGAGCGCGTGGCCGACCCGAGAGCTGCTTCCGGCGGATCTTGGCCGTTCGATCGTGAGGGAGTCGCGGCTCGCGCAGCTCCCCGGTGTGCGCCAACGCGGACACGATCCGGGACGCTGGCGCTACCTGCTCCCCTACATGCCGCACTACTTCAGGAGCCTTGATCTCGAAGACTACGACGTGGTCATCTCGTCATCCCACGCGTGCGCTGCCCATGTACGACCGCGGCCGGACGCTTTCCATGCCGTCTACTGCTACACGCCGATGCGGTATGCGTGGATGCCCGAGACAGACGAACGACAGCTCGGACGGCTCGGCCAATTCGTGTTCGGCGGGTTCAGGGCGTGGTTGCGGAAGGTGGATTTCGAGGCGGCGCAGCGACCCGACGTGTACCTCGCCATCTCGACCGCCGTGCAGGACCGTATTCGCCGCTTCTATGGCCGCGACTCGGTAGTGGTCGGCGCGCCCGTTGACGTGGACGACATCACACGGACGGAGGCGAAGGACAAGTCAATGTTCCTCTGGGTGCATCGTCTCGTCGCCTACAAGCGGCCCGACGTCGTCATTGAGGCGTTTCGGGATCTTCCTTACAGGCTCACGATGGTGGGCATCGGGCCGCTCGAGCAGACGCTTCGGAACCGTCTCCCACCGAATGTGGAACTCCGCAGCTGGGTTTCGCGAGAGGAACTCGTGCGGCTGTACGAGCAAGCCGTCGGCTTCATCCATGTCGGCGAGGAGGATTTCGGCATCACCATGGTCGAAGCCCTGGCGGCAGCCACGCCTGTCATTGCACTCAACCGCGGGGGAGCCCGGGACATCGTCCGGCCGGGCATCGACGGAGTGTTGATCGCAGAACCAGACAGCCGTCTCCTTCGCGACGCCGTTAAGGCAGTCGCGACGCAGGCGTGGGATGCCCCGGCGCTGGTCTCGCAAGCGCGATCCTTCTCGCGCCGGTGCTTCCTCGATCGGTTCCTCGAGCAACTTCCGGACGTTGGCGCACCATGATCCGCCCGACCTGGTTCGGTTCGGTCGGCGGTTACGAGATTGGCTTACACATCGCGAGTGCGATGGATGTGAACGGTGCGGTTTGTCCTCGCAGGAGGAAGGCGGAGCCTTGGGGCTCTACGATGATGTGGGGGAAAGGTTTATTGGGAAATTCGAACCGCCCCCCCAAACAGTGGACTACGTTCTCGTAAGTCGGCGCCGACAACGTTAGGTCGATGGGCTGTACCAGCTGCAGACCGGACGGCCCGACGATTCGCGACGTCAACTCCTTCGGAGTAAACACATCGATCGCCCTGCGCCGCGGCGTCGCCTTCTCGCAATGCCGACCGAGTGTGGCGAGTCGGATTGCTGTCTGAACAAGCTTGGAATTGAGAGGATGTCTCCCCGTGAAGCATTCGGTTGCGATGAACGCATAGCCGCCAGGCTTCAAGACACGACCGATCTCGCTCGATGCCCGAGCAATGTCCCGGGGAGATCCGAAGTGCTCGATGGACGAGAGCGAGAAGACGACGTCGAAGCTCTCGTCATCGAACCGCAGCTCTCGAGCGTCCATCTTCCGTACCTCGAGTCGGTCCTCGCGGTATGGATAGGGAGCGTAGGCGCTCGGATTCGTCAGCATCACGGCGTCTGCTTCTCGGTCTGCGAAGCCACCTTCACCGTAGATGTCGGTCGCGACGACACGACGAACTCTGTTGCACAACCAGTACAAGACCTCTTCGTGCCCCGCTCCTACCGACAGCACCTCGGTCTCGTCGTCTAGCTGACCCACATCCTCGAGCAAGAGGGTGAGCGTTGCGTACTCCCAGTATTTTCGGTGCAGATCGGCAGGAGACTCGAGATCCGGAACGATGTCGTGGATACGAGCGCGTAGTTCGGGATCGTCGAAGTCGGCCAGGTCGCAGAGCTTGACGTACTGACGCCGTAGCTGACGTTCTCCAGCCACGTCCTCATTCCGAGAGGTCTGGGCGGCTCCGTTCTGACTCACAGTGGGCCGAAGTATGCCCGGATGGCAGATCGTATGGCAGTGTTGGCTCGTGCCACGACCCGGCGTCCGAGACGCGCTGTCAATCGGTCTCAACCTTACCTTCCTGGTCGAGGAATCAGGCGGGGCGGGGCGCTATGCGCGCGAGCTCGTCAGAGCCATCCTTGACGTCGAGCCCGAAACCCGGATTACGGCGTTCGTCGGCTCAACGGCGCCCTCGCCCCCGTTCGACGCCGAGATTGCCGAGCGGGTCGAGCTCGTTCGCTTTCCGATGCAGGGGACGGGTTTGCCTCCCTGGCACCTGATCGCCCAGTTGGGAGCCCTGCCGGTGATCGCCGCACGGCGAAACCTCGACCTCATACACGGGCTGGCGAACCTCGTCCCGCCCCTTTCGCCCGCCGCGCCTACCGTCGTGACGCTGCTCGACGTGACCTGGATCCACTTCCCCGGGACGATGCACCGGCGGGCGACTCTCGCGAGGAAGGTGCTCGCCCCGGTCTGCGCCCGGGCCGCCGACCGCGTGATTGCGATCTCCGAGGCCGCCAAGCGCGACATCGTGGACACGCTCGGTCTCGATCCGAGGAAGGTCGACGTAACTCCGCTCGGCGTGCGACTGGAGGAGCGTCAACAGCCGCCATCCACCGACGAGCTCCGCCGGAGGTTCGGAATTCGCCCCGGGCCGGTCGTTCTCTCCGTAGCCCAGAAGCGTGAGCACAAGAACCTTGCCCGGCTGATTCACGGAGTCGCCGCGATCCGCGACGGGGACGTGCAGCTCGTCCTCCCCGGCGAGCCGACCGCGCACGAGTGCGAGTTGCGCGCGCTCGCCGCCGAGCTCGGAATTGCCGAGCGCGTGCACTTTCCGCCGTGGATCTCCGAGGCCGAGCTCGAGGGGCTCTACAAGGTGGCGTCGTGCTTCGTCTTGCCTTCGTTCAGTGAGGGCTTCGGACTCCCGATTCTCGAGGCGATGCGGCACGGCATCCCGGTCGCGTGCTCGAACGTTTCGTCGATGCCCGAAGTGGCCGGAAGTGCGGCCCTGTATTTCAACCCGTCGAGCGAAGAGGAGATCGCCCGGGCGATCCAGCGTCTCGTCCGCGACCGCGGGCTCGCCGGCGAGCTGGTACGTCGCGGCTACGAACGCTGCCGCATCTTCACTTGGGATGAGACTGCACGCCGGACGCTTGCCTCGTACCGGCGGGCGATTGAAGGCAGCAGACGCAAACTCAGGCGCGCGCGACGAGGGGCTCGTGGCTCGGCAGCATCGCCATCGACGTCTGACGTCGGCTGAACGTCTTCGCCTGCCTGGCCGTCCGCCGGAATCTCATTCCACCGGACCAGGCGCATCGGCGGCGTGGGAGGCCGCGGACTCGAAGGGGCTACACCACGGCTGCCAGAGAATGGTCGTGAGCACACCCGCACTCAGCACGAGCAGACAGGCTGCCCCTTCCGCGCCGAATGCGTGCATCAACGGCCACGCCGCCGTCACCGTGACTAGAGCAGCTGCCGCATTCCCGAGAAACAACCAGTCCGTGCGGCGCTGCGCGGTAAGGAGTGTCGCAGCGAACTGTGCGAGATAAAGGAGCAGATAGTACAAAGCGAAGATGACGAGCACACGGCTATACGCTGAATAGGTGGATCCGTATGCGTATCGGATGATGTGACTGGCGAAGACTGCCACGCATACGCAATATGCTACGACGATTGGAAACGTCATTCGAAGCGCGAGGCGCGCATTTTGTTGAAAGGACCGCGCTGCGACCTCTTTGTCAGAGTGTGCAAGGATTATGGAAAGACGAATCGGAAGCATCGTCGATAGTGAAAACATGAGAACGTGCAGCGGTGCGAGAATGAGCTGGACGGCGCGTAGAGCGCCAGTAACGGCGACACCGAGAATGGCAGCGGCCAGGTACAAATATCCCTGCGTCGATGTCCAATGAGCAGCAATTGAGGCTGCAAGCCATTTACCGAAAGCAAAGCTTTCCGAGACGGGGCCTCGGCTGAACGTCGCAGACCGGATGCTTTCCCGGATCTGAGCGAAGCCAAGCAGGCATGCGGCGGCTGACGTCAGCGCCGCTGCATACAAAGCGGCGGGTGCAGTCAGCCGCCCCACCGCAGCCAGTACTCCGACGAGTACTCCTTGGGCGCCATAGCTGAGCAAGTCGTTTCCGAAGGCGGCCGCCTGTCGACGCTCTGTGTAGAGGACGCGTCGAACGAATTCCTGAAGCTGCCACAGCGGCAAGGCTGGTATGACAGCGACGAGAAGAAGAAAGGTGGCATGCGACCCGACGCCATGGGCGACAACCGCAACAGCTGCAGTGATGCCGGCAAGTGCGAGTAGGACGACGAGCTGGGCTACGAGTAGTGAGCGGGTGTAGACGCGATACTCGCCATCGCGTAGTGAAGCAGCGATCACATTATGCGGCTGTGTGATAAAGGCCAACTGGCCGTAGTTGGCGATGAGCATCGCTCCGTAGATCAGGCTGAAGGCACCGAATGCACCTGGCTCGACGGATCGGGCGATCAGGAACAACGTGAGAAAGTTGACAACCGAGATCAGTATCTGGTCGACGACCCCCCAGCCCGCGGTCGTAAACAGCCTTCGGAGTCGTTTCACTGCCGCGAGGCCGACGCAGGTCTGGCCCCGTCGAGCATTAGGCGCTCGCCTCGCGCGCCGCGCTTTGCCACTCGCCTTCGACGGGTGCAGGCGCGAGTGACTCGAGTTCCTTCGCTGCTGCATGCCGCCGCGCTGCAAGTGACAGGACAATCGGAAAGAGCGTTCCGAGCGGGAAGACTCCGATGTACGGGACGAGCTGGCTGGTTACGACGAACGCCACAAGGATCGGGATGAGCCACTCGCGATTCGTGGCAGGTGTCTGCCTGACGCAGACGACGAGCCAAGCAACCACCAGGCAAAGGCTGATGAGGCCCGCAGTGTTCACGAGCGCAGCGACCGAGCTTTCGCTGAGGTTCGGCACGGCGCTTCCGAACAGCCAACTGTCAGGCGTGGGGAGCGTGCTTTTATGGACCCTGAGTAGTGCGCTGTCCTGTTTCGCCGCCAGCCAGCTGCCTGCCCCGGGGATGTGTTCGAACGGGAACAGGAAGACCGCGACCGCCGCACCCACGATTACAGGCAACAGTGCAAGCGCGAGCTTCGTCCGCCGGGACAGTAGAAGCACCCACAGCCCGACGACAAGTGCTGCGATGCCCGAGTACGAGATGCTCACGAGGATGTTGAAGGCCGCTAGTCCGATCAACCACCACGCGTAACTCCGACGTGAGACGAGAAAGACGATGACGAGGGCCGAGAAGACCGCGACCGAGTTGGGGTCGTCCCACAGACCGCCGAAGCGTTTGAGTGCATCACCTGGGGAGGAGAGGCCCGGCAGGAGGCCGGTGAACGCCCAGAGGTTGATTTCTATGACGTTCACAACTGCGTGAACGACCACGGCCGCCGCCGCCGCGAGATACGCCAGTCGGCCCACGCGGAGCGGTGGTAAAAGGACAGCGACGAAGGCACCGAACACAAAGGGGGCGGCGACGTCGAACGACTCGGTCTTGTGGCTTGCCGCGACTGCGGCCAGGGATCTCGCCCCGATCCAACCGCAGGCGAGCACCAAGAGGATGTCCGGCAGCGCGAGGGGGTGACGAGCCCAGAGAAGCAGCGCGATACAGATCGTTGCGAGCAAGACGTACTTGCCGGCCTGCAGGGCAAACGGCGTATTGGAGTAGCCGGGCGTGAGCGTCGAGTTGATCCGGAGCGGATAGCGGTAGGCGTCGTATACGAGGCAGAGAGCGAGGGTGGCGAGGAACATCGTTGTCCCAATTCGGATCGACGTCGGCTGACAATGCGTGAGGCTTCGGAGCGCCTTGACGACGTCGGTTCGACCGCCGGCTGCATCGGAGCCGGTCAAGCTCTCGCCTTCGGGCACCGGATGCACGGAGCACGAATGCTAGACCTGGGCGAGACCGATCGTTCCGCACCGGATTCCGCTGCCCGCGGCGGCGCTCGGAGCTGAGGTCACGAGCGCCCGACCAAAGATTCTTCTCGATGCACGCTGGCTGGAGAGCGGCGGCCCCCGCAACGTGCGCGGGCTCGCGCGCGTCGCGCAAGAGGTCGTGCGACGCCTACCGCAGCTCGAGCGGCTCGAGGATGGCCTGCCGCTCCTTCATCCGGCGGAGCCGGTCTGGCTCACCGGCGTTCTCGCAAGACGGCGACCGAGCCTCTTCTACAGCCCGGGCTTCAACGCCCCGCCGACGTGCCCCGTCCCCTTCGTGTTCACGGTCTTCGACCTGATTCACCTGCAAATCCCCGAGGAGAGCGGCACGAGGAAGCGGCTCTACTACCAGCTGCATGTGAAGCCAGCGGTCAAACGGGCGCGCGCGGTGCTCACGGGATCGGAGTACTCTCGGGCACAGATCGTGGAATGGAGCGGCGTGGATGCAGATCGAGTGGTCGTCATTCACGGGGCCGCCGGCGAAGAGTTCACGCCAGACGGAGAGATCCACGACCCCGGCTATCCCTACATCCTTTACGTCGGGAATCACAAAGCGCACAAGAACCTGGCACGTTTGGTACGAGCGCTTGCGCAGCTGCGCGAGCGACACTCCTTGCGACTCCTCCTACCCGGGCCGGTCGAGCCCGAGCTCTCAGCCCTTGCCCGGACCATCGGCGTCGCCGACCGGCTCGTTTTCCTGGGCCAGGTGCCGGACGAACGGCTCCCTGCCCTCTACCGAGGCGCTGTCGCTTTCGTCTTCCCCTCACTGCATGAAGGCTTTGGCTTGCCGCCTCTGGAGGCCATGGCTTGCGGCACTCCCGTGGTCAGCTCCCTGGCAACGTCGCTGCCGGAGGTTGTTGGAGACGCAGCTGTCGCCGTCGATCCGCTCGATGTCGACTCGATCGCGAACGGCATCGACAGGATCGTGGGAGATGAGCAGCTACGAAGGCAGCTCAGGGCCCGAGGATTCGCTCAAGCGGCGCGCTTCTCGTGGGACGACACCGCGCAGCGAACATGGCATGCGCTGCAGGGCCGCGATGACTCAGAAGGCGCCCCGTCCGCTAGAGACCGCAGACAGGGTTAGTGCGAGGATCCGGAGGTCCCGACCGACCGAGAGATTCTCGATGTAGTCGCGTTCGACTGCTAGTCGCTCCTCGAACGTCAGCTGCCCCCGTCCGTACACCTGCATAGGTCCGGTCAAGCCTGGTTTCACGGCCAAACGGAAGAGCTGGTCGGAGGTATAGCGATCGACGAGCTCGACTTGCTCAGGCCGAGGCCCGACAAGGCTCATATCGCCCTTGAGGACATTGACGAGCTGCGGCAGCTCGTCGAGGCTCGTTCGGCGGAGGAGGCGCCCGAAGCGGGTCACCCGAGGGTCGCCTCGTAGCTTGAACATCGGATCCCGCAAAGAGTCGAACGGCACGAGCTCCGGCAGCTGCTTCTCGGCATCGGTAACCATCGTTCGGAACTTGCGCATCCGGAACGGACGACCGATCCGGCCCGCTCGCAGTTGCGTGAAGAGGACGGGACCGGCGCTATCGAGCTTGATCGCGAGGGCGATCAGAAAAAGGAAGGGCGCGAGGAGGATCAGAGCTACTGCGGCGATGGTGACGTCGAGGACGCGCTTCAGTAGAAGGGTCGAGCGGGAGACGTCCCAGGTGTTGTACTCGACCACGGGAAGGTCGGCGACGTGATTCAGGTGCACCGCGGTGCCGAGCATGCCGCGCACGGGCGGAATGACGCTGAAGTTCATGTGATGGCGACGACAGTGCGAGACCAGTCCGGCGATGAGTTCTTCATCGATCGCCTGCGCCGCGAGAATGACACGGTCGAGATCGCGCAGGTCCTCGGCTGCACCCTGGAGTTCCGCGAGTCCGAGGTCGTCCCGCTCCGCGACGACGTCGACGTGAATATCTGGGAACAACTCGATCTTCCGCCGCGTAGCGGCACCAAGCACTCCATCGCCGACGATGAGGGTTCGTGCAGGCGGCGTGATCCATCGCCAGAGGACGCGCGCCGCGGCACGAAGGACGAACGCCGAAGACAGCACGATCAGCCATGCGCCAACCGCCGCAGCCACCGAAAGCCGGCCGGCCGGCGTCACGGCGAGGATAAGTGCCAGCAGACTGGTCCCTGTGGTCGCCCAGATGAAGATCGACGGGAGCTCGTCGACGGTCAGGTGGCGCAGCGCACGATGATCACGGTCGTAGAGGCCGTGCAACTTCGCGAGCACGAGCCAGGCAGGCATGAAGAGCGCCGACCAGAGCATCTGGGCGAACTGACCCCCGAGAACCGTCCCGAGCGAGAGACTGACGAGGAGGGCCGAGATCGCGTCGGCCAACCCAAGCATGCGTCGCAGCAGTGCGTCCCGCCACGGTCCTTTTCGCTGAGCGATCGAGAAGGCGGCGGGCTCGTAGCCGAGAAGCTCGCGCTCACGTTCTCGCTGATCCTGCGCAATCATGCGCGGCTCCACGCCCCCTCCGACGGCAGTGAGTCTTGCGGGGGACAGAGTAAGTTCACCGCTGACCCGCGGCAAGGAACATCACGTCTCATTTACGAATGCCCGCGAAGAGGGGCGACCGGGGGTTGAGCGAGGCCGCGCGCCTCAGACTCCGCTCAGCGGTGGCGACGTCTCCCGACTTCGTCTCCAGACGCGCGGCCACGAGCCACAGCCTCCAGTTCTCCGAGTCCCGGTGGATCGCCTTCTCGATCCAGCCACGAGCCGCGGCCAGCTGCCCGGACGCTTCATCCACGAGCGCGAGCTGGAGATAAGGAGCTGCCGCCCACGGCTGGATCCGTTTGGCGTCGGCTGCCGCGCTGAAGGCGGCGTCTCCGTCTCCGCGACGCACAGCCGCTTGGCTGTCCGCCAGCTTGATCGAAGCGAGCCAAGGAATCGCCGCGGCGCAGATGAGCAGCCAGCCGCCGATCAGCGCGGCAGCTCCGATCGCGAATCGAATCGAGCGTTCGCCCCGTTCGCCGGCGGTGGCAACCGGGCGCGGACGCGCTGTCTCTGCGGCCGCGACAAGGGCGAGCGCGGCGATGGCCACAGCAGTGATGGCGGTGATCTGCCAGACCCAATCGATCGAGGCGCCGAACGCGAACCCGACGAACACAGCCGAGAGAGCGGCGATGGTCGGACGCTCCCGCGGAGCGGCTCGTAAGAGGCGCCGGACTGCCATCGCGATCCCTGCCACGAAGGCTGAAACGATCAGGAGGAAGCCGATCAGGCCGAGCTCGCCGAGCGTCTCCAGATAGAGGGAGTGTGCGTTGCGAAGGAAGTACGTGAAGCTCGCGTGCTGCGCCCACCAGGGCTCGTACGAGCCTGCTCCCCTGCCGGCCACCGGAGCGGTCTCGAACTCATCGATCGCAGCGGCCCAGAACTGCCACCGTCCGCTTCCGTTTCCGGAGAGCAGGTGCGAACGGACGAAGTCTCCGCTCGCCGACGCCGTGCCGGGGATTCGCTTGAACTCGTCGAAGCGCCGGATCGGGTGGAGCGCGACGACCGCGCCCACGAGCGCGAGCAGGGCGACCCCGAGGACGATCCGTCCGACGAGTGGGCTCGGTGCTCGACGCCCCGCCAGCAGGCGTGCGCCAAGGAGATATGCCGCCGCGGCGAGCAGGCAGCATCCCAGAACCAGTGGCGCTGCAATCCGCCCCTGGGAGTGCGCGGCATCGGAGCCGAGTGGCCCGTTGACGAGCTGGTTCCGCGGAACGAGGGCGGCGAGTGTGGCGGCGGAACCGACCGCCGCGGCGACCACAGCGCCGAGTGCCTCCCATCCGCGGTTGGTCGCGGCGAGGAAGACGACCGTGCCGATGACGGCCGTCGCGACTCCCCCGCGCGACGACGTGAAGTAGACGACAGAGACGAGAATCGGAATGGGCAGGACGCCGAGGCTTCGACGCAGAGCCGTAGGCGCGGTGAGCGCATACCGGAGGCAGAGGGGGACGGTCATACCCATCAGGATCCCCAGCCCGTTCCAGTAGCCGATCGGAAAGCTCAGTCGCGTGGCCGAGCTCGGCAGGAACTCGGGCAGCCCTCGCGGGGAGAAGAGGTCCGGGAACAGGCGGCTCACAAGCGCCACGACCGCGGTCGCGACAAGCCCGAGGGCGAGACCGTCGGCCCAGCGCCCGAGGTCGCTCCGCCGCACAGAGAGCGCGACCAGGACGAACAGCCCGAGGTAGAGCGCAACGCGATTGAACTCGTCGAAGGCGGCCGCCGCGCTCGGCGCCCAGAAGACGGATGCGAAGGTGTCGACCACGAAGAGCGCGAGGAGAGCGCCCACCACGACCACGGGTCGATCGACGCGCGCCCGAGGCAGGAAACCGAATCCGACTCCCAGCAGGACGACCCACCAGATCGCGATCGCGAGGACGGACCGGGCCGTGAGGCTCGAGCTTCCGTTCTCGTAGGCGATCCAGAAGACACCGATCGCCAATGCCCCAGACGCCCACCATCCGGCCGGTTCGACGCGACTCCTCGGACGAGGTGGAGGCTCCGCCGGGCGGACCTCTCTCGGCCGGGGAATCACCGACATGCCTTGCTAGGCTAGCGACTCGCCTGGGAGACCTTCGGGAGAAGATGCACGCTAAGAGCGAACACTTCAGGAGACGCTCGATCTCGATCCGCAGGTCGATCGGGATCGCCGTCGTCCTTTTCGCTGTCGGCGCCTTGACGCCGCTGGCTTTCGCAGACGACCCGGAACCTCCGCCCGGAGGACCGGCGATCAGCCAGTACGTGGAAACCGTCCCGTCGGGAACGGGCGGACGAGCAGTCGGCGTCGGCAGATCGCGATCGACGCCTCTGCCGAAGAAAGCCGCGAAGAAGCTCGACCGAAGGACCACACTCCTGGCGCCGAAGCTTCGCTCGATCGCTACCTCGTCGAGCTATGGCGCTCCTCAGCAGACGCTTCCTCGCCGCGCAAAGCCCGCACGCGCCAAGCATCCACGGACGACCGCCAAGCCGGCACAGGTCCCGAGGTCGCAAGCTCCGCGTCCTGTCGCCCGCGACGATGCGACCGCGCAGACCGATCGCACGGCTCTGTCCGCTGCCGTCTCGGCCGCCACCGGCGGAGGCGATCGAGCGCCCGTCATTCTCCTTGCTGCGATCGTGCTGATCACCACCGCGGCGGCTCTCTCCGCTGCGGCGAGGCGCGCGCGCCAGGGACGCTGAGGGCGCGTTCGGGCGACCGCGACCGGTTGGGGCGCCGGCGCGTACGCCCGCGCCCCGTTAGCTCACCGGTCTCTAGCCGGCCGGCCAGGACTCAATCGTCCCGAGCGGGTCCTGCCAGACCGCGTGCTGCTGCGGCCCGACGGGCGACAGCCCGAACGGGATCGTCCCGAGCGGCGCGGGCGCGTGAATGAACTGCCCCTCGCCCCAGGTGCCCTCGAAGCGCAGCCAACGCGGCGCGTTCTCGTGCACGAGCGAGAGCTCCGTCTCCGGCACGCCGAGCCCCGCCGGCCCGTAGACGACTCCGCCGAGGTCGAAGTCGAGCGGAACGATGTGGTTTGCATCGAAGAAGTCGTGCACGTCCTTCGGGTAGCACGACAGGTCGATCCGCTGCACGCCCCGCGCGAGCTCGTTCGCGTGCGAGCCGATCGCGACGTACACGATCGGATGCGTCGTCCCGGCCCACTTCGGCACCCCGTCCCACTGCCGGCGGATGCCGTTGCAGTGCCGGCTGTACGCGGCCTCCTGCGGGACCCTGTTCTCGTCGAGGACGAGCGTCACGACCTCCCAGTCCCCTTCGTGCGCCTGCCAGATGAAGTCGTTCGGCGGGTAGAAGAGGCTCCAGAAGTCCTCCGGGTAGAAGTACCAGTACTGGAGCACGGTCGTCCCGTGCTCGACGCGGTAGCGGCCGTAGACCACGCTCGGCCCCGTCGCCATCCCGGCGTAACACGCGAGCGAGGCAACGCCCGCCGCGTTCGTGCAGGTCGGGACGTTGAGCCGGAGGGCGTCGTCGTGCACCGGCAGGCTCTCTGCCTCCGGCGACACGTCGACGGTGGCCCAGCCGTCCGCCGTCTGCCGCTCGAGCACGGAGCCGGCAATGAACGGCTCCACCGCGCTCGGCCGGAACCGCTCGGCCCGGTCGAGCACCGTCACCGGCTGGTACTGCGCGAGCAGCTGCGCCGGCGAGAGCTCGCCGTCATCCGCGCGTGCGAGCGCCGGAGCGACGAGTGCCATGGCCGCCGCGAGCAGCGCTACTGCCGTTTTCATGGGACATCACCTCTCTCAGTCGACAACCCGTCGACCGTACGAGGGCCGGTCCGCGGCTTTAACCGAGCACCCCCGGGATCTCTCCCGGGGTCTGCCCCGACCCGTTAGCGCAGGTCCTTGCGACGAAGGATGTACGTTTGCGTGCATGAACGAGGCACGCCAGCGATGAACGTCGAACTTACGATCCCCGGCGCCGACGCGATGGGCCGAGTCTTCCTGACCTGGACGCCAGTCGAGGCGCAGGCGCGGCTCGTCAACCCGACCGGGACCGCCGCCGTCCCCATCACGCTCCGGAGCGCCGGCTCGGGCGGTGGCCTCAGGTTCGCGACCACACGTACGCATCTCGGCACACCGACGCTGGCGCTCAGCCTGCCCGTCAGCGGAGCGCCGGTTCGCTTCTTCGTCGCCGGGGAGTTCGGACGTCCGAGCGTCAATCTCGGCGACGCACTGATCGAGGCACGTGGCGCCGGTAGCCCCGGCGTGCTCGGCACGAAACGCGTCACCGTCCGCATTCGCAAGAACGCGCAGACCCTTTCTGCGGGAGAACGCGACCGCTTCATCGCCGCCCTCGCCACGCTGAACGGCGGTGGCGCCGGCCGCTTCCGTGATTTCCGCGACATGCACGTGCTGGCCGCGACCGCCGAAGAGCACGGCAATGTCGGATTCCTGCCCTGGCATCGGGCCTACATCCTGGATCTCGAGCGCGAGCTGCAGGCGATCGACCCGAGCGTGACCCTGCCCTACTGGCGGTTCGACCGGCCAGCCCCGAACGTCTTCACCCGCCAATTCATGGGTGTGCCGAATGCCGCCGGCCGTGTGGAGTTCACCGCCGGACACCCGTTCAACACATGGCGCACGGACGGAGCGCTCGGTATTTCGCGAATTCCGTCCTTCGCTGCCGGAGCGGCGCCTGCCGGCCTCTTGACGGAGACGCAGACCATAGCCCTCGGCGGCTCCGCACCGACGGCCTCCTACGCCAACTTCGACGCCATGGAATTCAACCCGCACGGCTCCGCACATACCAGCTTCGGCTTCGGCTTCATCCGCTCGATACCGACAGCCGCGCGGGATCCGCTCTTCTTCATGCTCCACGCCAACGTCGATCGCCTATGGGCCAAATGGCAGTGGGTGCGCAAGCGCACGAGCCCGGCCGACCCGCGCGCCTTCGCTCCAGCCGTACCCAACCGCGTCGGGCATCGTCTCGCGGACACGATGTGGCCGTGGAACGGCGTTACCAGTGCGCCGCGGCCAGCGACCGCGCCCGGCGGGACATTTGCACCGTCGCGATCGACCACGGCGCCGGGCAATACACCTACGGTCAGGGCGATGGTCGACTACCAGGCGGTCGCAGGCGGCCGACCGCTCGGGTTTGCGTATGACGATGTGCCGTTCGAACTGTGAGAACTCGTTTCAGAATGACGCTTCGTCGCCGGGGTGCGATGGGCGGTGCGAGGCAAGGACGCAGGGAGCGCCCATATCAGCGATATGGGTGCGACCGAGGACGCGGCATCGCGCCGTCCAGCGCGGCCCGGCGGCACAAGGCTTCGTTTTGAAACGAGTTCCAAGCCGCCCATGAGGGGATGATCGCGATGGACGTGCCCGAATATCGCAGACGTTACGAAGCCGAGCTGGCCAAGGCCGCTCCGCCGAAAGAACGCGGGCGAGCGGCCAGGCGCGCGCTGACAGCCGCGAAGCGGCCCAGCGCGGCGGCGCGCGCAAAAGCGATCGCAGCCGCCCCGCTCGAGGAAGAAAGCCTTCCGGAGCAAGTGGCGGAGCTTCTCGCCACATTGCGCAATCGGAAGGAACCGCGCACCGTACGGATGGCCGCGCTGCAAGCGCTCGGCGCCCTCGACTTCCTTGGTCCGCGCTTCGCACCCTTCCGCGCCGACTACAAGCAGGCGCTCCGCGAGGTTGCCACCGACCCGGAGCGCGAGCTACGCGAAAGCGCGCTCGAGCTTCTCGCAATCGACAAGGATCCCTACGCACAGGAACTGCTCGTCCGTGGGCTGAAGCGCCCCAAGGACGCGTTGGTGTCCGAAGCCAAGGCGATCCAGTTTCTCGGCTATGACGACCACGCCGAGATCATCCCGGTGGTGCGCCAGGTCTACAAGCGGGCGAAGGGGGCGGCACGCGAGGAGGCGCTCAGGGTCCTCGCGACCGATCCGAAATCGGAGAAGCTGTTCACGCGGCTGCTCCAGGACAAAACGGAAAAGCGGAGTATCCGCCGCATCAGCGCGTCCGGCCTGCAAAGCCTCAATCCGGACGCCTTCGAGAAGACGGCACGCAAGATCGTGGCCGACGAAACCGAGGACATCGACATCCGCGCGACCAGCCTGTCCGCCCTCGCGCACGGCCGCGAAGCGCGCGAGAAACCCGCCGACCCGAAGCTCGTCGACACGGTGCAGAAGCTCGGCGAGAAGACTCGCTCGCCGGCGATGCGCTCATCCATCCGGCGCTTCTTGCAATCCACAGAGAAATGACGGCGCGGGCGGCTCGCCGCAGCGCCGCTTCCGCCGCCGATCTCGCCGCCCGCATAGACGCAATCCGGCTGATGCCGTCTGCGGCCGGAACACTCGCTGCGCTGCTCGCCGAGCAATCGCCGTTTTTTGCCGGACGCGGCACCAACGAGGCGGAGCGCCTCCGCGGCTACATCCTCGCGAGCTTCGAGACCGCCGGGCTACCGCCGGAGGCCGTGCCCTTCGTGCTCGAGGAGTTGGAGACGGGCCGCAATCCCTACACGGTCGCCGCGGCGGCTCGTGCGCTGCGCGGCTCGCTGGAAGTTCCTGCTGAGGCTCCCGCGCTGCTCGTCGGCGCGATCGCAAGGTTGCGGGGCAGCGACGACGTCGTGTCGTTCGAGCGTTTCGGGCCGATTCACGCAAGCGGGAACGCGGTGACCGCTCTTGCCGAGCTGGCGCGCACGCTTGCGCTTCTCGGACCACGCGCGAAGCCGGCACTTGCGGACCTGAAGGCGCTCATCGGCGGCGAAGGCGAAACGTTCTCGCCTGCTATCCGTGCCGAGCTCGGCAAGGCGGTAGAAGCCCTCACACGCCCCGGCGTTTCGGCTCCCGCCTGCTCCTGTGCGGAGGACGGCGCCGAGACCGCGGCACCGCGCATCGCCGCTCCGTTCGCCTCGGCCGCCCGGAAGGTCGCCGACCTCGCGCTCGAGAACCAGGACGGCACGCGACTCAGCTTCTCCGACGCTTTCTCCGGCCGCCCCACCGCGCTCGCATTCTTCTACACGCGCTGCACCAACCCGGAGAAGTGCTCGCTCACGGTGACGCGGCTCGCGCGGCTCGCACGCCGCCTCGTGACGGAAGAACTCGACGCGAACGTCGCTGGCATCACCTACGACCCCGGCTTCGACCGCCCGGCGCGAATGAAGACGTACGGTGCCGACCGCGGCATGATCTTCTCGCCGCGCTGCTGCCTGCTGCGCACCATCGGCCCGTTCGATCCACTCTCGGAAGCATTCGACCTCGGCGTCGGTTTCGGCCCGGTCACCGTGAACCGCCACCGGCTCGATCTCGTCGTGCTCGACGCCTCGCTCGGCGTCGCGAAACGGTTCGAGCGCCGCCTATGGCACGAAGAGACGGTGCTCGACGCGCTACGCGGCGCGATTACTTCCGTCTCAACGTAGATCTTTGTTCGACTCCATGCGCGCACCGGATCATGCCGCCGCGTATCGGGCTGTATCGCGAGGTCGCTTCCCGAGCGGGCTGCCGGGGTTTCGGCGCAGGCGTCGTGTCGTCTCGTGCTACCCCGTGTCGCCTCTTTGGGTTGCGCGCGGGTTGCGCGGTACTACGTGCCGGGCACCGCGCCGAAGTGGTCTTCGACGTTCCGGTCGGAGAACGACCAGAGCACTACCTTGCCGTCGGAGCCGGCGCTCGCCAGCACCGAGGCATCGGCAGAGAAACGGACCGCCCAGATCCAGTCGGAGTGCTTCGGCGCCATCCTGATCGAAGCGCCTGTGTGGGCGTCCCACACCTTCATCGCCTTGTCCCAGCCTGCGCTCACCAGCGCCGGCGCGACGGGTGAGAACGCCACCGCCCGGACGAGGTACTCGTGCTGGACTTTCCCCCAAAGCTCAGCCTTGGCTGTTACGTCCCAGAGCCGGACCGCCTTGTCCAGTCCGCAGGACGCCAGGAAGTTGCCGTCAGCCGAAAACGCGAGCGCTTCGACCGAGCTGTCGTGCTTACCGAGGAGCTCCGGATCCGCGCCGGCCTCGAAGGCCCACAACCGAACACTGTTGTCGAGACTGCCGATTCCCAGGACCTTGTCCTCGACTCCCGGACGGAATGCGACGGAACTAATCCTTCCGAGGAACGCCTGTTCGTAGGGAATCCGATCGCTCCTCGCGTCCCTGACAAAGACGTTCCGATCGTAGCCGCCGCTTGCGAGCTGGGCGCCGTCGGCTGAGAAGGCGACCGAGTAGACGGCCTCCCCGTGCGCCGAATCGGACCACTCCTGACCGGTCTCCAAGTCGGTGACGTACACCGCTCCGTCCTCGCCGCCGCGCGCAATGAGGCGACCGTCGGGACTGAAATCCACCGCGTAGACGTAGGTATCTCGTTCGTGGATCAGCTCGGGCGTAGGCGGCTCGCCGGTGATCCAGTCGCCGACGGGCGCCTCCGCCTTCCAAAGACACACTCCTCCCTCGGTCCCGGCAGCAAGGGCCCGACCATCGGTCGAGATCGCCAGGGAGAAGACCTCGAGAGACCCGTCTTCCTGATCGCTGACCGCTAGGTCGAGGAGCGGCGTCAGGGTCGAATAGTCATGCGCCGTCCGGAGCCTTCGCGTCGGCGCGACCCCCGCGATCCGGAGCGTCTCACCAGGTAGGTCGAATTCCCACAGGCGGGGAGTCTGCTTGCTCGTCCGTTCGCCGATGCTCTTGGCGACGTAGCTGTGAAGATCCTTTACCGAAACCCAATCCCGCCCCTTAGGAGCTGCCTCCCCCGTTTCGAGTCCTCGCACGATCGCTCCGGTGAAGAACGAGGGATCGCCTTCGATCGACATCTCGTCTCCCTCGAATGCGTACTCCATCGAGTTGGCGGCCGTCAGGATCGCAAGTCCGGTGCCGCCTTCGAAGCGCTCGCGGAGCTCGAGCCCTTCCCCGGCACGCGGGGCCATGCCCTTCGAGAAGGCGCCGCTGAAGCAACAGTCGAGGAGGAGGGCGATGCTCCTCGCACGGCACTCCTTCAGCTCTGCGTGGACGAAGCCGGCCGAGACGGCGGTCGCATTGAAGTTGTTCCACTCGGTGTCGGGCGTCGCGAAGTAGAGGGTCCCGCTGTCGTCCTTGACGCCGTGACAGGCGAAGTGCACGAGGAGGAAGTCGTCGGCCTGCCGGTTCCTGAAGAACGCCGCGATGCGCCGGCGCAGCGGTCCTTCCGGCTCGTTGAGGGCGACCTCGACCTCGAAGCCGCCGATCCGTGGGTCTGCCAGGACGCGCTCCAGCGCCGCCGCGTCGACCGACGGAGCCTTCAGCTGCCGGAGCTTAGCGTCCTCGTAGGTGTCTGCCGCGATGATGAGTGCAGCTCGCTTGCCCTCGGCGTAGCTCATGACTCGTGCCGCTTGACCCATGCGTCGACGACCCGTTGCTGCGCCGACGAGAGGTCGCCGCCTGGCAGCTCGATGCTGTCGCCGTCGATCTCGAGCTTCACCGTCGCTTTGTCGCGGGCGGAAAGCCAGCCGCGGACTGCGCCGACGACGCTCGTCAGGGCAACGCCTGTTTGCGCGAGCTGCACGAGCAGCGTCCCGATGTCCATCATTGGGCCCCGGGATCCTGCCGGCCCCTCTCCGACGGGTCGTTCAACGCGGTCGACTTCGAG
>WNGB01017596.1_pt1 | contig 18305 bp, 17 predicted proteins | sample 5400681 | NCBI WGS metagenome assembly WNGB01 (sample SAMN13153367, study PRJNA577476) | soil metagenome | isolation source: 115 cm soil or saprolite under grassland replicate 2 | place: USA:California | collected 2016-06-15 | reverse complement strand
TTCGAGGCATCGATCTCCAGCGCGGAAGCCTGGGTCCTGATCGCCAGCGTCCGCGTCCTTTCCCGTCGCCTCGCACGAGCCTGATATGTCAAACACATATTCTGAATCAGACTCTCAGGATGAGGCGGGTATTTGCGGCGGCGTTTGCAAGAGATGGCGTCGGGAGTAAAACTCCGCCCTCATCCTGAGGAGCGTTTCAGTCGGCGCTTGCCGACTGAAACGCGTCTCGAAGGATGGAGGCAACTGCGGTCGTGAGACCGGACAAGCCGGACGCGCCGTCGCTACTTCGGCGGCAATTGCAGCAACTTGAATCGTGCCAGCTGCGCGCATTCGTCGGTCACCTTGAAATAGCGCGCGAGGGTGTCGCGTCCGAGCTCGAACGGATGCGCCTCGTCCGCCTTGCGCGCCGCCATCATCCTGATCTTGCTGACCGCGTTGTCGAACTCCGAATGGTTCGACATCAGGATGGTCGCGTTGGCGGAAGCAGCCGCCTCCGCCATCTTGCGCTGCGAGGCGATGTAGATGTCGAAATGCTCCACCGTATTGGGGAAGTTGAACGCGGTGCCGCCCGAATAGGCCACGGTGAGCGGCTTGCCGTTGTCCTTCACCTGGAAGACGAACGAGAGCGTGCCCGGCGTGTGGCCGGGCGTGGTGACGATCGTCACCGCGGCATCGCCGAGCGTCACCTTCTGGCCGTCGGTCGCGACCATGTCGCGCTTGGGTTTGCCGTTCGGGAACCGGTTGACTGACGTTTCGATGGACTCCCAGTCAGGCCCGCCCATGATGATGCGGGAGCCGAAGCGGTCCTGCATCAGCTTGGCGCCCCCGACATGGTCGCCATGGGCATGACTGATGATGACGTATTTGACCTGGGCGGGATCGAGGCCGACCTTCTTGAGGCCGTCGACGATCGCCTCTTCCGACGCGTAGTCATAGAGCGTGTCGATCAGGATGATGCCCTCGCTCGAGGTCAGCGCCCACGCCGAGTGGATCTTGGTGCCGACGAAATAGAGATTGTCGAACACCTTGGCCGGGTCGGTGAACCATGTTGCCCGAACTGGCGGGGCCGCCGGCGGCACGTCCGCGCCGGGCGCGGTTTGCGGATAGACGCAGAGCCGGACCAGGGTGCCGGTGAAATCGAAGCCCGCCGCCGCCTTCGCTCGCGCCAGAAATGCGTCGATCGGATTGGTGGGCTGCGCCGATGCGTCGGCCATGCCCAATCCGATTGCGATTGCGATGGCCGCGCTCAGACGCGATTTCATGGATACCTCCCGGACAATTGCTTTCGTTGCGCGGTTGCGCCCGCAGCATCGTGGGCTGGCATCGCACAGGGGTCAAGTCCGCGCCCCGAACGACCGCCTGCGTGAGACACATACAGACCTCATCCTGAGGAGCATTGCTGTCGGCCTCTTGCCGACCGCAATGCGTCTCGAAGGATGGAGGCAAGTCTGGAGCTTGTGGCCATCCTTCGAGACGGTCGCATGCAAGCGCATGCGACCTCCTCAGGATGAGGGCAGGAGGATGCATCAGGCTACGATTGCCCTCAAAACCAAACCGCCTCCCGGTTGCCCGGGAGGCGGCTCTGGTTTGACGCCTTGTTATTCTTGGGAGCTCAGGCGGCGACGAGATTGCCGAACTTCTGCAGGTTCTCTTTCTGCTTGTCGTTGCGCGGCGGCAGCTTGAACAGCTTGGCCGCGGTGCCGCCGAGGATGTTGTGCTTGCCCTTCTCGCTGAGGAACGGCAGGTCGTAGATCGTCGAGGGCAGGTCGAAGTCCCAGTGCGGATAGTCCGACGAATAGAGCAGCTGCGTCTCCGCGTTGATCATGCGGAACGTGCACTCCATCGCCTTCATGTCCACCCGTTCCATCGGCTGCGAGGAGTAGTACATGTCGCGCATGTAATCGCTCGGAAGCTTTTTCAGGAGCGGGCACTCGGACGGCCGCAGCATGTATTCGTGGTCGAGCCGTTGCATCAGGAACGGCACCCAGGCGAGGCCCGACTCGATCCAGATCACCGGCAACTTCGGGAACCGCTCGCCCATGCCGTTGATCACCCAGTTGGTCAGGTGCAGCACGTTGTACCAAGTGAAGCCGAGCGCGTGCACCGAGATGAAGCGGTTGCAGCTCTTGAAGATCGGCTCGCCCCAGTTCGGGCCGGAGTGGAACGAGAGCACGAGGCCGCGCTCTTCGATCGCGCGATAGACCTTCATGTAGGCGTTATCGTTGACCGCCATGTGCGAGCGCACGGTGGTCACCATGAACCCGCCGACGTGCTTGCGGTCGCCGAAGGTCTCGACCTGGCGCAGCGCCTGGTCCGGATCGTTGAACGGCAGGCTCAGCATCGAATAGAAGCGGCCGTCCGACTCCGGCAGCACCTTCTCGGTGAGCCACCGGTTGTAGGCCCAGCACAGCTCGTGCTCCATCTCCTTCTGCGGGTGGAGGCCGATGTTGAGCATGCCGGTGGGAAAGAGGCAGGAGTAATCGACGCTCATGGCGTCCATCCAGCGGTGGCCGAGCTGGATGTCGCGCAGCGTGCCGTTCTCGGTCTTCTCGGAGCCGCGCATCGGATAGCGCGTCACCCGGCCGCCCATGTCCTGGTAGCCGATCTGGGTCGGGGTGAGGCCCTGGCGGTTCTTGGTGCGGCCCGACAGCGCGAGCTGACGAAACACGTCGTTCTCCATGAACGGGAGGAACTCGTTGTAGTTCTCGTTCTCGTAATGATGGGCGTCGACGTCGACGATGACCATGTCGTCGAAGTTGCGCTGCACCGCCTGCTTGCGCGCGTGGCGCAGCAGCTGCGTGGTGTTCATCTCGTCGACGGATACGCGCCGCCCGCGATCTGCAATCAGGTCCATTGTGTTTGTCTCCCTATTCCACGATTTCTGGGGCGGTGCGCGCGTTCAGCGGCCCGTCCAACTCTGCCACATGCCGAGCTCGAAGACCGCGAGATTGGCGGCCTTCAGGAGCGAACTGGTGGTTGTCATGATTTCGGTCGGGCTCACGCTCATACGGTCGGCGACCGGCAGGAAGTCGGCACCGGCCTCGAGTTGAGCCCCATAGCTCTTGCACAGCGCCGCCATCAGGACCTGGAAGGCGTGCGGCGTCAGCGTATCGAGCTTGCCGTCGCGCAGGTCGCGCTCGATCCTGGCGGCGAGTTGCGCGGCCTCTGCGGAGGCGGTGCCGTCAGCCGCGACGGGCTTTGCGGCAGTCTTCGCGTCGCCCTTGGCCGCGGGCTTGGCGGATGCCGTGGTTGCGGCGCGGCGGACAGCAGTCTTGGCTGTCGCGGCCTTACGCGATGACATAGATGTCATCCCCTTTCTGCACGATCTTGTACTTGCGCAGCTTCATCCGGCGGTCGGACACGCACTCGCCCGTCTTCATGTCGTATTCCATGCCGTGCCACGGACACACGAAGTGCAGTTCCGTGTCGGAGAAGTACAACCCGCGCGAGGTCTTGTCGGGCATGATGCGCTCTTCGACCTTCGCAATGGTCAGTCCCTCGCAGGCCGGCCCGCCCTGGTGGAGGCAGAAATTGCTGTAGGCAAAATACTCGCCCTTTTCCTTGAAGACGCCGATCTCGTGCTCGCCCACGAAAACGATGCGGCGGTCGCCGTCCTTGATTTCCGACGCCTTACCCACGAACTGCTCAGCCATTGCCTGAATACCCTCTCCTTGGGACCCGAATTGTCCTTGCTTGTCGCACCGATTTTAAGCGGAACGGTTATTGCATATATGCCCGTTCCAAGGTGCAAACGCAATCATGCGATGCCCGGGCAGTCATCGCCGGGACGCATGGCGGCCGTGTCCGGCGTGCGCGCCCTGGTTGCTCGAAATGGTTTGGTGCCGTTGAGGCACGATGGAGCGGCAGCGGCGGTCTGCTCCCTCTCCCCATCCGAACTCGGGTAAAACCGAGTTCGGATGGGGAGACGGAGCACATCGCCTTTGGCGCGCGACTGTCGGCTAAACTCACGCTTCGCGAGCGAGAGCTAGGCCATCTTGTTGCTGATCTCGCCGATCCCCTCGACCCAGATTTTCACCACGTCGCCGGCCTTGAGGTACTCGCCGCGTCCGGCCCCGACGCCGGCGGGCGTGCCGGTCAGGATCAGGTCGCCCGGGTGGAGCGTCAGCCGCGCCGACAGGTGCGCGATCTGCTCGGCGAGGTTGAAGATCATCTTGCTGGTGTGGGAATCCTGCTTGATCACGCCGTTGACCCACAGCTTGAGGCCGAGGTTCTGCGGATCCGGGATGTCGCCCGCCGGCACGATCCAGGGCCCGAGCGGGCAGGAGCCGTCGAAGCTCTTGTGCGCCACCCAGTCGGCCTTGAACGGCGAGGTGTCGGCGACGTGCGGCCGGCGGCCGCGGTCGCGCGCCGAGAGGTCATTGGCGGCGGTATAGCCGGCCACGTAGGACAGCGCCTTCTCCAACGGCACGTTCTTGGCCGGGCGGCCGATCACCGCGGCGAGCTCGATTTCCCAGTCCATCTGCTTCGAATAGTCGGAGATCTTCACGGTCTGGCCCGGATGGGCGAGCGAGCGCGAGGCCTTGATGAAATGCCAGGACTGCAATCCAAGCGTGTGCGGATCGGGATCCGGCGGCTTGCCGTGGCGGGCGTTCATCTCGGCCGCGTGGTCGGCATAATTCGCACCTGCACAATAGATCGCCGAAGGCCACAGGATCGGCGCCAGCAACTTCGTTCCCTTGAGCGGGCGGCCCTTGGCGCGCGCTTTGCCGGCATTGGCGGCGGCCTTCTTGAGGATCGCCTGCGCGCCCTTCCAGTCCTCCAGGATGCCGAGCACGCTCGCGTAGGCCGGGCGGCCGGTCAGCTTGGCGGCGTCGAACACCTTGTCGTTGACGACGAGACCGGCGCGCGGGCCGTCGGCGGATTGGAACGTCGCTAGCTTGTACCCGGCGGCCATGTGTCTCACTCCCCTCTCCGGTCGGTCAGGACGTTTCGCCAAATCCCATGCGGTTGGCAAGGTGGTGCGCGACGCCGGGCGCGTGATAAGAGCTAGGCTAAGCGCAGGCCATTCGAGGAATATGGGAGACCGTCATGATCAAGCCGCGACGCGTCGGACATGCGACCTTCGAGACGCAGGACCTGGAGGAGCAGATCGCCTACTGGACCGAGGTCGCCGGCCTCGTGCTGGCCGAGCGCGAGAAGAACCGCGCGTTCCTCGCCACCAAGACCGGGCTGCTCGTGGTCCAGCTCGAAAAGGCGGAGCGGGCGTTCTGCACACGGCTGTCGTTCGAGGTCGCGCCCAATTCCGACTTCGGCGAGCTGGCGAAGAGCCTCGCCGCCGACGGCATCACCAGCGAGCTGCGTAACGATTCCATCCCCGGCATGGGCCAGGTGCTTACCTTCAAGGACAACAAGGGCACCTCGATCGACCTGTTCAAGGAGTGGGGCTATCTCGGCTCGCACCACCAGGTCAGCGGCATCGGGCCGCTCAAGCTCGGGCACATCGCGTTCCACTGCCCGGACGTGAAGGCGGTGGCGGACTTCTACGCCAAGGTGATGGGCTTCAAGGTCTCCGACTGGATCGAGGACTGGTTCGTGTTCATGCGCTGCAATCCCGACCATCACACGGTGAACTTCATCAAGGGCGACAATCCCGAGATCCATCACATCGCGTTCGAGCTCAAGGACATGTCGCACATGCAGAACGCCTGCGAGATGTTCGCGATGAAGAAGATCAGGATCCTGTGGGGGCCGGTGCGGCACGGCCCCGGCCACAACGTTGCGACCTATCACCGCAATCCGGACGAGCACACGATCGAGCTATACATCGAGCTCGACCAGATGAAGGACGAGGAGCTCGGCTACTTCGACCCGAAGCCCTGGCATCGCAACACGCCGCAGCGGCCGATGACCTGGAAGCGTACCGAGTCGACGATCTGGGGTCTGCCGCCGGTTCCCGACTATCGCCGCGGCAGCGGCGTGCCGGCGGTCGGAGAGCAGCATTAGGACCGAGTGATAGGATGATCACACGACGTGGCTTGCTGACGGGAACGATGGCGGCCGGTTTCGGCCTGGGGGCCACGAGTATCGCCCGGGCGCAGGCCTATCCGAACAAGCCGATCAAGGTGGTCCTGCCCTACACCGCCGGTTCGCCCAACGACGTGATCGCGCGGGTGATTGGGCCGGTCCTGACGTCGCGTCTCGGGCAGCCGTTCGTCGTCGACAACCGGCCGGGCGGCGGCACCGCGGTCGGGCTCAAGGCGGTGATGAGCGCGGAGCCGGACGGCGCGACGCTGCTGTTCACCAACACGCCGACGCACGTGATCGCGCAGCTCGTCAGCAAGAGCTTCACCTATGACCCACTCAAGGATTTTGCGCCGATCGTGACGGTGGGCAGTACCTCGCTGGTGCTGGTGGTGCCGCCGTCGATTCCCGCCAACACGTTGAAGGAGTTCATCGACTACGCCAAGGCGAACCCCGGCAAGCTCAACTTCGGGTTCGGGCAGGGGACGCTGCCGCATCTCGTCGGGGAGGCGTTCAAGCTGGCGACCGGCACCGACATTGCCAGCATTCCGTATCGTGGCGGCGCGCAGGCGATCACCGACATGCTGGGCGGGCGCATCCACATGAACCTGGGCGCCGGCGCGACGCTGGTGCCGCTCATCCGCGACGGCAAGATCAAGGCGCTGGCGGTGACCAGCGCCAAGCGCGGCGCCGAGCTGCCGGACGTGCCGACCATGACGGAAAGCGGCCTGCCGGAGCTCACGACGGTCACCTATTACGGGTTCCTCGGTCCGGCCGGAACGCCCGCCGACGTGGTCGCGAAGATCAACCACGAGATCAACGAGGCGCTGAAGTCGGCCGAGCTGCGCGCCAGCATGGTGCGGGTCGGCTTTGAGCCGACCGGCGGCACGCCGCAGGATTTCGCCGCCCTGATCGCCGAGCAGTTGCAGCGCTGGGCACCGATCGTGAAGGCCACCGGCTTCCAGATGGATTGATGGCGCAGTCGGTCGTTGGCGCCGACCTCTCCACACCGTCATGCCCGCGCTCGTCGCGGGCATCCACGTCTTACTTCCTACCCTCTATGTAAGAAAAAAGACGTGGATGGCCGGGACAAGCCCGGCCATGACGTGGAGAGATTAGCGATAGAGCCTACGGCCGCACCGCCGGCGTCTCGAGCGGCATGCCCCGCGCGCGCCACATCAGATAGAGCTCGAGGTCGACCAGTTCGGGCGCGCCGACAGCGTAATTCTCCACCCGCATCCCGGTGATGCAGTTGCGCAGCCGCCGCTGCAGCGAGCCCAGCGCCTGCCATTCGAGCCGATAGAGCGGATAGCCGGTCGGATGCGCCTGCGTGATCGGCGCGCCGGCGAGCTTTTCCTTCCAGTTGTCGTTGTGGCATTGCGCGCAGGCGAAGTTGAGCTGGCCCTGCCGGCGATAGAACGTCGCGCGCCCGGCTTCGAGGAACGGCTGCGTGCGCTCGTCGATGGTGACCGCGATCGGCATGCCGCGCGACTGCCGCCCCACATGGGTGGCGAGCGCGAGCAACTCCTTGCTTTCGGACGCGAGCGCCGGCGCCTGCTGCTGCTCCGCCCGGCAGATGTTGATGCGCTGCTCGAGGTTGACCGGCCGTCCCCGCGCCGCGTTGAAATCCGGATAGCGCGCCGCCACGCCCTTCATGCTCTCGGCCGCATCGCCATGGCAGTCGGCGCAGGACTTGCCCGCCGTGCCGGTCTTGCGCCTCCACTGCGCCTCGCCGTCGAGCACCGACAGCATGCCAGGATTGGCGGTGTCGTCGTCCTGCATGGCGCGGGTTTCGCGGCCCATGAACTCGTAGCCGGACTTGCGCTCGTCGAGCGGAATTTCGGCGGCGAGGGCAATGAGCATCGAGCTCGCCGTCGCGCAGATCGCTGCGACGGCCGCCAGGGTGCGACGCTCGATCGTGGTCATTCGACGGAGAGGTTGACCTGCTCGGTCACCGAGAAGGCGTTGTCGCCCGTCCACTTGAACTCGAGCGTGCCGCTGGCGGTCGCCACCGTGCTGAACGCGATGAACGGGTTGGCGGAGATCGCCGGATGCAGCTCGGCGCGGAAGATTTCCTGCCCGTTGTAGGTGCATACGAACAGGTTGATGATGTCGCGCGGGATCGCCTTGCCGACATTGTCGTGCCGGTAGCCGGTCTCCATCTCGTGCGAGATCAGCGTCTTGATGGCGATGACCTCGCCCTTCTTGGCAGTCTTCGGGACGTTGATGAGTGCGCGTGCCATCACACCGGGTCCTCCAGGCAGGCCGCGATCGTGACGATCACGTCGACTTCGTCGGACCAGAACGTGCCGTCGCTCAGCTCGGCGACCGCCATCACGCGCTGCGAGTCGGCGAGCCGCATGCGCGTCGACACCTTCGCCTGTCCGGCGCGCGGGCTAAGCTTCGCGCTGATCACGTTTGGCAGCGGGTTCTTCTCATTGAAAACGTGGATCGCCTTGACGTGATTGTCGGGCGTCATCGGGCTCTCGACCGCAACGTCGAGCGAGACCGTGTTGCCGTTCTCGACGATCGGCGGCAGGTTGAGCGTGACCTTGCCCTTGCGCAGCGGCGCCGATCCGACCACCTTCTTGATCGCCGCGTCCATCGACGCCGGCGTGGCGCGCGCCTCGCTCACCGGCAGCACCGACACGATGCCCGCGCCGGCCGCGAGGGCCGTCGCGCCGATCAGCAGATCGCGCCGTGTCGTCATGGGTTCATCCGCGCTCATGTCGTGGCATCTCCCGACATAGATAGTGCTACTCGCGCAACGTCACCAGATACGCCACCACGTCCTCGATCTGTTCGGCCGTCAGCACCGGCTTGCCCGTAAAGGCGGGCGCGACGCGCGTCAGGCCTTCGACGCGATAATATGATGGCATCATGGTGTCCGCGTAAAGCCGGCGCGAATCCACGATCCGTAGACGTAACTGCCCTTCCGACCAGCGGGTTCCGGCACCCTTGAGATCGGGCGCCAGCGTGCCCTGGAACTTCTCCTCCGGGAACGGCCCGGAATGGCAAAGCAGGCAAAGCCCGACCTGGCGGTTGCCCACGATCGCACGGCCGCGCGTCGCGTCGCCCTTCGTTCCGGTGAGCGGCGCCGGGATCGTGTCGCCAACGACGGTGTAGGGCACCAGCGCATCCTGCGCGCGCGCTGGCGCAATACCCAACACCACGGCCGCGAGTGCCCATGCCGCCGCCCGTCTACACTGGTTGAGCGTGCGACGGGTCTCCGGTGGGGAGGGGGGAGGGGTGGGGGGCGTAAATGAATTCGGTGCTCGGTTGAAGTACCCCCCACCCCGGCTCGCGCAAGAGCGCTCGCCGACCCTCCCCACCGCTTCGCGGGTGTGAGGGTGAGTCGCGGCCCGACCATCGTTCAACTGACAGTCCGATCATTCGGCGAGTCCAAAGTTTCAAGATCACTGTGCGGCTTCACTAGCCGAACACTTCGGCGGTGATCGTCTTGAACCAGCCATTCGCGTATGTCGCTTCCGCTTCGCGCGTCGACTTTGGCGCCTCGATCGGGCTCACGCCGCCGGCGCCTTGGACGTCAGTCAGCACGCCATCCTTCGGCTGGTAGACCCCGGCGATCGAGATCCCGTAGTCGGGCGCCACCAGGCTGTAGCAGGTGTTGATCAGCCGCGGCTCGTCGGGTTTCTGCCCGGCGACGAGCTTGGCCACCGCGGCGGCGCAGACCTTGGCCTGCGCGTTGGCCGAGAATGCCGACTTCGGCATCGCGCCCATGACGGCGGCGTCGCCGATGACGTGGATGTTCGGCTGCTGCTTCGATTCGAACGTCATGGCGTCGACCGGACACCAGCCGCTGCGGTCGGTCACCTGCGCGATCTCGGCGATCCGCGCCGCCTTCTGTGGCGGGATCACGTTGGCGACCGCCGCCTGGTGGCGCTCGAAATCCGTGACCAGCGTCTTCGACGCCGGCTCGACCGACGTGACCTTGCCGCCCTTCGACAGCGACACCCATTCGAGGTTCGGGTAGAGCGCCTTCCAGGCGTCTTGAAAGAGCCGCTGCTTGGAGAACGCGTCCTTGGCGTCGAGCACGATGAGCTTCGACTTCGGCTTCTTGGCCTTGAGGTAATACGCGATCAGGCTCGCGCGCTCGTAGGGCCCCGGCGGACAGCGGAACGGATTGGCCGGCGCCGAGATCACCACCAGGCCGCCGTCCTCCATCGACTCGAGTTGCCGGCGCAGCAGCGTCGTCTGCTCGCCCGCCCGCCAGGCATGCGGCATGACGTTCGCGGCGGCCTCGGTGTAGCCGGGCAGGCCGTCCCAGCGGATGTCGATGCCGGGCGCCAGCACCAGCCGGTCGTAGGGCAGGCGCGTGCCGTTGCTGAGCGTGACGGCCTTGCCTTGCGGATCGACACCGGTGGCCGAGGCGAATGCCATCACCACCTGGTCGGCGGCAACCTTGTCGTAACCGAATTGCTGATCCTTGAGATCACGCAGGCCCGCGATGACGCCGTTGCTGTGCGGACAGGCCGTGAAGGTCTGGCTCGCCTCGACCAATGTCACGGTGAGGCGCGGGTCGAGCTTCTTGAGCGCGCGGGCGCAGCTCGCGCCGGCGAAGCCGCCGCCGACGACCACGACCCGGCCGCCGGCACCCTGCGAGATCGCCGGCATCGGAAACAGCGCCGCGGACGCTCCGGCGGCCGCGGTCTTGATGAATGCGCGTCGGCTGCTGAGTGTGCTTGTGCGATTCATGGCTTCAATCCTTCTGCGCGGCGAACCAGGCCGCGATGGCCTTGGTCTCGTCGTCAGTGAAACCCTTGGCGATGCGATCCATCACGGTCGCCGGCCGCTTGCCGGTCTTGAATTCGACCATTGCGGCGACCGTCTGCGCCGCGTCGCGCCCGTTGAGGCGCGGCACCGGGGTATCGGCTTTCGTCGCCGGGTGGCAGCCGGTGCAGGACGTTGCGCCGGGCGGCGCGTCGGCCGCGTACCCACCACTGCTCAGGGCCAGGATAGCGGCCGCCGCAAACATGCCGATGGTTCGCATGGTCACCTCGCTTCGCAAGGGCGGCTCCCGGCCGCCGACACTCGGGATTTGCGTTTGAGCATCTTTTCGGAAAACCGGCTCCCACTTTTCCGGATCATGCTCCCATTCAAACTTTTCGCAGATCGTGGTTCTTCAGCGGCAGCGAGCGGATGCGCTTGCCGGTCGCCGCGAAGATGGCATTGCAAAGCGCCGGCGCGACCACCGCCACCGGCGGCTCGCCGCAGCCCGACCAGAAGCCGCCGCTCGGCATGAGGACGGTCTCGACTTTCGGCATTCGAGCCATGCGGAGCATCTCATAGTCGTTGAAATTCGACTGCTCGACGCGGCCATTCCTGATCGTAATCTCACCATAGAGAGCGGCGGTGAGTCCATAGACCACCGAGCTCTCGACTTGCATCTCGACGCTCATCGGATTGACCACGGTGCCCGGATCGAGCGCCACCGTGATGCGGTGCATGCGCGCTTCGCCGTCGGCGTCGATCGACGCCTCGCAGACTGCGGCCACGAACGTGCCATAGGCTTCGTTGAGCGCGATGCCGCGATGCACGCCCGGCGGCAGCAGCTTTCCCCAGCCGGCGCGGCTCGCCGCCGCATCGAGCACGGCGATGAATTTGTCCGCGTTCGCGTGCCTGCCGAGCATCTTGCGGCGATAGGCGTAAGGGTCGGCGCCCGCCGCATGCGCCATCTCGTCGATGAAGGATTCCTTGAAGAAGCAGTTCTGGGTGTGGTTCACACAAACCGGCCGGTAGTAGTCGTGGCGCATATCCTCTTCGCGCGTCCACACCATCTTCACGGGCTGGCCCATCTCCTTGGCGATGAGGACGGCGTGGCGCACAAAATCCTGCACGATGCCGCGCCGGCCGAAGCCGCCGCCGAGCATCATCTTGTGCACCACGACCTTGCGCGGCGGCACGCCGGCAGCCTGCGCGGCGGCCGAGAGCGAAGCCTCGCCGCTCTGGGTCGGCACCCAGATCTCGACCCGGTCGCCGACCACATGCGCGGTGCAGTTTTGCGGCTCCATGGTGGCGTGGCCGAGGAATGGTGCGGCATATTCGGCCTCGACCCGCTTCGCCGCCGTGGCGAGCGCTTCGGTGACGTTGCCAGCCCTGCGTCCGATTCCGGCCTCGGCGGCGCCGAGTCCGGCGCGCAGGAAATCGGCGATCGTGTGGCTCGAGACTCCGCCGTTGCCGCCGTCGTCCCAGGTGATCGTCAAGGCCTCGGATGCCTGCTTGGCGTGCCACCAGGTGTCGGCGACGACCGCGACCGCGTCCTTGAGCTTGATCACCTTGCGCACGCCCGGCATGGCGCCGAGCTTCGAATCATCGACCGACTTCAGCGTGCCTTTGAATACCGGGCACTGGATGAGCGCGGCGTTGAGCATGTTCGGCAGCCGCACGTCGATGCCGTAGGTGGTCTTGCCATTGACCTTGTCGGCGACGTCGAGCCGCCGCGTCGGCTTGCCAATGAGCGTCCAGTCGTTCGGGTCCTTGAGGGCGACCTCGTTCGGCGGCGTGACCTTGGCGGCCGCTACCGCGACCGCGCCGTAGCGCAGCGTGCGTCCGCTCGGCGTATGCGTGATCACGCTCTTGCCGGCGCGGCATTCGGTGCCCGGCACGGTCCACCGCGCCGCAGCCGCCGCGATCAGCATTTCACGTGCCGTAGCACCCGCTTTGCGCAACATCTCGTGCGAGCCGCGGATCGAGCGGCTGCCGCCGGTCGACATGTCACCCCACACCCGGTTGCGGGCGAGGTTCTCGTGCGGCGGCGCGAACTCGGGCCTCACCTTGCTCCAGTCGCATTCGAGCTCTTCGGCGACGAGCATCGCGAGCCCGGTGAGGCTGCCTTGTCCCATCTCTGACTTGGCGACGCGGATGATCACGCCGTCGTCGGGCCGGATCATCACCCAGGCGGTGATCTCGGGCGGGCCGCCCGCCGCCTCCGCGGTTTGGGTTCCGAATGCAATATCGAAACCGAGCGCAAGCGCGCCGCTGGCCGCGGTCACGCTGGCGAGAAAGCAACGGCGGTTCAGCGGGACGTCATTCATCGCGTGGTCGACACGACTTTCCTCGGGAACGCCAGTATACGCCGCTGAAAACAAAAGCGGCGGCCATTGCTGGCCGCCGCCCGGGATTGTCGCACTACGCGGTGCGGATGTCGTGGTTCTTCAGCGGGAACGTGCGGATGCGCTTGCCCGTCGCCGCGAAGAAGGCGTTGAGCACCGCCGGCGCCGCCACCGCGATGGTGGGCTCGCCGACACCGCCCCAGAAGCCGCCCGACGGCATCACGGTGGTTTCGACATGCGGGGCTTCGTTGATGCGCATCATGTTGTAGGTGTCGAAGTTCTTCTCAACGATCGCGCCGTCCTTGAGCGTGATCTCGCCGTAGATCAGCGCCGTCAGGCCGTAGATGAACGAGCCGGACATCTGCCGTTCGATCTGCGCCGGGTTGACGGCGGTGCCGGAATCGATCGCCCCGACGATGCGGTGGATCTTGATCCGGTTGCCGCCCTCGACCGAGATTTCCGCGCAGGCCGCCACGTAGCTGCCGTAGCCCATGAACTGGGCGAGGCCGCGGTGGATGCCGGCCGGCGCCGGTTTGCCCCAGCCGGCTTTGTCAGCGACCGCCTTCAGCACGGCGGCGTGCTTGGGCTTGAGCATCTTCAGGCGGAACGCGAGCGGATCCTGCTTGAGCTCATGCGCCAGCTCGTCGATGAACGACTCCACGTAGATCGCATTGTGGTTGACGTTCACGCCGCGCCAGAAGCCCGCCTGGACATGCGGATTGCGCATCGCGTGATCGACCAGCACGTTCGGGACGTTGTAGCCCAGATGGCCTTCCGGCGAGCTCGCCGTCAGCCCCTGGAACACCGTGTTGTCCTGGCCATTCTCCAGCCGCTCGGGCGCGAGCGACGCCAGGATCGACTGGCCGGAAATGCGCATGTGCAGCCCGGTGAGATTGCCGTTGGCGTCGATGCCGGCGGTCATCCGGCATTGGTTGATCGGGTGGTACGCGCAATGCGTCATATCCTCTTCGCGCGTCCAGATCAGCTTCACCGGCACGCCCGGCATCTGCTTGGCGATCTGCACCACCTGTTGGACGTAGTCGACGCGCCCGCGCCGGCCGAACCCGCCGCCGAGGTGCACCTTGTGGAAGTCGCAGTTGGCGATCGGCATGCCCGACGCCTCCGACGCCGCCGCCAGCGCGGCTTCGGCGTTCTGCGAGGGTCCCCACACGTCGAGCTTATCGTTCGTGTAGAGAGCGGTCGCGTTCATCGGCTCCATGGTGGCGTGGTTCTGGTACGGATAGCTGTACTCCGCCACGTATTTGCGTGCCGCGCCGGCGATCGCGGCTTTCGCGTCACCGGTCTTGTTGCCGACGAAGGCCTGCTCGGCGTCGAGCCCGGCCTTGAGCACTTCCGCGATCGTCGCGCTCGACACCTTCGTGTTCGGCGTGTCCTCGTAGGCGATCGGCAGCGCGTCCATCGCCTGCTTGGCGTGCCAGAACGTGTCGGCGATGACCGCAACGGCGCTGTCGCCGACCGCGACCACTTTCTTCACGCCGGCCATGTTCTGCACCTTGGCGGCGTCGAAGCTTTTCACCTTGGCGCCGCGGACCGGAGCGTCCTTGATGGTGGCGACCAGCATGTTCGGCATCTTGATGTCCATGCCGTAGGTCATCTTGCCGGTCAGCTTGTCGAGGGTGTCGAGCCGCTTCACCGGCTTGCCGGCGATCGTCCAGTCCTTGACGTCCTTGAGCTTCACCTCCTTCGGCGGATCGAGCTTGGCGGCGGCTTCCGCCACCTTGCCGTAGGTGGTGGTCCGTCCCGACGCTCGGTGCGTGATCACGCTGTTGGCGGCGGTCAATTCGGACGCCGGCACCTTCCACTCGTTGGCGGCGGCCTGGATCAGCATTTCGCGCGCCGCTGCGCCGCCTTGCCGCACGTACTGGTGCGAGCTGCGGACGCCGCGGCTGCCGCCGGTCGACATGTCGCCCCACACGCGCTTGCGTGAGAGGTTCTTGCCGGCCGACGGAAACTCGGTCTTGACCTTCGTCCAGTCGCACTGGAGCTCCTCGGCCACCAGTTGGGCGAGGCCGGTCTCGGTGCCCTGGCCCATCTCGGAGCGGGCAATCCGGATGACCACGGTATCGTCAGGCTTGATCACCACCCAGGCGTTGACTTCCGGCGTATCGGCCGCGAGCGCCGCCTGCGGGCCGAATGGAATCTCAAACCCGAGCGCGAAGCCGCCGCCGACCGCGGCAGTGCCGGCCACGAAGGCGCGGCGATTCATTCTTGGCATGTGTGTCATGGCTGCCTCCCTCACGCGCTCGCCGCCGCGTGGATCGCCGCCCGGACCTGCTGATAGGTCCCGCAGCGGCAAATGTTGGTGATCGCGTTGTTGATGTCGGCGTCGCTCGGCTTCGGCTTCTCCTTCAGCAGTGCCGTCACCGCCATGATCATGCCGGCCTGGCAATAGCCGCACTGCGGCACGTCATGCTCGAGCCAGGCTTTCTGCACTGCGTTGAGCGTGCCGTTGACCGCGAGCCCTTCGATCGTGGTGATCTGCTTGCCCACCACCGCGCTGACCGGCACCGAGCAGGAGCGCATCGCGACCCCGTCGACATGCACGGTGCAGGCGCCGCATTGCGCGAAGGAGCGCATCGCGACCCCGTCGACATGCACGGTGCAGGCGCCGCATTGCGCGATGCCGCAGCCGTATTTGGTGCCGGTGAGGCCGACGTTCTCCCGCAACGCCCATAGCAGGGGCGTATCGGGCTCCACGTCGACGTTGCGGGATTGGCCGTTGATATTGAGGGTTGGCATTTCCATCCTCCCAGGTTGCGGCGGCGGCACCCGTCGGAGACCGCGAGCCCATTCCAGTCAAACAATCGGCAGACGAGTCTATTTCGGAGAATCCCCCGTTGCCTCATCTTTGTGCGGCGGCCGCCCGGGAGGCGGCCGCCGTCGTCGTTCGTTACGCGAACTGGATGTCGTGGTCCTTCAGCGGGAACGAGCGGATGCGCTTGCCGGTCGCCGCGAAGAACGCGTTGAGCACGGCCGGCGCCGCCACGAAGATCGTGGGCTCGCCGACGCCGCCCCAGAAGCCGCCGGAGGGCGCGATCACGGTCTCGACCTTCGGCATCTCGCGCATGCGCATGACGTTGTAGCCGTCGAAGTTCTTCTGCTCGATGGCGCCGTCCTTGACCGTGCAGGCGCCGAAGAACAGGGCTGAGAGGCCGAACACGAACGAGCCGGTGACCTGCCGCTCGATCAGCCACGGATTGAGCGCGTGGCCGCAGTCGGTGACGCCGACGATGCGGTGGATCTTGATCTTGTTGCCGCCCTCGACCGAAATCTCGGCGCAGGCCGCCACGTAGCTGCCGTAGCCCATCTGCTGCGCAATGCCGCGGAAGACGCCTTGCGGCGCCGGCGTGCCCCAGCCGGCCTTTTCGGCCGCGGCGTTGAGCACCGCGAGATGCTTGGGGAATTTCCCCATCATCTTGCGCCGGAACGCGAGCGGGTCCTCCTTGGCCTCGTGGGCGAGCTCGTCCACGAAGCATTCCTGGAAGATGGCGTTCTGGTTGTTGTTCACGCCGCGCCAGAAGCCGGCGGGGACGTGCGGGTTGCGCATCGAATGGTCGACCAGGAGGTTCGGGATGTCGTAGCCGAACGCGCCTTCGGTGCCGCCCGGATAGAAGCCCTGGAAGGTCGCGGGGTCGCGTCCGTTCTGCATGCGCGCGGGCGCGACCGAGGCCAGGATCGACTGGCCCGAGAGCCGCACATGCAAGCCGGTCACGGTGTTGTTGGCGTCCATTCCGGCGCTGAGCTTGCACTGCATGACCGGATGGTAGGTGTCGTGGGTCATGTCCTCTTCGCGCGACCACAGCAGCTTCACCGGCGTGCCCGGCATCTGCTTCGCAATGAGCACCGCCTGCGTCACGTAGTCGGTGCGCGCGCGGCGGCCGAATCCGCCGCCGAGCAGGAGCTTGTAGACTTCGCATTTGTCGACCGGCAGGCCGGATGCTTCAGACGCGGCGGCAAGCACCGCTTCGCCGTTCTGTGAGCTGGTCCAGACCTCGCACTTGTCCGCCGTATAGAGCGCGGTCGCGTTGAGCGGCTCCATGGTGGCGTGGGCCTGATACGGGGTGGTGTAGACCGCCTCGTACTTCTTGGCGGCGCTGGCGATCGCCGCCGCGGCATCGCCGGCCTTGTTGCCGACGAGCTGGGTTTCCGCCGTGAGCCCGGCTTTGAGGAAGTCCGCGATCGTCGCGCTCGTGACCTTGGCGTTTTCGGTGTCTTCCCAGGTGACCGGCAGGGCGTCGAGCGCGGTCTTGGCATGCCACCAGGTATCCGCCACCACCGCCACGGCGTTGGTGCCGACCTGCACGACCTTCTTCACGCCGGCCATCGTCTCGACCTTGGCGGGGTCGAAGCCCTTCACCTTGGCGCCGAAGACCGGCGCCGCCTTGATGGCGGCGTTGAGCAGGCCGGGCAGCTTCACGTCGATCGAATAGGTGACCTGGCCGGTCAGCTTCTCGACCGTGTCGAGGCGCTTCACCGGCTTGCCGGCGATTTTCCAATCCTTCGGGTCCTTGAGCTTCACGTCAGCCGGCGGCTCGAGCTTGGCGGCGGCTGCCGCCACCTTGCCGAAGGTCGTGGTGCGGCCGGAGGCCCGGTGGGTGATCGTGCTGTTGGCGGCGGTCAATTCGGACGCCGGCACCTTCCATTCATTGGCGGCGGCCTTCATCAGCATCTCGCGCGCCGCCGCGCCGCCCTTGCGGACGTATTCGTGCGACTCGCGGATGGCGCGGCTGCCGGTGGTGTTGAAGTCGCCCCACACCCGCTTGCGGGCGAGGTTCTGCCCCGGTGTCGGGTATTCGGTGGTGACCTTTGACCAGTCGCATTCGAGTTCTTCGGCCACGAGCTGGGCGAGGCCGGTGAGCGAGCCTTGCCCCATCTCGGAGCGGGCAATCCGGATGACCACGGTATCGTCAGGCTTGATCACCACCCAGGCGTTGACTTCCGGCGTATCGGCCGCGAGCGCCGCCTGCGGGCCGAATGGAATCTCGAACCCGAGCGCGAAGCCGCCGCCGACCGCCGCAGTGCCGGCCACGAAGGCGCGGCGATTCATTCTTGGCATGTGTGTCATGGCTGCCTCCCTCACGCGCTCGCCGCCGCGTGGATCGCCGCCCGGACCTGCTGATAGGTCCCGCAGCGGCAAATATTGGTGATCGCGTTGTTGATGTCGGCGTCGCTCGGCTCCGGCTTCTCCTTCAGCAGTGCCGTCACCGCCATGATCATGCCGGCCTGGCA
>WNGB01009644.1_pt1 | contig 18307 bp, 18 predicted proteins | sample 5400681 | NCBI WGS metagenome assembly WNGB01 (sample SAMN13153367, study PRJNA577476) | soil metagenome | isolation source: 115 cm soil or saprolite under grassland replicate 2 | place: USA:California | collected 2016-06-15 | reverse complement strand
TGATCGTGGCTGGCCGCTGGTATCCGTCCAGCAAGATGTGCTCGGCCTGCGGCGCGGTGAAAGCCAAGCTGGCCCTGTCCGAGCGGAAGTATGCGTGCCAGGCGTGCGGCCTCCTCATTGACCGGGATGTGAACGCCGCCCGTAACCTGCTCGACCTCGCCGCCAGTGGGGCGGAGAGCCAAAACGCCTGCGGAGGCCGCATAAGACCCGGCATTGCCGGGCAGCCGCCGGTGAACCAGGAACCCGGCACCGCGCCCGCGGGTCAGACCGGGACCGTCCCAAGGCAACGCGGGACTGCGGCATGAGCGCCATTGAGTACTCATTCGCAACGGCTTTCGTCCCCACCTTCCCGCCCAAGGACCCAGCTCCGGGGGTGGCCGGAGCGCGCGCGTCAGACCTGTGCGGGACAGTAGAAGAGAGTCAGACCCGGAATGGGGCCTTTAGATCTTTGACCATCGGGAAATGGCGCACGTTGAGCGTCGCGAGATCCAGCCCTTCCACGTCCGCTGTGGCCGCGATCAGGTAATCTCCGAGCCCGATTCCCTGATGCGAGCGCCGGTGCTCGCGCATGAACTCCACGGCGCGCCATGCGACCCGCTCCGTCACCGGGAACGCGCGCATGCTGGACAGCAGGCGGCTGACCTGCCTCCGCTCCGCAGATCGCATGCCACCGGCGACTTCGGTCAGGCTGACTGCGCTCACTGCCAACGGGCCGGTATCCCGGCGCGCTGCCAGCAGCCAGTCCCGCGCTGCGGGAATGCCGCGCAGGTTCGCGATGAGGACGTCGCTGTCGACCAGGATCACAGGTCAGCCATGCGGTCTAGGTGCCGCGAGCGCTCGTCGGACTCGCGGCCGAAAGAGATGTCCTCATCGCGAGCTATGCCAAAGGAGTCCCGGATGGCGGCCAGATCCGCGTCCAGGTCAGCCGCCCCCGACGCGCCGATACTCCGATCAATGAGCTGCCGGATCAGCTCAGCCCGCGAGATGCCCTGCGTGCGCGCGACCCGCTCCAGAGCGGCAGACTGGCCTTCATCCAGATAGATATTGGTCCGCTTCATACACCACAACATACATCAACAGCCGCGACGGCGGCTGCCCCGCTCATGCGCGTGGCAAGTCCGATCGGTATCCCCCACGGACAGCAACACCGCAGATAGTGACCGATGGAGGGGTACCAATGTCTCATCGGTGGCGCGCCTGGGGCTCGAACCCAGAACCGACGGATTAAAAGTCCGCTGCTCTACCATTGAGCTAACGCGCCGGGAACCGGCCGGGCCGGCACCTCCGGACGAAGCGTACCGACTGAAGCGGCCATCCGCGTAGCAGCGGTCGCCCCGGAACGGGTCAGGCCCGCGGGCGGATGGGCGCGATCGGTTCCTGCGGATGGCGCCGGGGGCCGGACCACAGCGCCGGCACCGCGTCCACGGCCTTGGCTACCTGGTAGGCGGCCTGCTCGTAGTTGACCCGCCAGCCGGCGAAGTCCGGCCAGGCGTCCTGGGGTGTCCGCTCGATCGGGAAGTTCACCTTCTCCAGCACCGCGATAGCGTGCAGCCAATCCTGGTAGGTCAGGCTGATGCCGTGGGCCCGATCGGGCATGTCCGGCACCGGCAGGCCCATGGCCCGGTTGACCTCGCCGAAGCACTCGAACCCGCCGCGCAGGCACAGCCGGGCCGCCACCGTCGGCGCCGACTCCGGCGAGAGGGACAGGTACATGGCCGCCGAGTCGAGCACCGCGAGCAGCGCGGTCACCCACGAGGACAGCGGCCGGGGTGAGCGGAACCGGACCAGCGGCAGGTACGTGGTGTGGCTCTCGGCGATGTCGGCGGCCCAGCGCTCCCACTGGTCGTACAGGTCGGGGAGGGTGTCGATGGTGGACGCGCCCGAGCCCAGCGCGTAGTGGGTGCGGGCCAGCAGCTCCGGTCCCCACGAGGGCACGCCGGCCCGCGCGTTCAGCAGCGCGACGTCCGTCTCCCGCCGGTTGAACGCCGAGTACAGCGTGGGCAGGTAAGCGATCTGCAGGGTCAGCGTGGTCAGCCCGATGAGTCCGGCGGCGGCCTGGACCACCCGGCCCGCCGCCCCGGAGACCGACGAGTCGCCGATGAACCAGAAGGCCGGCCCGGCGTCATCGAACGACAGCGTTACCCCGCCCGGTATGAACGGCCACAGCAGCAGCGTGAACCCGACGTAGGCCACGGCCAGCCAGGCCAGCAGCTGGCAGATCAGCAGCGTGGCGGCCTCCGCGGCCAGGATCCGGTCCCGCCGGCGGTAGTTCATGACCGGGACGGTCAGCAGCTGGAATCCGGCGTGCACCAGCCGGTCGACCCAGATCATCAGCCGCCCGCCCGCCGGGCGCGGCACGATCAGCGTCCCGACCAGGCTGATGCAGTCGATGATCACCAGGAACAAGCCGGCGGCGGCGGCGATGTAGCGCGCGTACAGCGGCACCATCATGTCGGCCCCGCTAGACCGGGGCGTCGATCGGGACCAGCGCCGCGACGTCCGGGTGCCGCTCCAGCCAGGCCCGCGCGAACGGGCAGGCCGGCACGACGGTCAGCCCTTCGCCAGCCGCGTACCCCACCGCCGCGCGTACCAGCTGGCCGCCGGCCCCCTGGCCTTCCAGCGCCGCGGGCACGCCGGTATGCACCAGGACCATCCGTTCGCCGCGGCGCCGGTATACAAGCTCCGCAACGAGATCGCCCGCGCGGTACTCGAACACGCTGCGGTCTGGGTCGTGGGTCACCTGCGGGGAGCCGATCATGGGGTCCATCGTCTCAGGGCGGGACTGGCAGGTGGGGGCCGGGAATGCGAAGCTGGCCGGACCAGCACGTCACCTGGGGTGGAGCCATGACCGTGAGCAGTGCCGGGCAGGTCGATCTGGACGTCCTCGCCGGGATCCAGCAACGGGTCCTGTGGCTGGCCACCCGGATCGTCGACGCGGCCAATCACGACCGCGAGACGGGGGACGGCGTGAAGGTGGGCGGGCACCAGGCGTCCAGCGCCAGCCTGGTGAGCGTGCTGACCGCGCTGTACTTCGCGTACCTGGATGCCCCGGACAAGGTGAGCGTGAAGCCGCACGCCTCCCCGGTCTACCACGCGATCCAGTACCTGCTCGGCAACCTGGACCGCGGCTACCTGCCGTCGCTGCGCGCGTTCGGCGGCCTGCAGGCGTACCCGAGCCGGACCAAGGACCCGGACGGCCCAGACTTCTCCACCGGGTCGGTCGGGCTGGGCGCGGCCGCGCCGCTGTTCGCCGCGGTGGCCCGCCGGTACGTGGACGCGCACTTCGGCCCCCGGCCGCACAGCCGGTTCGTGTCGCTGATCGGCGACGCCGAACTGGATGAGGGCAACATCTGGGAAGCGGTCGCCGACCCCGCCACCGACGGGCTCGGCAACGTCATGTGGATCGTGGACCTGAACCGGCAGTCGCTGGACCGGGTGGTGCCCGGGGTGCGGATCGCCCAGTGGGAGCAGCAGTTCACCGCCGCCGGGTGGCACGTCGTGGAGGCCAAGTACGGCGCGGCGCTCCAGCAGGCCTTCACCAGGCCCGGCGGCGCCGCGCTGCGGGACTGGATCGACGCCCTGCCCAACGAGCACTACCAGTCGCTGTTCGGCCTGGCCCCGGCCGGCATCCGGGCCCGCTTCCTGGACGGCGCGCCGGAGGCCGTGAGCGCGTTCTGCGCCGGCCTGGGCGACGACGAGCTGGCCGCCCTGGTCACCGATCTGGCCGGGCACGACCTGCGGTCCCTGCTCGGCGCGTTCGCAGCCTGCGACGCGGAGAAGGACCGGCCGAGCGTGGTGTTCGCGTACACGGTGAAGGGCTGGGGCCTGCCGATCGCCGGCAACCCCCGCAACCACTCGGCGCTGCTCACCACGACCCAGGTGGACGAGATGCGGGCCCGTCTCGGGCTGACCGCGGACACCGAATGGGACCGCTTCGACCCGATGACCCCGGCTGGCCAGTGGGCGGCCGCGCGGCGTGAGCACCTGGCCCGCCCGCCGCGGCGCTCCGCGGGCGGCCAGGGGCCTGCGGCGGTGACGGTGCCCGACGCCACCGGCCTGCGCACGGGCCGGCCGCTGTCCACCCAGGAGGCCTTCGGCCGCATCCTGGTCGACTTGTCCCGCGACGAGGCCGTGGCACCCTACCTGGTCACCGCGGCGCCCGACGTGGCCACGTCCACCAACCTGGCCGGCTTCATCAACCGCACCAAGGTCTTCAGCCCGGACGCCCGCCGGTCGTGGAGCGAGGATGCCGTGCTGAAGTGGGCCGAGGGGCCGGACGGCCACCACATCGAGCTGGGCATCAGCGAGATGAACCTGTTCCTGCTGCTCGGCCAGCTTGGCCTGGCCTGGGACCTGTCCGGCCAGCCGTTGCTGCCGGTGGGCACGGTGTACGACCCGTTCGTGCTGCGCGGCCTGGACGCGTTCATCTACTCGGTGTACTCCGGCGCCCGGTTCGTCGTGGCGGGCACCCCGTCCGGGGTAACGCTGGCCCCCGAGGGCGGCGCGCACCAGTCCACGATCACCCCCTCGGTCGGCCTGGAACTCCCTGGCGTCACGTTCATCGAGCCCGCCTACGCGACCGCCCTGGACTGGCTGCTGTGCGGGGCGCTGCAGGGCATCGCCACGGCCAACGCGGCCGCGCTGGGCCCGACCCGGGACGGGACACCGGTCATGGATGACGGCTCCTACTACTTCCGGCTCACCACCCGGGGCGTGGACCAGCAGCCGTTCGAGGCGGCCCGGGACCGGCTGGGCGATGCGGTGCTGCGCCGCGAGGTCCTGGCCGGCGCCTACCGGCTGGTGGACGCGGGGACGTGGTGGACGTGACCTCGGCGGACCGGCTCTACCGGGCCTGGCAGCGGACGCTGCGCCAGGGGGTGCGCACCGCCACGGTGCCGTCCATCCCCGGCGCGCTGCGCAGTGCTTTCGGCGGCCGGGTGCCCGGCGGCCGGGCGCCGATCGTCACCGTGCACGACGCCGCGTCGCACACGCTGAGCTGGCTCGGCTCCGCCCTGGGCGTGCCCGCCGTCAGCCTGGGCGTGGACGGTTTCGGCCAGTCCGGGGCGGTCAGCGACCTGTACCGGGCCCACGACCTGGACCCCGGCTCCATCGTCAACGCCGCCCTGGCCGCCCTCTCACTTCGGTGAAGCGTCAGCGGTAGGCGCTGATGCCGGTGAGGACCTGGCCCAGGGTCAGGGCGTGGACCTCCTCGGTGCCCTCGTAGGTGAGGACCGACTCCAGGTTGTTGGCGTGCCGGATCACCGGGTACTCCAGCGTGATCCCGTTGGCGCCGAGGATGGTCCGGGCCTGCCGGGCGATCTCGATGGCCGCCCGCACGTTGCTCATCTTGCCCAGGCTGACCTGCTCGGGGGTCAGCTGCCCGGCCTCCTTGAGCCGGCCCAGGTGCAGGGCGAGCAGCTGGGCCCGGGACAGGTCGGCCAGCATCCAGGCCAGCTTGCCCTGGGTGAGCTGGAAGCCGCCGATGGGCCTGCCGAACTGCTCCCGGGTCCGGGCGTAGCCCACTGCGGCCTCCAGGCACGACCGGGCCGCGCCGGTCACCCCCCAGACGATGCCGAACCGCGCCTCAGACAGGCACGACAGCGGTCCCTTCAGCCCGACGACCCCGGGCAGCATCGCGTCCGCCGGCAGCTTCACGTCGTCGAAGTGCAGTTCCGCGGTGATCGACGCGCGGAGCGACATTTTCTTGTGGATGGTACGGGAGGTGAACCCGCGGGCCCCGCGGGGAACCAGGAAGCCCCGGATCCCTTCCTCCGTCTGGGCCCAGACCACGGCGATGTCCGCCACCGACCCGTTGGTGATCCACATTTTCGATCCCGAGAGCACCCACTGGTTTTCGTTGCGGATGGCTTTGGTCTTCATGCTGGACGGATCGCTGCCATGGTCAGGCTCGGTCAGCCCGAAGCAGCCGATGGCCTCACCCGCCGCCATCCGGGGCAGCCATTCCTCCTTCTGCTCCGGGGAGCCGTATTTCCAGATCGGGAACATGGCCAGCGAGCCCTGGACCGAGACCAGGCTGCGCAGCCCGGAGTCGGCCGCTTCCAGCTCGCGGCAGGCGACCCCGTAGGCGACCGGGCCCATCCCCGCGCAGCCGTAGCCGGTCAGGTGCATGCCGAGCAGGCCCAGCTTGCCGAGCTCGGGGGCCAGCTCACGGGGCAGCGTGCCGGCCTCGAACCAGTCGGCGATGTGCGGCATCACCCGCTCGGCCGCGAACGCCCGCACGGTGTCGCGGACCAGCACCTCATCGGAGCTCAGTTGCTGGTCGATGCGCAGCAGGTCGACATCGTGGCCGGGCTGGCCGGCGGCGTACGTGGGCATGGCGGGTCCTTCCGGTCCTTCACTAACTCCCGCGCCCAGCGTATGCGGGCGGTGTTCAGCTGTCTGGACCCGGCCGGACGGGGAATGATCGGGGCATGAACGAGGCCAATGGGAACAAGAGGCTAATCCGGACACGGAAAGGTCGGCTCCTGGCTGGGGTCTGCTCCGGGATCGGCGAGTACACCGGCATCGACCCCACCGTCGTCCGCGTGATCTTCCTCGCGCTGACCCTGGTGACGGCCGGCGTCTTCGCGCTGGTGTACCTCGCCGCGTGGGTCGTCATCCCAGAGGAAGGGGAGGGCGCTTCGATCGCCGAGAACCTGATCAAGAAGACGGGTAGCAGCTAGCCGGGCTCTCAGGGACAGGTCACGGGAAGCCCGGTGGGCCGACCCGCGGTGGCTGCCCCCGGACAGGTTGCGGTCAGGTTCTGCGGGGGCCGGTGGCTGCGCGGGACGCCGGGGCGGGGCAGGGCGTGGTGGCGGAGGCTGGTGCGGTGCGGACATGCCGGTGCCCCGCTCGGCCACCGGCAGGTTGAGCACGGGCGTCCCGGCCGGCCCGGGTCCGGGGTCCGCCGGGGCCGTGGGTGCCGGGGCTAGGGGTGCCGGGACGGGTGGCGCGGCGGTGCCGGTCCCGGCGAGGGCCGCGGCGACGCGCCCGCTCTCGAGCATCCTGATCAGCTCGGCGTGCCGGCGGCTCCAGTCGGTGGCCAGGGCCGCGGCGGCCAGCAGGCCCGTGAACCCGGCCAGGGCGACCGCTCCCGGCGCGCCGACCCGCTGCGCGACCGCCCCGCCGGTGACGATGCCCAGGCCTTGCGCGGCCAGCAGGCCGGTCTGGGCGACGGCGAACGCGCGGACCCGCCGGGTGGCCGGCAGCGCCGTGACGAACGCTGCGGCCGCCGCCAGCTGGTAGGCGCCGCCCGCACCGGCCAGGGCCAGGAGCAGGATCAGGACCGCCAGCGGCGGGTGGGTCAGGCTGAAGATCAGCGGCGCGCATGACAGCATGGCCAGCCAGCCCATCGGCCGCATCCGGTCCGACGGGCGCAGCAGCCGGCCGATCACGAACCCGCCGATCACGGTGCCGGTCGGCATAGCCGCCATGAGCAGCCCGATGGCGGCCGCGCCGCCGCCGAGGACGCGCGCGTACGGGGCGGCCAGGGCCTCCGGCACCACGGTGAAACCGGCCAGCCAGCCGAAGAGCACCAGGGTGCGCAGCGCCGGGCTGCCGAACACGGCGGCCACGCCGTCCCAGGTGATCTCCCAGGGCGAGGGATGGCTGGCGCCGCGCGGCGGGGCCGGCCGGGGCCGCACCCCGCAGGCCACGATGCCGGCCGACAGGCTGAACGACAGCGAGTCCAGGGCGAGGGCCCGGTGCGGCCCGAGCGACGCGACCAGGCCGCCGCCGGCCAGGAAACCGGCGATCTGGCTCAGCTGGGTGGTGTGGCTGCCGATCACCGAGCCCAGCGGGTACTTGTCGCTGGGCAGGACGTCGGGCAGCAGCGCCGACCGGGCCGCGGAGAACGGCGTGCCGAGCAGCACGGTGCCGAAGAACAGCGCGCACAGCCCCGCGAACGGGAGGCCGGGCAGGGCCATCAGGGCGACCAGCCCGGCCCGGGCCAGATCCAGGGTGATCATCATCTGCCGCCGGGGCATCAGGTCGGCCAGCCCGGACAGGACCGCCCCGCCGATCACCGGCGGCAGGTAGGTCAGGGCGTACGCCGCCGCGGTCAGGAACGCCGATCCGGTCCGGGCGTACACCACGAAGGCGATGGCAACCTGCGCGAACTGATCGCCGGCGCAGGACAGCGCCTGGGCGGACCACAGCGCGCGGAACTCGCTGACGGCGAATACATCGCGGTAGGTAACCGGCTGCTCGCCGGGTTGCCGGTGCCGGCCCGGCCGCGATGCGTGTGCCGGCCTCCGGGAAAGCGGGAGGTGCTCTCCGTTGTGCACGGGTGCTCTTCTCTGCTGTGGTCTGCGGCATCTCTCCCGCGTCCGGGGGGTCGCTGGAGCGGACCGCAATCCTTCTTTCACGCTGGGTCACCGAATGTGCGTACCTGGCGCCCAGTTCGGTGACCGGCAGTAGTGACTTTAAGTCGTAAGACGATTGCTTACCGTGTCGAATTTTTGGGAAATGCGCAAGGGGTTCCTGCATGATCGTCTTGGGACCGGTGATCGCACTTGTGGGGGACATGCGGCCATGTGGGCCGTGACCAGCGGGGAGTCGCGGGCGTGAGTGGCCGGAGGGTTGCCGGGACGGGTATGGATTGCTGCAGGGACAGGTCTGGCGGCACGCTCCGCAGGATCCCGGAGCCGCCGGTGCGCTGTGTCGCGGGCTGGTTCGCGGCGTGTCGCGGCCTGGTTGGCGGCGTGTCCCGGCCTGGTTGGCGGCCTGCTGGGGGGAACGCTTTGGCGGGAGCGCCTGTTGTCCCCTATGCTGGGGCAGTCCCCGACGGCGGGCGCCAAGGGTCACGGCGGCGGTTGCCGTCACCGGCCCCCATCGTCTAGTGGCCTAGGACACCGCCCTTTCAAGGCGGCGGCACGGGTTCGAATCCCGTTGGGGGCACCGTCGGCCAGTTGGCCGGCACCGATGGTCCTGTAGAGCAGCTGGTTAGCTCGCCACCCTGTCAAGGTGGAGGTCGCGGGTTCAAGTCCCGTCAGGACCGCTTGGCTGAGACCGTTCGTGGTGGTTGTGTCGCGGCGGTCCGTCACGGTCAGGTAGCTCAGTTGGTACGAGCGTCCGCCTGAAAAGCGGAAGGTCGGCGGTTCGACCCCGCCCCTGACCACCAGACTTCTAGGGTGCTGACCTGCGCAAACATCGCCTGTAGACTCCTGCGCCTAGCGGCTATGAGTAACCGCTGTAGCCCGTTTCTGACCCTTAGGCGCCGCCCGTTGTTGCACGTGGAGTGCATGCGGGATCACCAGCTTGGAAGATCGGTGATGTGGGAGATCGGCCCACAGAGCGATGTTCCCGCTGGCCTACCGACGTGAACGTGCTCTCGTGAGTGACCGCTGGTAGCCACGGGAGTTCGTGGCTTGTGGCCCGTGCGTGGCCCGTGGGTGCTCGGCGCGCCCGGCCCCAGTCGGCAGGTGGGCTGTCACCTTGTCGATCTTGACACGCCAACGTCCCAGGCGCCGATCATGTATTGACCTCGCTTCGTCAGGCGGCGTAGCGTCGTGGTTTTCACGCCGTGACCGAGGCAGACGTCACGGCAAGAGGGGGGTCGCAATGAAGCGGCTATTCGCGTTTTTCGCTGTCTTCGCGCTGCCACTGTTTGGGCTTGCCGCCGTCGGCGGCCCGGCCCAGGCACAAGAGCCAGGCCCCAACGGTCAGATCGCTTTTAGCCGGGAGAACCCGGCGCTCGGCGACTCACAGACCTACATAGTCAACCCGGACGGTTCCCACGAGCATCTGCTGCATCCGGGCGGTGGCGAGCTCCCTCGCTGGTCGCCCGACGGGAGCAAGATCGCCGAACCTGGTAACCCCACCATTTACAACGCTGATGGGTCGGTATACACCACGCTGCCGTACCCTCTCCCGGGGTTCGATCCCGACACGATCTTCGGCTGCAACGTGTGGTCGCCCGATGGCACACGACTCGCCTGCGAGGTGCTCGATGACCAGCATCCGGAACGTAACGGCATCTACACCTTCCACTTCCCTGACGCAAGCGATCTCGTTCGAGTCACGACCGCGCCAATCGATGACATTCCGGCGGATTACTCGCCCGACGGCAGCCGCATCGTGTTCGTCCGTCACGACCCGGCCCGGCCAGCCAGTTCCGATCATGCCCTCTTCGTCGTGAACACCAACGGAACAGGCCTGCGGCGGCTCGCGGCCTGGGGGATGTCGGGCTGCTGTACTGCGAGCTGGTCGCCGGATGGGCGGTGGATCCTCTTCGACGCGAGGGGACGGATCTTCGTCATCCACCCGGACGGCAGCGGGCTACGGCAGATCCCCATCGACACAGGTGGCAGCCGCTATTTCGCCCAGCAGCCAGTCTGGTCGCCCAACGGGGACAGGATCGCGCTGGACCTGTTCCTCCCGCAAAACGGAACGCTCGACATCTACACGATGCGAGCGGACGGCACAGACCTCAGGCAAGTCACGGCCTCGCCGACCCACGACGAAAACCCGGACTGGGGGACACACCCGCTGGCGTCCTAGATACACGCGTAGTATGATTCTCTATTTGCACGGTGCGTAGCGCGCCTTTTGCGTTGCAATCTCAGCTCCTGTTCCTGCCTCTATTCTGAGATGTGCGTAGGGTCGCTTAAGGCCGTCCTGACGGGTCCAATTCAGACCGTCCTAGCGTGCTGCTTTATGTTTGATCGCTCTTGAAGCGCTGTTGTAACCGGCCGTGCATGTGCCGTCCCTGGCCGGGCAACGCAGCATTTTTGACGCTTAAGTGTCATCCCTGAAGGAGCGGAGCCGTGTCAAGCGGGGCTTTGCGGGGTTGTGGCGGTGTTCGGGCGTGCGTGACTGGCGTCTCCTGTTTCCCTGATACAGTAGCTGCCAGGTCCGTGGCGAGCGGGTGGTCAGGTCAAGGACCGGGCGGAGCCCGGCCGCCGGGGCGGCGCCGGAGGCGTCCTTGAGGTGACCGGCCGGGAGCCCGATGATCGGGCGGCGGGGAAACGGGAGCCGAAAGGGCGTGCGGGGTATCGGGTTGTTCGGGTCCGTCCCATGGTCCGGGTCTTCCGGTGCGGGCAGTGCCGCTGGCTGCAGTCATCCCTTCGCCTGTCCCGGCCGTGGCCGGGAGGCATGGGGCGGTCCGCGTCAGGACAGGCGGTCAGGCGGGGTCAATCAAGAGCGCGCCCGCGCCGCCCGGGCGGCGGGGCAGACACATAGGCGGCCTCGCGCCTGACCGCTGGCCGGGGAAGCTGGTCACGCTGCCCGCGCCGGCGGCTGGGTGGCCGGCTGATCGGCAGGCCTGGACAGGCAGCGGATCTGCCCGTCGCGCAGGCCGTAGTAGACCAGGGTGAGCAGCCGCCGGGCGGCGGCGACCTTGGCGATGTTGCGGGCCTCCTTGCCGCGGCGGTCGACGATGCCAGCCTTGACCGAGCCGATCACCGACTCCCGCGGGAGCCGCTGGATCGCCTCGATCAGCGCCCACCGCAGGTGCCGCGAGCCCTGCTTGCTGACATGCCCGCGGGCAACCTTGGTATCGGACTCGCGGTGCCGGGGCGTCAGCCCGGCCCACGAGCACAGCTGGGCCGCGGTCTTGAACCGGGCCACGTCGCCGATCTCGGCGATGATGACCGCGGCCAGTACCGCGCCGATGCCAGGCAGCTGCTGGATCACCTGGTAGCCGCGGTCCCCGGCCAGCAGGTCCGCGGTCACCTCGGACAGCATGCTGATCTCGGTGGTCAGCTCGGCGGTCAGCTGCCGCAGCGAGGTCACCTTCCCGGCATAGGGCTGGGGCAGGCCCAGCTGATCCAGCCACGCCGACCCGGCTACCCCGAAGATATCGGTGCAGGTCACCGGGACGCCGAGCTTGGCCAGCACGGCGTGCACCTGGTCCTTGCAGCTGGTCCGCAGGCTCACCAGCTTCTGCCGGTACCGGGTCAGCTCCCGCACCTCGCGGACCTCAGACGGGGCGATCCACGCCTCGGGCAGCCGGCCCATCCGCAGCAGATCCGCCAGATCCGCGGCGTCCCGCTCATCGTTCTTGACCCGGCGGTAGGCGAACGCCTTGACCCCGAGCGGATGCGCCAGGTGCACCTCCGCGCCCGCCGCGGCCAGCGTGTCCGCCGCCCAGTACCACCCATACGTTGCCTCGAGAACGACCCGCGGGGACGTCCCGGCCCGGGCGATCTGCGCGCGCAGCTCGGCCGGGCTATTAGCAATCCTCGACACTCCGAGCCGCCGGCCGTCCTCGGTCATCCGCACCAGCACCGACCGGCGGCGGTGCAGATCCATGCCCACGACCTGACGGCCGTCATACGCTGTCTCCATTGGGGCCTCCCTATTACCTGGTGGAGACGGATGCTTGGCAACTTCCAGCATCCGCCAGGGAGCGGGAGGCTCCGCTCCTTCATGGCATCAAGCAGGCTCGAGCGGCAGGACCGGGGTTGTCGGTAGCCGTCGCAAGAGTGCACGGGTCGCCTGCATCAGGCAGGTGATTGCCTGTTCGGGCAGGAGAGATATGACGCCACCGGCTGGCAGGCTCAACTGCCCGCACATGCCGAAAAGAGTGCGCGCTGAGGAATGGCTAGTCGCCTTAGATGCTAAATCTTTCGTGCCGCGTGACTTCGAGGAGGACTCTCGGTGGCACTGCCACTTGCAGAGAACCTGACTTCATCGGCGCATCGAACGATCTTGTAACCATCTCGTCACCAATTGGCGACCAGAGATTCGTGTCCAGGATTATGCGCATTAGAACAGCTCGCTGATCGCCGCCGGCAATATCCTCCCACTAAGTCTGGCGCTCGAAGCCGCCGCAAGTGGTCACGGATCGGGTTGAGACCGGCATGCCCTAGGGTCGGACGCATCTGACACGGAGCTTAGGAGGGGACGGGGTTCGCTTCAGGGGCGTGGTTCCGTTGCCGTGGCCAAGATGGCGGCGATGTCGTCCACGGAGTCGAGTTTTCCTGCCGCAATGTCGAGGATGAGTTCGTAGGCTTCGTCGTTGGTCAGGATGAGGCGGCGGCCGTTTACTCCGTAGAAAGCGATGGCCGCGGCGAGAGCGAGCCGTTTGTTGCCATCAATCAGGGCATGGTTTCTCGCCAGCGAGTGCAGCAGGGCTGCCGCCTTGGCGTCCAGGCCGGGGTAGGCTTCCGAACCAAAGGCGCTGGCCTGCGGGCGGGCGAGGGCAGACTCGAGCAGTCCCGCATCGCGGACGGCAGGCTCATTGCCCAGGGCACGCTCTGCGACATGCAGCAACTCGGGCAGCGTCAGGTAGATCACTGGGCAAGGCGCCGCAGGGCCTCCGCGTAGCGGGGCAGTTCCTCATCCAGCACCTGGTCGAGCAACTCGGCCCGGCTGTGGCCTTCTACATACTCCCGAATCGCCTGCCGTACCACTTCCTGCATCGGCCGCCGCTCCAACTCGGCGCGCCGACGGAGAACCTCGGCTTCGGAGTCCGTCAATCGCAAAGTCATTGCCATACACGCATGGTATCACTGCTGATACCACGGGTACCTAGCCTCATCTGCGCCGAGGGCGCGCGCCTCGTCGGTCTGGGGTGGGGGAGGGGTGGGGGTGGTAGTCAGGCAGCGATGGCCATTTCCGGTGAGCAGCAACCTGAGCTGGGACGCCGCGCAAGAATGACAGGCATGCCAGCGGCTAGCGGCAGGAGGCGGGCAGCGGTGGAAGGCTGGTGCTCGGTGGAGGACCGGTGGAGGACCTGACGCAATGGGGTTCAGCCAGTCGTCGGTGGTGATGGCCAGCGAGGCGCACAGTGGCCTGGCCCGATGCATACGCACCCGGGAAGTCGGAGTCCGGATCATCCAGGCGGCCCACCAGGCCGGGGTCAGGCGGCTGGCGATGGAAGCGCTGCCCTGCCACGCCGACGACTCACCAGGGCCTATGCGGGACATCCCGCCCGGTGCCGGTGGCTACCTCGTCCAGCCGGATATGCGCCGGCTTATCGCCACGGCGCTGGAACTGGGCTGGAGCCTGTGGGCGTACGAGGCCGCCGTCGACCCAGTCAAAGACCAGGCGGAACTCCTCAGCGTTGAGTTCACCAACTGGCGCGAACGCGAACAGGCCAGCAATCTGTGCCAGCTACTGGCCGCGGCGCCCGGAAAACAGCTCCTGGTCTGGTGCGGGAATAGTCACGCCAGCCGCCAGGCAGACAGCGAATGGGTCCCGATGGGCTACCACTTCGCTGCTATGTCCGGCATCCAGCAGTTCGTGATCGACCAGGCCGTGACCATCGACTTTACTGGCGACGGACCCCAGCCATGGGTCCGCGACCTGCTCGCGGGACTCAGCGTCACCTTGGGAGCCCACGGCGGCACCGCCGGAATCCTCCGTGACCAAGCACCCCCGCCGCTGGATTGCTGGCCCGGGGTGGATGCAGTGGTCGTCTCGACCGAGAACGAACTGACGTAGGCGGCGCCGCACAGGCGGCAGACTCGCCGTGAGCGCCCCGGGTCCATCCCAGAATGGGCTGCCAATGACAGCCCGCCACGTCTCGTTTATATCGTCAACCTCTGGACAGATGGGATTGCCATCCCATCAATCAGCGTATGTGCGCATAACAGCGCCCGGCGAACACGGCCGACCCCTGCTACTCGTGCCAATCGATCGGCGACCGCCCAGGAAGTTCGCATACGTATGCACCACGAGGTCGCCTCCAGAACACGCGCTTCTGCCGCTGGTGGTGCACTATTCCTCGGCGAACTCCATCCCCCAGCTGATCACGTCGGTGGGATGCAGCCGGATGATGGGCCCGGTCGGCTGGCCGTCCGCCCCGGTCGCATCCGCGAGAGCCTCAGCCATGCCGCGGATCATCACGCATCGGGGTCGCCACGGTGGCAGCACGTCATCGACCACGAGGGCGACATTCGGGTCGTGCTGCGCGTTGCGGAACTTCCGGGTCCGGGCGAAGTCCCGGCCGCCAATGTCGATCACGTCCAGCCCGGGGTTGTAGCGCCAGCCAAGGGGCACAACGTGCGGCATCCCGGCTCCGTCTATGGTCGCGAGCCGACCGAGCTTGCCTTTGGCCAGGTAGGTCAGCTCGGCGTCAGAGAACACGCTCATTTCGCACTCACCTGCCCGCCGCGATCGTGAAGGGCCAATGGACCAGACGCTACACGCGCCGGCTTAGGACCACCGAGTTCATGACTTGGGAGGCATCCGATTCTGCCGCGGATGGTGTGCCGTTGCTGCCCGGTGGACGGCGATGTCGCCGGGCATGAGGGCCGCGGGCGGGCGCGCAAGACGATGGATCTGGCTGGGTACTGAGCCAAAGACCCCGGGTTGGAGGAGAATCCGGCCATGGGTGACCCAGAACAGGTGCCGGGCAGCTCCGGCAAGAATCCAGGCCAGGATCCTGACGTAGAGGACGAGGCACGCGAGGCTGCCTTGATGCGGGAGGTTCTGCGAACGCAAGAACAGCACCGCGAAGGTGGGGTTGAGCCCGAACTCGACGAGACGAACGAAGATCCCCGACCTGGGGCATAACCCGGCCACGCCAACCGGAACAGTGCTATCCGTCGGTCTGCCCCGCCGTCACCACGACCATCCGGTCATGCCGCCGACCGTGCGTGTCGCTCCTTCGACACTGGCGTAGGAGGAGGGATCTATTCTGGTCTGGTGCTTGACCTGGGCAGCCTCGATCTGGAGGAGACAGCCAACGCGCTGGCGGACCAGACCGGCTACGAACACCGGTGGCTGATCAACCCGCAGACCGGGGAGATCGCGTTCTGGACGGCCGACACCGCATCGATGGGCAAACGCCGGTCGACCTTGACGATCTGGACCTGGTCTGCATCGATCTACTGCCCTCCTACATCTGGTACCAGGACATGGCCGACTTTGCCGGGCAAATTACCGATGAACGCGCTGGGCGCAGGCTGGCACGAGCCATCCAGGGCAAAGGAGCGTTCCGCCGCTTCAAGGACGAACTCCACGAGGAGTATCCGGACCTGCTGCCAGCGTGGTACGCCTTCCGCGACGCCCGGGCCACGCGCCGCGCCGTCGCGTGGCTGGCCGGTAACTCGCTCGTTGACGACGAGGCGGCTGACCGTTTCCGCGCTGGCCATCCAGATCCCGGCCTGCCCTGAGCCCTTACGGATGCTGCAGGGTCATGAGCCCGATCGTCTGCCGCTGCCGGCGTGCCGGCGGTGCCGGGCTGGCATCCGGGCACCCTGTTCTTGCAGCCAGTTGCCAGACTCGGCCTGGATCCTGGTCGCGGAATCGGAAGCTGGGCAAGGGAACCGGGTGATTGATGGTGGCTGGTTCATGGCGCGACCGGGTGATGGCAGCGTGCGGGGCCAAGCCAGGATCGGTCGAGGACTACCCGTTCGGTGATGAGGTGGCGGTCTTCAAGGTCGCTGGCCGGATGTTCGCGCTGGTGTTGCTGGGCCCGGCACCCGGCAGCGTCAGCCTCAAGTGCGATCCCGGCCTGGCCGACGGCCTGCGCGGCCGTTACGCGGCGATCACCCCGGGCTATCACCTAAACAAGCGGCACTGGAACACGGTGGCCCTCGATGGTTCGGTGCCTGACGAGGAAGTGCTGGAACTCCTCGATCATTCCTACGACCTGGTGCTGGCCGGCCTGACCAGGACTCAACGGAACAAGCTGATCACCTGACGGGCGGCCCGGCTTTCTCCATGCGCTGGTATGCAAATGAGCGGGCGGTCCCCGGATGGGCGTCCTTACTCCCTGGTAGGAGCTGGGCTGCGTCGTAGTCAGCGGGGTTCAGGCGAGGGTGACCGCGTCGCCGCGCCGGATGCGTCCGCCGCTGAGCACCGAGGCGTACACGCCGATGTTCACCGCATTGTGCTGCGCCGCGGTCCGGAGGATCCCTGAGTCCTTGGGCAGGTCGCCTTGCGGCAGTGTGATCATCACACACCGGGGGCAGGGTTCGGTGATGGCCAGCCGGACGCTGTCGCCGATCTGTACGGTGTGGCCGATCCAGTCGTTTTCCACAAACCCCCGGTCTTCCGGCCCGGTCGACACGACGACGTTAGGGCGGAAGCGCCGGGCCTCGAAGCGTCCCTGCGGGTACAGCCCCCGGAGATGGTCCATCGTCGCCGTAGCGACCAGATGCACGACGGCGATGTCGAAGAACGTCCCGGCCGGCATCTCAAAGTCGGTCACGGTGTCTCTGTGCTCCAGGCCGTCAATATCCGGCCAGTACTCCTCGGCCGTGGCACCCGAGGGCCGGTCACCGGGCCGCGCCTCCTCGAAGGCGACGTCCCGGCCGAAGGCCCGCGAGAGGACCCTCTCCAGGTCCGCGTCCCCGCTGGTCACAGCGGTCCCGTCGGGAAGGGTGATCCGGACCGGGGACATCTTCGCGCCCGCCGCCGGAGGCTCGACATAGGCGGCGCGGAAGTCGAAGAAGGTGCCCCACTTCCGTGGATTCTTAGCTCCCCCGACCTTCCCCGTCGAGCGGTCCACCACGGCGAACTGCCGGTCCCCCAGCAGGCCCCTGTCCGTAACGTCGGAGCAATTCAGCTCCTCTCCCATCATGGACTTCACCGGATAACGCCACAGCGCGGCAACGGAGCCCACCCGGGCTTGCGCGTGACGAGCCGGTGCGGGATCGGTTTGCATGGCGTTCCCCCAAAGCCAGCTCGATCATCCCAATCCACGCTTGCGCGCCGGGGACCTGCTGTCAACGAGGGACGACCACCTGGCCGACGGCACCGGATTACCGGCCAGGCATGCACGCCAAGGGCGATCCGGGCGATCCCGGCCTGATATTGGTTCCGGCCGGGGATGAGCCAGATATCCGGGCCTGGAGGAGGATCTGGTCATGAGTAAGCAGGAACCGGGTACGGTCAGCTCCGGCGATGACCCCGATGTGCAGGATGAGGCCGGCGAGGATGGCTTGATGCGGGAGATCCTGCGCACGCAAGAACATCACCGGGAAGGGGGGATCGAGCCTGAGTTTGACGCCGCGGACCAAGATCCCGAGCCTGGCGGGTAAGCCCAGCCGTGCCGGCCGGTTCAGTACTCGCTGATGCGAGCGCGGCTCCATCTCGCGTTTCGCTAAGTCAGCCCCGGCCCATGGCGTCCCGCTTCCGGGGCTCTTCCTGCGGCCGGGGCTGGTGCAGCTGACCAGGCCGCGCCTCGGCCGCCCTGCCCATGCCGACAATGTCTTCTGTTTCACAGGAGCGGCACACTCTTCTGACCATTGCCGCTCCGACCATTGCCGCATCGCGCGCTGGCCGTGGCTCCGCGTCGCGGGCCTCAAGGATTGCCTGCCGACGCGGGCGACTCGCCCGCAGGGTGCATGACGGCCGATAGGTAGCTCGGCGGCTGTCGCAGGCGTACCGTACGACGGTGTCGATCCGGTTC
>WNGB01007862.1_pt1 | contig 18311 bp, 18 predicted proteins | sample 5400681 | NCBI WGS metagenome assembly WNGB01 (sample SAMN13153367, study PRJNA577476) | soil metagenome | isolation source: 115 cm soil or saprolite under grassland replicate 2 | place: USA:California | collected 2016-06-15 | reverse complement strand
GTCGGAAACGCTCTCGAGATTCGCGAGACTCTCGCCACCCTTCGCGGGGAGGGCCCGCCGGACTTCACCGAGCTCGTCCTGTCGGCCTGTGCGCATCTCCTGGCGTTCTCCGATCTCGGGCTCGACGAACGCGCGGGAAGGGAGCGCGCGGCTGCCGCGGTCCAGGACGGGTCGGCGCTCGCGATGTACGAACGCTGGATCGCCGCGCAGGGTGGCGATCCCCGCGAGGACGTTCTTCCCACGGCACCGGTCGTGCGCGAGGTTGCCGCCGCGACCTGCGGCTTCGTCCGTGCGATCGGCGCGGTCGCGGTGGGCATGGCCGCGCTCCGGCTCGGTGCTGGGCGGCGCACCAAGGAGGAGCACATCGACCATGCCGTCGGCGTCCGCTGCCTCAAGAAGCGCGGCGACTCGGTGACGGCAGGCGAGGTGCTCGCGGAGGTCCACGCGCGGGACGAAGCTGCGGCAGAGCAAGCCGGCGCCGAGGTGTCCGCCGCCTACGACGTCGGCGAAGAAGCTCCGCAGCAGCAACCGATCGTGCTCGAGACGATCGCCTGAGATGCCGGAGCTGCCGGAGGTCGAGACGATTCGTCTCGCGCTCGAGCCGCACCTGGTCGGACGCCGCTTTGATCGGGTCGAGATCCACGATCCGCGGCTCGTCCGTCCGTTCGAGCCAGGCGCGATCGCCGTCGAGCTCGAGGGGGAGCGCGTCACCGCGCTCGAGCGACGCGGCAAGTATCTGATTGTTCGGTTCGAATCCGGTCGAGCTCTCCTGATTCACCTCCGGATGACGGGAAGCCTGCGCCGCGCCGAGCCCGGGTCGCTGGCCGGCGACCCATATCGACGGGCTGTTGTCAGGCTAGACGACGGGTCGGACCTTGCGTACCGCGATGTCCGCCGGTTCGGCACGTGGCACCTGGTCGAGCCGCAGGAGCTCGACTCGTATCTCGCGGAGCGGGTCGGTCGCGAACCGCTCGAGCGCAGCTTCACGTCGCGCCGTCTTGCCGAACGGCTCGAAGGGCGCCGGGCTCCGATCAAGGCAGCGCTCCTCGATCAGCGAACCGTCGCCGGCCTCGGGAACATTTACGTCGACGAGGCATTGTGGCGCGCGCGCGTGCATCCAAAGCGGCCGGCGGGAACGCTCGACCGCGACGAGATCGCTCGCGTCACGCGAGGGATCCGCGAGGCGCTGCGAGCGGGGATCGCGCGCCAGGGCGCAAGCCTGCGCGACTATTCGACCCCCGACGGTGGGCGAGGGCGGATGCAGGAGGAGTTCCGGGTCTACGGCCGCGCCGGTGAGCCGTGTTTCCGCTGCGGCACGCAGATCGACAAGATCCATGCAGCAGGACGCGGCACCTGGTACTGCCCGTCCTGTCAGCAGCTCAGTCCGTGAAGGCTCTCGTCCTCGGCGCCGGCATCGGGGGTCTCGCAACCGCGATCGCACTTCGGCGCGACGGGCACGAGGTCGAGGTCTTCGAGAGGGCCGCTGCGCTCGAAGATGTTGGGGCCGGCCTCTCCATGTCACCGAACGCGCTCGCGGCGCTCGATCGCCTCGGCGTGGGAGACCACATCCGGCGCCGCGGCGGGATCGCGCGAAGGATCCTCGTTCGGAACCGTCACGGGGACGTTCTCAACGAGATCGACGCGGAAGGGCGCGAGTGGGAGATCGTCGGCATCCATCGAGCAGATCTGCAAGACGTGCTCCTCAGCGCAGCGGGCGAGGTGAACCTCGGGATCGCCGCCGTTCGATTTGCCGACGAGGAGACGGGCGTCGCAGTCCGCCTCGAGGATGGGAGCGAAATCGAGGGCGACCTGCTCGTCGGAGCGGACGGCATCCGATCCACCGTGCGGCGGCAGCTGAAGGGTGACGAGCCGCTTCGCTCTGCGGGCTACTTCGGTTGGCGGGCGGCGATCGATTTTGCCGACCTGTCCCTCGAGGGCACCTTCAGCGAGTCGTGGGGGCCGCGCTTCCGCGTCGGGCTGATTACGCTCGGCAGCGGGCGTCTCTACTGGTTCGCCTCCGAGCTCGCGCCCGAGGACGAACCGCTGCCGCCGGATCCGCAGATGTACTTTCGGGACACGCTACGCGACTGGCACCGGCCGATTCCCGAGGTCGTCGAGGCTACGCCCGCAGGCGCGCTGAGCCGCCTGCCGATCCACGATCGTCCGCCGCTCGAGACGTGGGGGCGCGGCCGGGTGACGTTGCTCGGCGATGCCGCACACCCAATGACGCCCAATCTCGGCCAGGGAGCCGCGCAGGCGCTCGAGGACGCCGTCGTCCTCGCCCTCGCGCTACGGAACGAGAGCGACCCGATCGCCGCGCTGCGCGCCTACGAGGCGGCGCGGATTCCGCGAACGACGATGATCGTGAAACGCTCGTACCAGTTCGGTCGGATCGCTCAGCTCGGCAATCCGCTCGCCTGTCGAATGCGTGACGCAGTCATGAAAGCCACGCCGAAACGAATCCAGCGGCGCCAACAAGAGCTCGTGATCCGGCCCGGCTTCGACCCCTAGCGAGGCGCTCCGCGAGGCGACCGTCCCGGTCGAGCCGCCACAGCTCCGTGTAGCCGCCGATCGGCTGGCCGTCGATCAGGATCTGCGGCACCGTCCAGCCCCCGGTGAGGTCGAACAGCTTCTGCCGGAAGGTGGGATCGTCGTCGAGGAACACTTCCTCGTACTCGATCCCCTTCGCATCGAGCAACCCCTTCGCACGCACGCAGTAGCCGCACCAGCGCGTGCTGTAGATCCGAACCCGGGCCATCTGTATCGAAACGTAGAAACCCCCGCAAAGGTTCCCTCCACCTCCGGCACTAGACTGGCCAAGCCATGGCCCGACGCGCGTATAAGACGGAGGCAGTCGTCCTGCGCTCGTTCCGGTTCGGGGAGGCCGACCGCGTGCTGCACCTGTATACGCTCGCACGCGGACGCGTCGGCGCGGTCGCGAAGGGTATTCGGAAGACGAAGTCGCGCTTCGGCGCGCGGCTCGAGCCGCTGTCGCACGTCGAGCTGATGCTGCACGAGGGCTCCGGCGAGCTGCAGACCGTCACCGGCGTCGAGCTGCTGCACTCCCACCACGCAGTGCGCGAGCAGCGCTATCGCCTCGGCGTCGGCCTCGTCGGCGCGGAGGCGATGTTGCGGCTGTTCACGGAGCAGGAGGCCAATCCGCGCGCCTTCCAGGCGCTCACCCGCTTCCTCGATCTCCTCGACGACGTCGACTCGGCCGCGACGCGTGCGGCGCTCGACCCGCTCGCGCTCTCGTTCCAGCTCAAGCTGCTCTGGCTGTCCGGCTACCTGCCGCACCTGACGAGCTGCGCGAACTGCGGCACGCAGGAGGCGCCGCTGATCGGCTACTCGGCCGCCGCCGGAGGCGCAGTCTGCGCCGCGTGCGGGACGAGCGCGCTCGCCCTCTCTCCCGCCGGCATCACGGGAATCGAATCGCTGCTCGCGCGTCCGCTCGCCGAGGCGGCGACGGCCGGGATCACCGAGCGTTCCGCGCGCGACGCGCTCGCCGTCATCACTGCCGCGTACGAGTACTTCGGGAACTTCCGGCTGCGCACCCTCCGCAGCGCGTGACACCTGACGAGGCGCAGACGCTGCTCGCGCTCGCACGCGAAGCGCGGTGGGACTTCCCCTCCTCCGCGGGGAAGCCTGCCCGCAACCGAGCCGACGCCCAGAGGCTGCTCGAACGACAGGACGACTTGGGCGAAGCCGCACGCCGCCTGGACGCGCATGCAGCCGAGGAGCTGGCGGCGCATGTCTGGCGCCTGTGGATGGTGTCGCGTGACATCGCCGGCGGGCGCACGTTTCTGGCGCCGATCCTCGACCGGTCCGACGGACACCCCTCCCGGTGGAGAGCGCTTGCGCTCTACGGCGATGGGTTGTTCGCGTGGTGGCAGGGTGAGCGCGAGGACTCTCGCCGCCGGAACGAGGAGGCACTGCGGATCGCACGGGCCGTGGACGATCCCGAGGCGCTCGTGCTCGCACAGCTCGGGCTCAGCCGCGTCGCGCTCGCCGACGGCGACTACGCGCGTGCCGGCGAGCTCGCGGCCGGAGCGCGCGCGGCGGCGGCGCCGCTCGGCGACGCAGTGTGCCAGGGGTCGCTACACATGTACGCGCAGGCGACGCGCCTCGCGGGCCACTACGACGAGGCGGCGGCGCTCTTCCGGGAGAGCCTGGCGCTGAACCGGCGAATCGACGCTCGAGGCATGGTCGAGGTTGAGCTGCACAACCTCGGGCACGTCGAGATCCACCGCGGCAACGTCGATGCGGCCGAGGACTGCTTCGCGCAGATCGCGCACTCCGACGACCCGTACGGCGAGGCCATGATGCGGCTGAACGACGCGGCCATCGCGTTCCGCCGCGGCGACCTCCACCGGGCCAGATCGTGCCTCGATACCGCCGACGAGCTCTTCGCCGGGACGGACATGGCGACGGTGGCTGTCGACGACCGCTTTGAGCTCGACTGGCTCCGGGAGCAGCTGACGTGCGCCGAGAACTAGCGCACGGGCTCGAGCTCGACGACGATCCGAGCCGGATCGACGTCGCGGCGGTCCACGACTACCTCGCCAACGAGTCGTACTGGGCGAAGGGACGGCGACGCGCACGCGCTCTACCGCCTGGTCGAGTTCCACGAGCCTTCGGAGCGCGTGATGGAGCGCGGTCCCTAGTTCGCCTTCGGCGTCTTCCAATCCCGCTCGAGCGCGTCGTCGAGCCACCCGCGGACACCTGTAATCGGGAGCCGCTCCTGCGCGAGTGAGTCCCGGTCGCGCACAGTGACCGTGTCGTCCGCAAGCGTCTGCTCGTCGATCGTGAACGCCCACGGCGTCCCGATCTCGTCCTGGCGACGATAGCGACGGCCGATCGCACCGTTGTCGTCGTACTCGACGCTGTGACGGCGCCGTAGCTCCTCGTACAGCGACCGCGCCTTCCCGACCATCCCCTCGCTCTTCGCGATCAGCGGCAGAATCGCCGCCTCCACAGGCGCCATCTTCGGGTGGAGCCGCAGCACCGTCCGCTCGCGCTCGCCCACGACCTCCTCGTCGTAGCCGTCCACGAGCAGCGCGACCATGATCCGCTCGATGCTCACCGCGGGCTCGATCACGTACGGGACGTAGCGCTCGCCGTCCTGGCCGACATACTCCAGCTTCGTCGTCGAGAACTCCGTGTGCCGGGTCAGGTCGTAGTCACCGCGATTCGCGACCCCCTCGAGCTCGGACCAGCCGATCGGATACAGGTACTCGATGTCGCTCGTCCCCTGCGAGTAGTGCGAGCGCTCCTCGGGACCGTGCTCTCGCACGCGGAGCCGGCTCTCCCGTAGTCCGTAACGCAGGTACCAGGCCACGCGCTCGTCGATCCAGTAGCGATACCAACGCTCCGCGTCCGCCGGCGGGACGAAGAACTCCATCTCCATCTGCTCGAACTCGCGGACGCGAAAGAGGAAGTTCCCGGGAGTGATCTCGTTGCGAAACGACTTGCCGATCTGCGCAATGCCGAACGGCGGCCGGCGGCGGGCGAGCTGAAGGACGTTCTTGAAGTTGATGAAGATGCCCTGTGCGGTCTCGGGACGGAGATATGCGCGCGCACCTGCCTCCTGGACAGGGCCGACCGTCGTCTCGAACATCAGGTTGAACTGGCGCGGCTCGGTGAGGTCGCAGTCCGGAATCTCGCCGGGATGCTTGCTCGGCTTGCGGCCGCACTGGGAGTCCTTCAGCTTGTCCGCGCGGAAGCGCAGCTTGCAGGTGCGGCAGTCCACGAGCGGGTCGGTGAAGCCTTCGACGTGGCCGGACGCCTCCCAGACCCGGGGATGAAGGATCACAGCCGAGTCGAGGGCGACGATGTCGTCGCGCTCGAGGATCATCGCCTCGAACCAGCGCGCCTTGATGTTGTTCTTCATCAGGACGCCGTAGTGCCCGAAGTCGAAAGTCGAGCCGAGCCCGCCATAGATCTCCGAGGACGGAAAGACGAAGCCGCGCCGGCGGCAGAGGGACACGATCTTGTCCATCGAGACGGTGTCGATCGCCATGGGCCGGGACGTTATCCCGAGAGAGGGTGAGGGGCGTCCCGCTAGCGGATGAAGGCGGCCGCAGACCCGGCGGCGAGCACCACACCGCCGGTGATCAGGAGGACGAGCAGCGGCGAGACCCCTCCACGGCCACCGCCCTCGCCGCCTGCCATCGCGACGCGCGACGGCTGCGCACTGAGCCGCGCCTGAAGCGCACGCGTGATATCGCCCTGGGCCGTCGAGTAGACCCGCAGGTCCTCGGGGAGTTTCGCGAGTGCCTGCCGGTAGCAGGGCACTGGGTACGTCCCGTCGATACGCCCGTCTTTCCAGTCCGCGAGCAGGCGGGAGGCGCAGCCTGTCGAAGCCGCAGCAGAGGTCCCGAAAGCCAGGGCCACCAGACCTGCGGCCACGGCAAACAGCAGGCGAAAGCCCCCCTGGCCCATGCTGGAAAGAGTGCCCACGAAACATGAGGACAAAACGAGAAAGGCCTAAAAAGTTCCTAAGAACCGCATAGCCACTAGCCTCTGAAGGAGATGGCCACGACCGTCGAGCTCCACATCGTCTCCGACTCCACGGGAGAGACCGCGGCGCGTCTGGTGCAGGCGCTCGAGGCGCAGTTCCCCGAGCAAGAATTCGAGGAGATCCGCCACCCTCGTGCCGAGACCGCAGACGACCTGGAGCGTGCCGTCAGGAGCGCGCGCGGGCACGCCGCCGTCGTCGTCTATACGCTCGTCGATCCGGAGCTGCGCGACGCGATGCGGAGGCTCTGCCGCCGAGCGCGCGTTCACTACTGCGACCTGCTCGGCCATCCGATCGATGCCGTTGCACGCGTCTCCGGACAGGCCGCGCGCATGACTCCGGGTTCCCGCGCGCCGCTGAATCCCGCCTACTTCCGCCGCATCGAGGCGATGGAGTTCGCCGTCAAGTACGACGACGGCGTCGGCGCGGGCCTCGACGAGGCGGACATCGTCCTCGTCGGCGTCTCTCGCACGTCGAAGACGCCTCTCTCGATCTACCTCGGGTACCTCGGCCACAAGGTCGCGAACGTTCCCGTCGTGAAGGGAATCGACCCGCCGCGGGAGCTGTTCGAGATCGACCCCGCAAAGGTCGTCGGCCTCACGATCCATGCGGACCGGCTGGCCGAGATCCGCAGGGCGCGCGTGCGGAACCTCGGCGCGAACAACCGCCGCTATGCCGAGCTGATGGAGGTCTACGACGAGCTCGAGGAGGCGGCCGCGATCCACCGGCGGCTGGGTTGTCCGGTGATCGACATCTCCGAGCTCTCGATCGAAGAGACCGCGCAACGCATTCTCCGGACGGTGGAGGGCCGCAAGGCCGAGGGTGCAGCCGCGAAGGTCACGTGAGGCCTAAGCCGCCGGTGCCCTGGTGGCGCTGGGCGATCTGGTGGATCGCGCTTGGCGTCGCCCTCGTCATCTTCTACGTGCTCCTCACGCCCATCTGGATGGGCCTGCGAGGGCTTGCCTGGCTCGCCGAGCTTCGGGCTAGGCACCGCCGTGCTCCGTTGGCTTGAGCGCGCGCTCACCGCAGTAGAACGGCCTCGAGTTGTTCCTCGCCGTCGGGTCCAACTCGGTACCCGGTCGCACCCTCACGCGTCGTGACGACCTCCCGCAGCTCCGTCCCGACGTAGTGCAGCGCGACGTCGTCGTCCGCGGCGACGCCGGCAGGGAAGCCGTCGGCGACGAGCTCTGTGTAGACGGGCCGCCGGCGCTCCTCGCCGTCGTAATGAGGACACGCGCTCCCCGGAAGGAAGCCGAGGCAATCCATCGGGGCGAGCTCCGGGCCGAACGAGTCGGTGACCCCGTGCTCGAACCAGCAGATCATGCCGGCGCTCCACCCGGACAGCAGGACTCCCCGGTCCCAGGCCTCGCGCAGGATCTCGTCGAATCCGTGTGTCCGCCAGATCGCGAGCGCGTTCGCCGTGTTCCCGCCGGTGACGAGGATGACGTCGTGACCGAGTGCAAGCTCACGAAGGTCCGCTGGCGGCCACGGGAAGAAGTGGAGATGCATCATCGACCCGCGCCCGGCCAGCCGTTCGTACCACGAGACCGTCGAGGCGGGATCCTCCTTGGCGGCCGTGGGCACGTAGAGAACGCGCTTTCCAGGAGCAAGCGCGAGCACGTAGTCGACGAGCGCGTCGTCCGGGTATCCGCCCATCGCGACGATGCTCGGCTCAGGCATAACGCCGAGTATTGCAGGGCATTTGTGAGAGGATCCCCGTCTTGCCTACGCTACGCGTCCGAGTTACCCCGAAGTTGCGACTCGGTTTTCGGCACCTCGAGGCCGCAGGAGCCACGAGCGACTGATCGTGGCCTCGACCAGATTTGTCTACGACTTTGACGAGCCTTCGGCAGGCGGTCGCGAGCTACTGGGCGGCAAGGGCGCCGGCCTCGCGGAGATGACGCAGATGGGCGTGCCGGTGCCGGCCGGCTTCACGATCACGACGGACGCGTGCCGCGCCTACATGTCGAACGGCAAGACGCTGCCCGACGGGCTTGGCGAAGAGATCGAGCGGCACGTGAGTGCGCTCCAGGAAAAGGCCGGCAAGCGCTTCGGTGACGCAAATGATCCACTCCTCGTGTCCGTGCGCTCGGGCGCGGCCGTCTCGATGCCCGGGATGATGGACACGATCCTCAACCTGGGTCTCAACGACGAGGCCGTGCAGGGACTTGCGGGCACAACGGGGAACGAGCGTTTCGCGAACGATTCGTATCGTCGCCTGATCCAGATGTACGGCGAGGTCGTGGACGGGATCGACGGCCACGGCTTCGAGCAGGAGCTCACCGACTTGAAGCGTGCGCGCGGCGTCGCGCAGGACGTCGACCTCACTGCAGACGATCTCGCCGACTTGATCGAGACGTACAAAGCGATCTACAACGAAGAGACCGGGCGCGACTTCCCGCAGGATGCGCGCGAGCAGCTCACGCGTGCCGTGCGCGCCGTCTTCGACTCCTGGGACTCGCCACGCGCTCAGGTCTACCGACGCACCTACGGCATTCCCGACGATCTCGGCACAGCCGTGAACGTCGTCCAGATGGTCTTTGGGAACAAGGGAGACGAGTCGGGGACCGGAGTCGCGTTCACGCGCGACCCCTCGACCGGCGAGCAGGGTCTCTACGGCGAGTTCCTTCCCAACGCACAAGGCGAGGACGTGGTTGCCGGGATTCGCACGCCGGCGCCGCTCGCGGAGATGCGGGGAAAGCTGCCGCACGCGTTCGAGCAGCTGCTCGAGACGATGCGCCGGCTGGAAGAGCACTACCGCGACATGCAGGACATCGAGTTCACCGTCGAGGACCAGGAGCTCTACCTCCTGCAGACACGCTCGGCCAAGCGCACCGCGGCCGCGGCGGTCAAGGCGGCGGTAGACATGGTCGACGAAGGCCTGATCTCCCGCGAGGACGCGATTGCTCGCATCGACCCGGCGCAGCTCGACCAGCTCCTTCACCCGATGCTCGATCCCACCGCGCACTGGGAAGTGGCGGCGAAGGGGCTTAACGCATCGCCAGGCGCAGCGTCGGGAAAGATCGTGCTCGACGCGGATACGGCCGAACTGCGGGGCAAGGCGGGCGAGAGCGTCATTCTCGTCCGCTGGGAGACGACGCCGGACGACATCCACGGTCTGATCCAGGCGGCCGGGATCCTCACCGCTCACGGCGGGATGACCTCCCATGCCGCCGTGGTGGCACGCGGAATGGGGAAGCCGTGCGTTGCCGGGTGTGACGCGCTTTCGATCGACATCAGCGCGAGAACAATCACACTCGGGGGTCAGACCCTCTCCGAAGGGGACGTGCTCACGATCGACGGTGGCACCGGCGCTGTGATCGTCGGAGAGGTCCCACTCGTTGCGCCGCAGGTGAACGACGACCTCGAGACCGTCCTCGGCTGGGGCGACGAGCATCGCCGTCTGAGGGTGCGTGCGAATGCCGACACGCCCGAGGACGCGGCGAAGGCGCGGGAGTTCGGCGCGGAGGGCATCGGCCTCTGCCGGACCGAGCACATGTTCATGGCGGAGGAGCGCCTGCCCGTCGTCCGCGAGATGATCATGGCCGACGGCGAAGAGGGCCGGCGAAAGGCGCTCGACAAGCTGCTGCCGATGCAGCAAGGCGACTTCGAGGCGATCTTCGAGGCGATGGCCGGCCTGCCGGTGACGATCCGCTTGCTCGACCCACCGCTCCACGAATTCCTTCCGTCGCTCGAACAGGCGACGGACGAGCGGATGCGCCGCCGGATCAAGCAGTTGCAGGAAGCCAATCCGATGCTGGGCACGCGCGGTTGCCGCCTCGGGCTCCAGTGGCCGGAGGTCTACGAGATGCAGGTTCGTGCGGTCATCCGCGCCGCCCGCGCGGTCGAGGAGCGCACGGGCGAGGCGCCGCTCGTCGAGATCATGCATCCGCTCGTTGCCTTCGAGGAGGAGCTTCGGCGTCTGCGGGAGCTGACGGTGCACGTGGCCGAGCAAGAGGCGCCCGAGGTCGAGTATCTGTGCGGGACGATGATCGAGCTCCCGCGTGCATGCGTGCGCGCCGACGAGATCGCGGCGCAGGCCGACTTCTTCTCGTTCGGGACGAACGACCTCACGCAGACGGCGCTGGGCTTCTCGCGTGACGACGCCGAGGGGAAGTTCCTCACCTACTACCTCGAGGAAGGCGTGCTGAAGAAGAACCCATTCGAGACGCTCGACGTGAGCGGGGTCGGCGACCTGATGCGCATCGCGGTGGAACGCGGCCGCGCGACGAAGCCGCACCTCAAGCTCGGCATCTGCGGCGAGCACGGCGGCGAGCCGAAGTCGGTCGCCTTCTGCCATGAGCTCGGGCTGGACTACGTGAGCTGCTCACCGTACCGCGTCCCACTGGCGCGACTCGCCGCCGCGCAGGCGGCGCTGGCGGAGCGCGGCGCGGCCGAATACGCAGCCTCTCACTGATCTCGATCGCCTGGAACGACGTCCGTGCGCGGCGGCTCGTTCGCAGCTTCCTCGGCGAGCGCGTCGGCGCGCATCGGCTCGTCGACGTCGCTCACCGGCTCGGCGGTGTGCACGCTCAGGTTCAGGCGTCTGCCGAGCTGCAACTCGCCGCGCGCGTTGAAGGCATCACGCAGCAGGACGTCCGTGACGCGCTCTGGCGCAATCGCACGCTTGTGAAGGCGTGGACGCTTCGCGGGACGCTGCATCTCCACCCGGCCGGCGAGCTCGCGCTCTGGTTCGCAGCACGCCGTGCCGTTTCGGGCGAGTCGTCCGCGGGGCTCGAGGAGTGGCCCGATCCGAAGGGTGTTGTGCATCCGCCGGTCAGCGCGGCCGAGCTCACTGCGATTCGCGCCGCCGTCTGGGACGCGCTCGACGGCCGCGCGTTGCTCCGCGAGGAACTCGCCGCCGAGGTGGTGCGCCGCGTCAGTGCAAAGCACGAGGCGCGGCTGCTGGCGGGATTCGCGTTCTTCACGGGCGCGCTCTGCCAGGGCCCGCCGCAGGGGAACAAGGTCAGCTTCGTGCGGCCGGACCAGTGGATCGACGGCTGGGAGGAGGTGGACGAGCACGAAGCGCTACGGGAGGCGTGCCGGCGCTTCCTGTACACGTACGGGCCTGCGCGACCGACCGACTTTCGCGCCTGGTTCGGCCCGGCGGACTTCGGGTCGCTCGATCTCGAGGAGGTCGACGTCGAGGGTCGTCGCGCCTACGTCCTCGCCGGTGACACGGACTTCCCCGAGCCGCAGGCGAGCGTCCGCCTGCTCCCGGAGTACGACGTCTACGTCATGGGCTTCCGGGAGCGCGACGAGCTCGTCCCGGACGGTGTGAAAGGGCAGGTCGCGCGGCACGGCCGCGGACGCTACGAGGGTCCCGCCGGCGTGAGATTCCTCCTCGTCGACGGTGTCACCGCCGGACTGTGGGAACGCAAGAAGCGCGGGAAGCGCATCGAGCTCCAGGTCGATCCGGCGCGGAAGCTCACCCGTGCCCAGCGCGCGGAGCTCGACGCCGAAGCGGAACGCATCGGTGCGTTCCTCGGCCTCGAGCCTGCGCTTACGGTCGAATGACGACCGGCGTACCGAGCGGAGCGATCCTCATCAGGTAGCGCAGATCGGAGTCGCTCGCGTGGACACAGCCGGCCGAGACTGCCCGGCCGAAATCGCCGGCGGACGGCGTCCCGTGGATCGCGATGCGGTTCCCGCCCGACCAGCCGGCGGGCAGGCTCGGCTGCGTCGCCGACAGCGCGAGGATGCAGCAGCCGTAGAAAGAGCTGTACGCGTGCCCGTCCAGCTTGTCCGTCACGGCGAAGCGTCCTGTAGGGGTGGGCGAGCCGGGCCGGCCGACGCCGACGCTAACGCGACGGACGGCGACGCCGTCGCGGCGAACGACGAGCGTGCGGCTGGACAGATCGACGTCGAGCTCGAGCCGGGTCCGCGTATATCGGAGTCCGCCGGCCTGGGCATCCACCCAGACCACCCGGTTGTTCGCGACTCCGGCCTCGGTGACGCCGAGCCAGCGGCCGCGACGAATCGTGACCACGCTCAGCGCGCGCCGTGAGCCGAAGGGAGTGGTGGAGCTCACGCGGGCGACGGCAGGCCCGAACGGGCGGCTGCGAAGCGCCAGCGCGTGCCCGGGCCGAACGACGGCGATCAGGTGCGCGGGCCTGGGCTGAACGCGGACCCAGCCGCTCCGCGGCTGCTCCTCGAGAGCTCGACCGACGGCTGTCGAAGAGGCGAATGCGCCTGCAAGAGCGGCGGCGAAGAGGCAGGCAGACACCTGAAGGACGCGGCGCACCTACCAGCGATCGGCACGCCTCCCTGATCAGGTGTTCCCTCGAACGAGGGACGGATCAGGCCTGTCGTAGCTCTCGGGCGAACGAGCCGCCGCCGAGGATTCGCTCGGCGTAGGTCTTCACGCGCTCGCGTAGCTCCCGATCGGACGTGACAACCCAGACAGGAGGGTCGAGCTCGACCACGGCGCGGGCGATCCGATCGTCCGCAGATTCGTTCTCTTCCCACACGACGATCACCCGATGACTCTCTTCCTCGCCCCAGGCCTCGCAGAGATCGACCAACTCGTCTTTCGGGATGTTCGGCCACAACGAACGGCGGACGTTCTCTGCGTCGACGAGGACTGTTGCCATGCGCCTGTAGTGTCGCCGCGATGACGAGCCGGCCGCTCAGCCCTTGGCCGACTGCAACGACCGCGGTCAGGCCTTCTCCCGGGCTCGAGGCGACGCCGCCGGTCGTCCCGAATCTCGTGCGGCGAAAGGAGATCCCGGGAGCGGGGCGCGTCGGGCGTAACACGCTCGAGACGTTGCTTTTCCGCGGCGTCTCGACTCCCGTCGCCTTCGTGCTGGTGGTGATTCAGAGTCGGTTCCTCGACCCGGAAGGCCGCGGCCGTTTCGTACTCGTGGTCCTCACCGTGACGATCCTCGCGCGCCTCTTCGGACAGCTCGGGGTCGCGGTCACGAGCCTCGGACGCGAGGCCGAGCTCAGGCCGCTCGTCGTCCGAGCTCTCGTCTGGGCGCTCCTTCTCGGTCTGGCGGGCGTCGGACTCATCATTCTCGCGGGCGCGCTGATCGATGCCTTCGGCCTTCGCCTCGCGGCAATCGCTGCGCCCGCGCTCATCCCGAACATCCTCAACGCTACGCTCTCCGGGGTCCTTCTTGGACGTGCCCGCATCCGCCTTTGGAACTACATTCAGGTCCTGCCGCCGCTGTTGACGCTCGCCGGGATGCTCATCGTCGTCGTCGGGCTCGATCGCGGTGTCGACGGAGCGGTTGCGGTCTGGACGATCGCGTACGTGCTCACCGCCGTCTTCGCCCTCGTCGCCACGCGCAACCTTTGGCTTCCGTTGACGAGGCCGCTCATCTTCGATCGGGTCGGACATGCGATCGTCCGCCTCGCCTTCGCCATGGGGGCGGTGCAGATCGTGAACCTGATCGGCTACCGCGTCGAGCTCTTCGTGCTCGACCATTTCAAGGGGCTCGCCCAGGTAGGGATCTACTCGATTGCGATGCAGGCCGCCGAGGCGATCTGGCTCGTACCAGCGGCCGTGGCCTCTGCGGTCACAGGACCCGCGGTGCACGAGAGCGACGAAGAGGCCGCGCGGCTGATTCGCAACGCCTGCGGGAAGGGACTGCTGTACACGTCCGCCATCGCGCTCGCGATCGGGGCGGCGGCGCCGTTCGTCATCCCGTTGCTCTTCGGCGACGACTTTCGCGGCGCGACCCGACCGCTCGCCCTGTTGCTCCCGGGAGTCGTCGCCTACGCACCCGTGTCCATCCTCGTCGTCTACCTCTCGATCCGCTCGGGCCGGCCGCGCCTCAGCCTCCTGGTGTCGGTGATCGGGCTCGTGGTCACGGCGGTGATGTCGCTGGCGCTGATTCCGCCGTACGGCGCCTCCGGCGCCGCCGCCGCAAGCGCGATCGGCTACGGCGCGGGCGGGATCGCAGCGTGGATCTGCTTCGTGCAGCTCGCGGGACTCACGGTCTTCGGGCGCGCGCGGCCCAGTTACGCGTAGCCCTTCGCCTTCCAGTACGCGACGCCGATCGAGGCGACTCCGACGACGACGAGCGTCACCACTCCGACGAGCCCGGCGCGACCGTACGCAACGTGTCCCCGCCCGAAGCGGGAGAGGCCGAGCGTCGCCGCTGCGCCGCCGATGAGCCCGCCGATGTGCCCGCCCACCGAGATGTTCGCGATCGAGAACGTGAATACGAGGTTGATCACGATGATCCCGAGCGCGCTCCCGCCGAAGACGTAGTCGCGCTGGCGCTCGAGGACGAGGCCCGCGCCGAGGATGCCGAAGATCGCCCCCGATGCGCCGACCGTCGGGGTCGTGGGATCCAGCACGAGTGCACCCGCCGAACCTGCGAGCCCGGAGACGAGGTAGAGCAGGAGGTAGCGACCCGAGCCGATGCGTTGCTCGAGCAGCGAGCCGAACCAGTACAGGGCGACCATGTTCATGAGGAGGTGGAAGGGCCCGTAATGCAGGAAGGCCGCGGTGATGAGCCGCCACCAGTCGCCGTGAGCCACGCCGACGGCGAGTTGATCCGGAATCTGGAAACCCTTCGGAGCGGGGACAAGCGTGTCGCCAAACTTGGCGCCGCTCGCGATCAAGGCGCCGTCCTGGCCGTGATTCGCGTTGACGCCGCTTCCCTGAGCCAGCTCCGCGATGTAGACGGCCACGTTGAGCCCGATGAGCGCGCGCGTCACCTTCGCTCCGACACCTTCGAACGCTGCTCGCTGCACCCCGCGCGTCACGCGCTGCACGCCTTGCGCTCTGCCGGAGTGCTCGGGACAGCGGATTCCGACGGGTGCCATCGTCATACACTCCGTGCAGATGGGCCGTCCGCACTCGGAGCAGGACAGCCCGGTGACGCGGTCCGGGTGGCGGTAGCAGGTCCTCTCGGCGGTCTCGGTCATGTGCGAAGTAGCGTAGTTGGATGCAGGTTCACGTCGCTTTCACTCCCGACGAGGCCGCTCCTGCACCGGTCGGAATCGTCGTGGACGTCCTCCGGGCGACCTCGACGATCGCGCAGGCGCTCGCCTCGGGGTTCCGGCGCGTTCTGTGCTGCGCCGAGATCGAGGAGGCACGCGCGCTTCGCGCCGAGCTTCCCGACTCCCTCGTCGGCGGCGAGCGCAACGCGGTACGGATCGAGGGCTTCGACGTCGGCGCATCGCCGCGAGAGTTCCTCGAGCCCCGCGCAGACACGTTGATTCTGTCCACGACGAACGGGACACGCGCGATCCTCGAGACCGCCCAGCGGTGCGAAGAGGTCTTCCTCGGCAGCCTCCTCAACCTGGCCGCGGTTGCGAAGGCGGCGGCTGGACGGGACACGGTCGTCGTCTGTGCTGGGTTTCAGGGTGCGTTTGCCCTCGACGACGCGTATTGCGCAGGACGCATCGTGCAGTTGCTCGAGGCGGAGCGCTCCGATGCGGCGATCGCCGCCGATCTCGTCGCCCGGGCGTTCCCGAGCGCACTGGACGGATTGAACGCGCGCACATATGGGCCGCCGGGCCTCGAGGAGGACATCGTTTTCTGCGCGCGCGAAAGCGTGCTCGACGTCATGCCGAGGCTGGTCGGGAGCGTCGGCCTGGCCGCGGAGATACTGCCGGCATGAAGTCCTGCCTCGTCCTCGTCGGCCTGGTCGTCTCGCTTGTTGCCGCCGCGGCCGGTGCGCAGGGCGCCGCGCAGAAGCCTTGGCTCTGGCAATGCGCGCAAATCCACAACGCCGAGGCGCAGTTCCGCTGCTATGTCCGTCTGCTGCGGCTGGACATCGAGGCCTCGCACGATCCCGCCCGCGAGCTTCCGCGCATCGATCGCAGGGCGGTGTCCGTCGGCGGGCCACTCGAGGCGAGCTGCCATGTCCTGATGCACCAGGTCGGGCGCGAGTACGGGCGTGCACATCGCGTAACGCTCGCAACGCTCCAGCGCTACGTGCCGCGCTCCAACAATCCGAACTGCTCGGCGGGGTTCGGGATGGGTCTCGTCATGTACTTGGGCCCGGAGATCCTGCGCTCGGGGGGAGCGGCGGCCGTGCATGCCTGCGCACGGCTGCCGACGAGGTATCGCGCCTACACGTGCGTCCACGGCCTCGGCCATGCGCTGATGCGTGCGTACCACGGCGATCTCCGCCAGGCCGTGCGCGCCTGCCGGCGCCTACAGTCCACGTTCGCGCCCGATTGCGCGCAGGGCGCCTTTCACGACTACTGGATCTCGCTCCGCGGCGCCGACGGAACGACGCGGCCGTCCCATCCGGAGACGTCCCCTCGCGTGATCTGCGACGGGCGCTTCACGTACATCAGGCCGTGCTGGTACCGCTACTTCCTCGAACAGGCCGTTGGTCGACCGGTGAGAACCGCGTCGGACCTCGTTCGTGCCTGTCGCGGTCTGCGAGCTCTGGAGCGGTTCGGCTGCATCAGCGCGTCCGCGCTGACGATCTCCTCGAATCCGTTCGCCCAGATGCGCGTCTGTTCCCGGCTGCGTGGGCGCGACGCCGAGGCGTGTCTGCGCGGGGTGCCGGATCAGGCTCTCGCGGGCGAGCCGGCGAAGCAGCTCCGGCTGATTCGCTCCTGCCGGGGGATCGCGGGTGCGGCGCGGCGAGACTGCTACGCGTGGCTCGGGCGGACGCTCGCCGTCGTCACGAACGGGGCCTTCCGCGAGCGGGGCTGCGCGAGGCTGGGCGCGAACGCGCGCCGAGCCTGTTCTTCAGGTGCGGCCCGGATGGGGGCCGCGCTCGTGACGTTTTCCTAGTGCCCCTTCCAGTGATGCTGTCGAGTTTCTGGGTCGCGAGCACCAAGCCAGAGGCCGCACTCGTCCGCAGCCAAGGCTAAAAGCCTTGGTAAGGACGAGGGTGGACTCTGGCGCCGCGTGATCGCGGGCCAGAAGCCGGCGTGCATTGCTGGGAGGGGCACTATGGCAACGCCGGCAGCGGATCGACCGCTGCGCCTCTGACACGAACCTCGAAGTGGAGGTGCGGTCCGGTCGCGTGGCCGGTGGCGCCGACGAGGCCGACGCGAACCCCTTTGCCGATCCAGACGCCGACACGCACATCGATCTGTGAGAGGTGCGCGTACATCGTCCGCTCGCCGCGGCCGTGCGCGACGGTGACGAGGAAGCCCCAGCCGCCGTCGCGCCAGCCCGCCCAGACGACCTCGCCCGAGCGCGCCGAGTAGACGGGCGTGCCCATCGGAGCGGGGAAGTCGATCCCGGAGTGCCAGGTGTCCCCGCGCGGACCGAAGCGGTCGCCCAGGACGGGCGCGGTCATGGGCCAGCCGAGCGGCAACGGGATCGTCGGCGGTGGCGCGGTGAGCGCGCCGAGCGTCGCCGCTCCCGCGATCCCGTCTTCCTTCAGGCCTGCCCAGCCCTGAAAGCGGCGCAGGGCGGCATTGATGTGCGGGCCGAAGATCCCGTCGAACTCGCCGGAGGGAAAGCCGTGCTCCGCCAGCTGAAACTGGAGCGAGGCGACGTCCCAACCCGTCTTGCCGATCTTGAGCGGCCGGCTGCCGAGCCGGTGGCGGGCGAAGCGACCGAGGGCCTTACGCGTCTTCGGGCCGACGACGCCGTCGACCGTGAGGTGGGCGCGGGCCTGGAGGCGGCGGATCGCCTTCGCGGTTGCGGGGCCGGAGATCCCGTCGATCGGACCCTGGTAGAGCCCGTGCGCGTGCAGGCCGACCTGAAGGGCGGCAATGCCCGGCTCGGCCGCCGTGGCACGGGGGGTGAGGGCCGCCGCGGCGAGGACGAAGGGCAGCACGAGGAGCGCCCTGATGCGCATGGGCGTCCGTTTTCGTCATGGCGTTTTGGATCCCTTGACGGGAAGTGTCCCTTCTCTGTAGA
>WNGB01006051.1_pt1 | contig 18311 bp, 17 predicted proteins | sample 5400681 | NCBI WGS metagenome assembly WNGB01 (sample SAMN13153367, study PRJNA577476) | soil metagenome | isolation source: 115 cm soil or saprolite under grassland replicate 2 | place: USA:California | collected 2016-06-15 | reverse complement strand
CCGGGCCAGCTTGGACAGCCCGGTGATCTTGCCGCTCTCCGAGGGGATGTAGCCGACGTGCGCGACGCCGGTGAACGGCACCAGATGGTGCTCGCACATCGACCACAGCTCGATGTCGCGGACCAGCACCATCTCGTCGTGACCGATGTCGAAGGTGGTGGTCAGCACGTCCTCGGGCCGCTGGTGCATGCCCGCGGTGAGCTCGGCGTACGCCCGCGCGACCCGGGCCGGCGTCTCCTTCAGGCCCTCGCGCGTCGGGTCCTCGCCGATCGCGATCAGCAGCTCGTGTACGGCGGCCTTGGCCCGCTCGAAGTCGTACGGCGGTACGTCGGCGGGATCACGCTCGGCCCGAAGGATCGGGTCGGTCATCCGCGCCCCGGCGTACCCTGGGGGCCGCCGATGGCGCCACCGTCGGGACCAACGCCACCGCTGACGCCACCACCGCCACCGCCACCGACTCCAGGGTCTCCCGCCACGTCGCCACCCGGTCCGGGCGGCGAGATGAGCAGGCCGCCCTCGGACTCCTTGTCGAGGTCGGGTCCGACGCCGTTCTTCTTGAACTCCACGGGCGGGATCGACGACGGGACCCGGTCGGGCGAGCCCGTCCAGGCGGGCCGCTCGGGCCGGCGACGCAGCGCCTCGAAGACCTCGGCCACCTCGGCCTTGTCGAGGGTCTCCTTCTCCATCAGCGCGAGCACCAGCGAGTCGAGGACGTCGCGGTTCTCGGTGAGGATGTCGAAGGCCTCCTGGTGGGCGGTCGCGAGCAGCTTCTTGATCTCCTCGTCGACGATCGCGGCGATGTCCTCGGAGTAGTTGCGCTGGTGACCGAGGTCGCGGCCGAGGAACGGCTCGGCGTTGGAGTCGCCCAGCTTGATCGCGCCCAGCCGCTCGGTCATGCCGTACTGGGTCACCATCGCGCGGGCCAGGTTGGTGGCCTTCTCGATGTCGTTGCCGGCGCCGGTGGTCGGGTCGTGGAAGACCATCTCCTCGGCCGCCCGGCCGCCGAGCATGTAGGCGAGCTTGTCGAGCATCTCGCTGCGGGTCTGCGAGTACTTGTCCTCGTCGGGCAGCACCATCGTGTAGCCCAGCGCCCGGCCGCGCGGCAGGATCGTCACCTTGTGCACGGGGTCGTTGTGCGGCAGCGCCGCGGCCACCAGGGCGTGGCCGCCCTCGTGGTAGGCCGTGATGAGCTTCTCCTTCTCGCTCATCAGGCGAGTACGCCGCTGCGGGCCGGCGATCACGCGGTCGATCGCCTCGTCCATGGCCTCGTCGCCGATCAGCTTCTGGTTCTGGCGCGCCGTGAGCAGGGCTGCCTCGTTGAGCACGTTGGCCAGGTCGGCGCCGGTGAAACCCGGCGTACGGCGGGCGATCGACAGCAGGTCGACATCGGGCGCCATCGGCTTGCCGCGCGAGTGCACCTTGAGGATCAGGTGCCGGCCGACCAGGTCGGGCGCGTCGACGCCGATCTGGCGGTCGAAACGACCGGGCCGCAGCAGCGCCGGGTCGAGTACGTCGGGCCGGTTGGTCGCGGCGATCAGGATGACTCCGCCGCGCACGTCGAACCCGTCCATCTCGACCAGCAGCTGGTTGAGGGTCTGCTCGCGCTCGTCGTGGCCGCCGCCCATGCCGGCGCCGCGGTGCCGGCCGACGGCGTCGATCTCGTCGATGAAGACGATGGCCGGGGCGTTCTCCTTGGCCTGCTCGAACAGGTCGCGGACCCGGCTGGCGCCGACACCGACGAACATCTCGACGAAGTCGGAACCCGAGATCGAGTAGAACGGCACGCCCGCCTCGCCGGCGACCGCCCGCGCGAGCAGGGTCTTACCGGTGCCGGGAGGGCCGTAGAGCAGCACGCCCTTGGGGATCTTGGCGCCGACGGCCTGGAACTTCGCCGGCTCCTGGAGGAACTCCTTGATCTCGCCGAGCTCCTCGATCGCCTCGTCGCAGCCGGCGACGTCGGAGAACGTCGTCTTCGGCATGTCCTTGGTGATCAGCTTGGCGCGACTCTTCGCGAACTGCATGACGCCGCGTCCGCCGCCGCCCTGGACGCTGTTCATCAGGAAGATGAACAGGCCCACGATCAGCAAGAACGGCAGGAACGTCATCAGGATCGAGCCGATCACGCTCGGCTTCGGCACGTCGACGTTCATCTGCTCGATCTTGTCGGCCTTGATCTGGGCGTTGACCTCGTCGATGAGGCCGACCTGCTGGCCGTCGAGCCAGTGCGTGAGCACCTTGTCGCCGTTGTCGAGGGTGGCCTTGATCTCCTGGTCACCCTCGATGAAGGTGATCTCCTTGACCTGACCGGAGGAGATGTCGTCCTCCATCTCGAAGGTCTTGATCTCCTTGTAACCGCCGTTGGGCGTCAGGAACTGAAGGGCCAGCAGTACGCCGACCACGGCAACGACGATCCACAGCCAGGGACCCTTGAATATGCGCTTCACAGGCTTCTCTCGAACGGCAGTCTGATGAGGTACCGACGGTACATGTCGGGACCTAGAGCCATTCTGTCATTCGGTCGGCAAGATGGGGGCGTCGTACTCGATCGGGACACCTACTCGGTCCAGCAGGCGATGACAGCCGATGCCACGCCGTACGCCGCACCGACGCGGGAGATGCCGGGCGGCAGCGCCGCACGGGGCACGCCGCTCGCGTCGACCCACAGCGTCTTGTGGTCCTTGAGGAACACCACGTTGCCACCGTTCGTCTCGAAGGCCGGGAAGCCGAAGCTGGCCACGCCGGTGATCCGCCGGCCACCGCCGAGCCGGCTGCGGAGCCGGTCGAAGGCGGCACGGCCCGGGGCCGCCTGGTCCAGGTCCTCGACCGAGAGCCGCAGCCTGGCGCCCCCTGTCGCGCTGGTGGCCGTCGTCGTGGCGGCGGCCGGCACCAGGGCGGCGCACGCCGTCGCCGCGCTGGTCGGGTTCAGCGCGCTAGGCGCGGTGGTGCTCTACCGGTACGTCGACGTGCCGGCGATCGGGCCGTTCCCTGCGATGTACGAGCCGGTGTGGTTCGGCCGCAAGATCGTCAGCGCGGTCGGGGAGGGCGCGGCCGGCGTACTGGTGGTTGGCGTGCTGCTGACCGAACGGCGCGGCGGACGACCCGGCGGTCGACATCGCGACGAGTCGCCGACCGCCTCGACGTCCCGCCTGGCAACCTTTGGAGTCAGGAGTAGATCCGCGGGGAGAGCGTCGCGATGGCACGCAGGTTGCGATAGCGCTCGCGGTAGTCGAGCCCGTAGCCGACGACGAACTCGTTGGGGATGTCCCAGCCGACGTACTTGGGCTCGACCGGCATCGCGAGCGCGTCCGGCTTGCGCAGCAGCGTGGCGATCTCGACGCTGGCCGGGCTGCGGCTGGAGAGGTTGGAGATCAGCCAGCTCAGCGTCAGGCCGGTGTCGATGATCTCGTCGACCACCAGCACGTGCCGGCCGGAGATATCGGTGTCGAGGTCCTTGAGGATGCGTACGACGCCGCTCGACTTGGTGCCGGAGCCGTAGCTGCTCACCGCCATCCAGTCCATCTCGACGTGCCGGTCGAGCGCCCGGGCCAGGTCGGCCATCACCATCACCGCCCCCCGCAGGACGCCGACCATGAGCAGGTCCTTGCCCTCGTAGTCGGCCTTGATCTGCTCGGCCATCTCGCCGAGCTTGGCCAGGATTTGGTCTTCTGTGAAGAGGACTTTCACGAGGTCGTCGTCGACGTGGAGCGGATCCATGGGTCGAAGGGTACGTGGCCGTCGGTTTCCCCTGTAAGGCCGCTCCGCATGTCGACCTTTGTGGTTCTCCGGCGTCTGACACCGGAGATGCTCCACTGTTTGTCGGTGACGCCGGCCGGTCTGGCCTCCGTGCGGGCCGATGTGTGACAGCCGCTCGCTCGGTTGGTGGGGATCTCTGGCTTGTAGTGCCGGCGTTCCTCCACCGTCGGGCCGAGGGTCGAGCGTCCACGCCGCCGCATCCACGAGTACGCCGTTGCTCTGTGACGCCGCTGCTCGGGAGTGCTGGGACGCGCCTGCGATGGCCCGCGCCCGGGCCCGGTGGTGTCGATTCACAGCTCGTCACCTGCACGATTCGCTGCAGTTCGCCGAATTGTCGGCGGCTCCCAGGCGGGGAACGCAGCCGGTGGTTCGCGAACTGCAGCGAATCGTGTCGTGGAGCTCGCCGTCTTCCTCGGTCAGGACCGGCGGCTGGGACACGCCGTCAAAGTGCAACAGCCACCACGGACCGGTTAACCACCAATGATCGGCTGAGATGAACCGCCGGCCCGAGCGGCGCCCGGTGCACGGCCGCGAGGACCGGACTGACCCCGCCTGGGTGCGGACGAGGGTTCCGACGTTCGACGCGAGCGCCCCTGACAACGATGTCATCGCGGCCGTAGATTTCCGGGACCGACGATCGGTGTCGAGGGTCAGTACGTCGGGGCGATCTCGCCGGAGCCGCGCCACACCAGCTGGTGCTCGACGACGATGTGCTGCGGCGCCGACTGGTCACCACCCAGCCGGTCGAAGAGCAGCCGGGCCGCTGTCGCGCCGATCTCGGAGACGTTCTGGCGGATCACGGTGAGGTCCATCAGGTCGGCCATCGGGAAGTCGTCGAAGCCCACGACCGCGACCTTCCGGGTCAGCCCCGCCCGGCGCAGCGCCCGCAGGCTGCCGACGCTGAGGATGTTGCGCAGGGCGACGACCGCGGTCGGCGGCTGCGGCCGGCTCAGCATCGCGAGCAGTGCCTCCTCGGCCGCCTCCACGCTGCGCAGCTCGGTGGCGACCAGGTCGGGCCGCGACTCGAGGCCGGCGGTCGCCAGCGCCGCGAGTACGCCGCCGAGCCGCAGCGCCGCGGTCTGGATCGACGACCGGTCGCTCAACACCGCGATCCGCCGGTGCCCCTGGCGGATCAGGTGCTCGGTCGCCTCACGCGCGCCCGCGACGTTGTCCACGGTCACGGAGTCGGCGTCGATCCCGCGCGGACGGCGGTCGACGAAGACCGTGGGCAGGCCGGCCCGGCGCTCGATGTCGAGGTAGTCCTGGCGATCGGTGGCCGGCATGATCACCAGCCCATCGACGCGCCGGGAGACCAGGTCGGCGACCAGCGCATGCTCGCGGTCGACCTCCTCGTCCAGGCTCGCCGCGAGTATCGCGGTCTGGTGCTCGCGCGCGGAGTCCTCGAGGGCCCGGAGCAACGAGCTCGAGAAGCTGTTGCCGAGATCCTGGAGAAGCGCGCCGACCACCCGGGTGCGGCCGACCTTCCGGCGCAGGTTGCTGGCGGCCATGTTGTGGCGGTAGTCGAGCTGCTCGGCGGCCTTGAGTACCCGGCCGCGCACGCCGACGGAGACCGCGGGCTCGTCGTTGATCACCCGAGACACCGTCTTGAGGCTTACGCCGGCGAGGGCTGCGACCTCACGCATCGTCGCGCGGGGCTTGTTGGCCACGGTCACCTCTTTTCGAGTCGTAGACGGATCCGCTGGGAGGGCGTCGGGAGGGATTCTGCCCGATTGCCCTTGACGCACACCATGACACGTGGCCTATGGTTTGACAACGTTGTCAATCAGACCCACCCGAAAGGTTCACCCGATGCACAGCTCACTTCGCGCCGGCGTACGACGCACCGCAGTCGGCGCCGTCACCGCCGGACTCGCCCTCTCGATGGCTGCCTGCGGAGGCGACGACAGCAGTGACGGCAAGATCGGGGTCGCCCTGATCACCAAGGACTCGGTCAACCCGTTCTGGGTCGCCATGCAGGAAGGCGCCAAACAGTCCGCCGACAAGGCGGGCGTCGACCTGACCATCGCGGCCGGCAAGGAGGACGGCGACGAGGAGGGCCAGGTCACCGCGATCGAGGACGCCATCGCCCGCGGCGACGAGGGCATCCTGATCAGCCCCAACGGCCCGGGCGTGAACTCTGCGATCAAGGAGGCCCGCGACGCCGGCGTCTACGTCATCGCGCTGGACACCCCGCCCGACCCGGCCGACACCGTCGACATCACGTTCGCGACCGACAACTACAATGCGGGCCAGCTGATCGGGCAGTGGACCGCGGGCAGCCTCGCCGGCAAGCCGGCGAACATCGCGCTGCTCGACCTGTTCAACGACAAGGTGGTCAGCGTCGACTACGACCGCGACCAGGGCTTCCTCAACGGCCTCGGGATCGACACCAAGGACCCGAAGGTGAACGGTGACGAGGACTCCGCAGGCAGCTACTCGGGCGGCGACTACACGATCGTCTGCAACGAGCCCACCACCGGCAGCGAGGACGGCGGTCGCACTGCCATGGAGACGTGCCTCAGCAAGGGCCAGGACATCAACGTCGTCTACACGATCAACGAGCCGTCCGCGGTCGGTGCGTATGCCGCGCTCAAGGCCGTGGGCAAGGAGCAGGGCGTCACCATCGTGTCCGTCGACGGTGGCTGCGCCGGCGTCCAGTCCGTCAAGGACGGCGTCATCGGCGCGACCTCGCAGCAGTACCCGCTCAAGATGGCCTCCATGGGCGTCGACGCCATCGTCAAGCTCGTCGACGACGGCACGAAGCCGGAGACCAGCGAGGGTCTCGACTTCTTCAACACCGGCGTCAGCCTGGTGACCGACAAGCCGGTCGACGGCGTCACGAGCATCGACACTGCCAAGGGCGCCAGCGGCTGCTGGGGCTGATCCGGACGTCCGCGTGCCGGTCGGCCAGCCTCGGCCGGCACGCGGGCCCGAGTAAGGAATGAGTACGTGAGCACAGCAACCCTGACCGCCGGCGACCTGATCGGTCGCCGCCGCACCCCCGCCCAGCGGGTCCAGCACCTCCTGCACGGCCACCCATGGGTGAGCCCCGCACTGATCCTGGTCGTCACCGTCGTCGTGTTCTCGATGATCAACGACCGCTTCGCCGAGCCGAGCGTCCAGTCGCTGCTGATCCAGCAGGTGGCGATCGTGGCGGCGCTCGCGATCGGCCAGACCCTGATCATCCTCACGGCCGGGATCGACCTGTCCGTCGGCGCCGTCACGATCCTGTCGATGATGGTGATGGCCAAGCTGGCCGCGGACCACGGCGTACCGGCTCCGCTGGCGCTGCTTGTGGGCCTCGGGCTGGCCGTCGCCGCCGGCGCCCTCAACGGGCTGCTGGTGACCCGGGTCAACCTGCCGCCGTTCATCGTCACGCTCGGCACGCTGAGCATCTTCACGGCGCTGGCGCTGATCTACACCGGCGGCACCAGCATCCAGAACAACCGGCTTCCGGGCCTCTTCAACTGGACCGGTAACCGGGTCTCGATCGGCGAGTTCACGGTCACGACCGGCGTACTCGTGGTGTTGGCGCTGTACGTCGTCGTCGGCTTCGCGCTCAGCCAGACCTCCTGGGGCACCCATGTGTACGCCGTCGGCGACGACCGCGAGTCCGCGCGACTCAGCGGGGTCAGCCCGCGCCGGGTGCTGCTGTCGGTCTACCTGGTCGCAGGCCTGATCTACGGGATCGCCGCGTGGGTGCTGATCGGCCGGGCCGGCGCGGCCAGCCCTAACGCGATCAGCGACGCCAACCTCGACAGCATCACGGCCGTCGTGATCGGCGGCACCAGCCTCTTCGGCGGCCGCGGCGGCCTGATCGGCACGCTGCTGGGCGCCCTGATCGTCCAGTCGTTCACCCTCGGCCTGTCGTTGGCCCGGGTCGACGACCACTACCGACTCCTGGCGGTCGGCGCCCTGGTCATCGTGGCCGTCTCCGCCGACCAGTGGATCCGAAAGGCACGCGCATGAACACCCCATTCGAATGCTCGCTTCGCTCCGCTTCGAACGGGGGCCCCGAATGAACACCCCATTCGAATGCTCGCTTCGCTCCGCTTCGAACGGGGGCCCCGAATGAGCGTCATCAGCAAGGAGCGCAACCCCGTGGACGCCGTACCCAATGTCGACAACGTCCTCGAGGCCCGCGACCTGATCAAGACCTTCGGCAACGTCGTCGGCCTCGACGGCGTCGACCTCGAGCTGCGCCGCGGCGAGATCCTCGCGGTGATCGGCGACAACGGTGCCGGCAAGTCCACGCTGATCAAGTGCCTGACCGGCGCGCTGGTCCCCGACGCCGGCGAGCTGCGGCTCGACGGCGACCGCGTGGACTTCAAGCGGCCGCAGGACGGCCGGGACGCCGGGATCGAGACCGTCTACCAGACCCTCGCGGTGATCCCCGCGCTCGACATCGCGAGCAACCTGTTCCTGGCCCGGGAGATCCGGCGCAAGGGGCTGTTCGGGTCGGTGCTGCGGATGGTCGACACCAAGGCGATGCGCGAGCGGGCCGCCCAGGCGGTCGAGGAGCTCGGCATCCAGACCATCCAGAACATGACCCAGGCGGTCGAGACCCTCTCCGGTGGCCAGCGGCAGGCGGTCGCGGTGGCGCGGGCGGCGGCGTTCGGGAGCAAGGTGATCGTGCTCGACGAGCCGACCGCCGCGCTGGGCGTGAAGGAGTCGGCGCACGTGCTCGAGACGATCCAGCAGCTCCGTCAGCGCGGGCTGTCGGTGATCCTGATCAGCCACAACATGCCGCACGTCTGGCAGGTGGCCGACCGGATCCACGTGCAGCGACTCGGGCGCCGCGTCGGCGTACTCGACCCTGCGGTGCACACGATGTCCGAGGGCGTCGCGGTGATGACCGGTGCGTCGACGATGGACGAGATCGGGCCGGGTGGGGATGGCTGAGGCGTTCGTGGAGGCACCCGCTCCGGCGTCCGCGCTGGTGGTCGGCGAGTCGCTCGTGGACGTCGTGGTGGGAGCGGACGGCTCGGTGCGGGAGTACCCCGGCGGCAGTCCCGCGAACGTCGCGGTGGCGCTGGCCCGGCTGGGCGGCGACGTCGCGCTGGCCACGGCGTACGCCGCGGACCGGCTGGGTGGGCTGCTCGATGCTCACTTCGCCGCGGCGGGGGTCCGGCTGGTCGGCGTACCTCACGTGCTGGCGCGCACCTCGACCGCGAAGGCGGTGATCGGTGGGGACGGTGCGGCGACGTACGACTTCGACGTGGCGTGGGACCTCCCCACCCCGCAACCGGACCGGACCCCCGCCCTGGTGCACACCGGCTCGCTCGCGGCCGTGCTCGAGCCCGGCGCCGGAGTGGTGCTCGACCTGGTGCTCGGCCTGGCCGAGGCGGCCTCGGTCAGCGTCGACGTGAACGCCCGGCCCGCGGCCACGGGCGCCGGCCCGGAGCAGCGGCGGCGGATCGAGCGGCTGGTCGCGGTCGCCGACCTGGTGCAGGCCTCAGACGAGGACCTGGCGGCGTACTGGCCGGAGCTGTCGCTCGAAGCCGCGGCCGCGCACCTGCTCGCCCTCGGTGCCGGGGCGGTCGCGGTGACCCGGGGCGACGGCGGCGCGCTGTGCCGTACGCCGGCCGGCATCGTCGAGGTGCCCGCCACGCCGGTGACGGTGGTCGACACCATCGGGGCCGGCGACTCGTTCTGCGCGGCACTGCTGGACGGGCTCCGGCTGCGCGGCCTGCTCGGCGCCGCCGGCCGGCCGCGCCTGCGCGCGCTGCCGCTCGACGACTGGCGTGACGTGGTCGCGCGGGCCAACCGGGCCGCCGCGATCACGGTCTCGCGGGCTGGCCCGAACCCGCCGACGGCCGCCGAGATTTCGGGATAGTCAGAGATGTTTGAGGGGTAGCGACCGGCGTGTCACCCCTCAAACATCTCGGAGTACCCCGGCGGTTGGCCGACCCGGGCCTCAGCTCGGATGCTCGAAGACGATGCGGTCGTCGCGGCGGCGGGCGGTGAGGTGGCCGGGCAGGTCGACGCCTCGCTGGCCGTGCCACTCGGTGACCAGCCGCTCGACGCCGGTGATGTGCTCGTGGAAGAGGTCGGCCGGCAGCGCACCGGCCCTGAGCGCGGCCAGCCGCAGCACCCGGGTCCGGATCGGGGCGGGCAGCGCCGCCAGCCCCGGTACGCCGAGGGTCAGGTCGGCGTCGCTCACCTCGGCCAGGGCGGTGTCGGCGAGCGCGTCGAGGTACTCCATGTCGGCCCGCAGCAGGTCCGCCGTACGCGCCAGGCTGACCGCGACCCCGGGGCCGAGCTCGGCCTCCAGCACCGGCATCACCGACTGCCGCACGCGCACCCGCAGGAACGCCGGGTCGTCGTTGTGCGGGTCCTCCCAGAAGCCGATCCCCTCGGCCTCGCACGCGGTCCGGGTGTCGGCGCGGGAGACGTCGAGGAAGGGCCGCCGGTAGCGGTTGTAGGTACGCCGCATGCCCGCGATCGACCGACCGCCCGAGCCCCGGGCGAGACCCAGCAAGACCGTCTCTGCCTGGTCGTCGCGGGTGTGGCCGAGCAGCACGACCCTGGCCGTGAAGTGTTCGGCGAGCCGGTCGAGGACGTCGTACCGGGCCTGGCGGGCGGCGGCCTCGGGACCCAGCCCAGCTCCCTCGACCGTGACCCGGGCCGACGCGGTCTCGTCCACGCCGAGCGCGGCCATCTGCGCGACGACGGCGGCCGCACGCTCTGCCGACCCCTCCTGGAGACCATGGTCGACGGTCGCGCCGATCACCCGCCATCCGGCCTTGCGGGCCTCGAAGACGGTGGCGGCGAGGAGGGCCAGCGAGTCGGCACCGCCGGAGCAGGCGACCAGCACGGTCTCACCGGGTTCGACGTCGGTGAGTGCGCGGCGTACTCGAAGCCGACACGCGGCGACGGCCGGGTCGAGCGCCATCGGGCGGCCGTTCAGCCGTGGACCCGGGCCACCCAGGCGGCCGGGTCGGCGATCTCCTCCTTCGACGGGAGGTTCTGGGCCTCGGCCCAGACCGCGTTGAAGTCGTCCATGCCGACCTTGTCGACGACCTTGCGGACGAAGCGGGCGCCGTCGCGGTACTGGGCCATCTTGGCGTCCATGCCGAGCAGCCGGCGCAGCAGCCGGTCGACGACGCCGACGCCCTGGCGACGCTTGGTGAACTTCTTGCGGATCACGGTCACGGTCGGGATGACGCTCGGGCCGACGCCGTCCATCACCACGTCGGCGTGACCCTCCAGCAGCGACATCATGCCGGTGACCCGATCGAGGATCGCCCGCTGCTCCGGCGAGCCGAGCAGCTCGAGCAGGTTGCCCTTGTCGCCCTTGAGGCCCTCATTCTTGAGGATGGCGCCGAGCTTCTTCAGTCCGTCCTCGAGCATCCGCGACGGCTCGAGCGTGTCGACCAGCGCCATCATCTCGGAGTGCAGGTGGTCGCGCATCCACGGCACCGCCGTGAACTGCACCCGGTGGGTCTCCTCGTGCAGGCACACCCAGAGCCGGAAGTCGGTCGGGTCGACCTCAAGCTGCTGCTCGACGTGCACGACGTTGGGCGCGACCAGCAGCAGCCGGCCGTACGGGTCGTGGAACGGGTCGAACTGGCCGAGCACCCGGCTGCCGAGGAAGCCCAGCAGCGCGCCGACCTCGGCGCCGGTGACCCGCGAGCCGATCGCTTGTGCCATCGGCCCGGGGGCGCCCTTCTTCGCGGTCAGCTTGGCCGCGACCGGGTCGATGATCATGGCGAAGGCGTCCGCGTTGGCCTGCACCCAGCCGGGCCGGTCGACCACCAGGACCGGGGCGGTGTCGGGCGGCGCGTCGAGCCCGGTGTAGTCGCGGACGTAGTCGGTTGAGCGGCGGGCCCCGGCGCGCAGCTCGGCCACGGCCGCGGCCGCCTCGGCCGCCCCGACCACCGGACCGTCGCCGGCGATGCGGGAACCGAGCTGGACCGCGAGGCCCCAGTCGACCATCTTCGGGATGTCACCGCTCATGTTCCGAACCCTACGCGGTAGGGCGGAATGTCCGGCCTGGCGGCGGGCTCGGTCTCAGCCGACAGTCGGCGAGGTCGGCCGGATCGGTGGGATCAGTCGGATCAGTCGGCGTTGGTCGCCGGGGCGGCCGCGCAGTGGCAGCCGGCGAGCGCGGCGGCGGCGCGGTCGAGCGCGGCCCGGGCGTCGTCGGCGGCCGCGGGGTTCGCAGTCGGCACCTGGTCGGCGACCAGCGCCACCAGCATCAGTTCGCCGTCGAGGTCCTGGACCACCCCCGCCAGCGCGTGTACGCCGGTCAGGGTCCCGGTCTTGGCCCGCACCCGACCCCGTCCGGCCGGGTCACCGTCGACGAACCGGTCGGTCAACGAGCCGCTGAACGCCGCCACCGGCAGCCCGTCGATCACCGCCCGGAGCTCGGGGTGCATCCGCGCCGACGCCACCCGGAGTACGCCGAGCAGGGTCGCCGGGTCGAGTCGGTCGTCGCGCGCGAGCCCGGAACCGTCGTACAACCTGGCGCCGGCGAGGGGTACGCCGAGGCCCGCCAGCGTCTGCTTGATCCCGGCGACACCGGCGGCGAACGAGCCGGTGCCCGAGACCGCCAGTCCGACGTGCCGGGCCAGCACCTCCGCGGCCTCGTTGTCGCTGGTGGTGAGCACCTCCTGCACGATCTCGGACAGGGGCGCGCTCTCGACGGCGGCCAGCTGGCCGGCGGTGTCGCGGGGGGCGCGGGTGCGGGTCGGGTCGGCGAGCACGGTGATGCCGACTCGCTCGAGCGCCCGGGCGAAGGCCTCGGCCGCGGCCTTGGCCGGGTCGGCCACCCGGTGCTCACCGCTCGCGTCAACGCCGCGGTCGACCCACAGGGCACCGATCGGGGAGACCACCTCTTCGGGGATGTACGTCTTCTCCCAGTGCGGGTCGACGGCCGGGCCGCTGAAGAGCGTGTCGTCGTACCCGAGGCGGACCCGAGTCCGGCCCTTCGCCTTGAGCGCGGCCGCGGTGTGCTTCGCGAGGGTGACGATGTCGGCGCGGGTCGGGTAGGTCTCCGCCGCCTCGGCCGGCTTGACCGGCGCGGGCTCGAGGAACGGGTCGCCGCCACCGACCAGCACGATGCTCCGTGGCGTGGCGCCCTCGACGACCGTGGTGGTGAACGTGGTGGCCGGGCCGAGTGCCTCGAGGGCTGCGGTCGTGGTGAGCAGCTTCAGGGTCGACGCGGGGGTGGCGAGGCCGTGACCGGTGCGGAACACCGTCGTACGGGTGCCGAGCGGTTGGACCAGTGCGACGACGTGCTTGCCGAGGTCGGGGTTCTTGAGCAGTGGCTCGATCGCGCGGCGGACGGCGGCCGGGGCGAGCGCCCTACCCGATGTCGACAGCCCCGATGCCGGCAGCGGGGTGGCCACGGCCGGCGCGGGTACCGGTTCGGGGAGGTCCAGACCCTCGGGCGGCGCGACCTTGGCCGGGTTGTCGACGGGGTTCGCGGGCTCGATGCCGAGCACTCGCTCGCCCAGGTCGAAGCGGTACGTCGCCCCCGCGGCCGTCAGCAGCGCGAGCACCAGCACCACCGGTCCCCAGTGAAAGATGAGGGCGCCGAAGTGGCGTGCGTCACGAATCCCCACGTCAGAGGCCCTCCGAGTGCGTTGCGGCGGTCTTTGTGCGCGAGACTAGCCGTCGACCCCGAGAAGCGGTCCAATCGAGTGTGACGCCGGCGAGCCTCCGCGTGCCCCGGCCAGAGGTGAAGGAAATACGGTGGAGTACGACGGTCTTGAGTTCACGGTGCTGGTGGAGATCCCGAAGGGGTCTCGCAACAAGTACGAGATCGACCACGAGACCGGGAACATCTTCCTCGACCGGATGCTGTTCACCTCGACGGCGTACCCCGAAGACTACGGCTACATCGACGGCACCCTCGGCCAGGACGGCGACCCGCTCGACGCGCTCGTGATCCTGCAGGCGCCCACCTTCCCGGGCTGCCGGATCAAGGCGCGCGCGATCGGGATGTTCCGGATGACCGACGAGGCCGGCGGCGACGACAAGGTCCTGTGCGTTCCAACCCACGACCCGCGGCTGGCGCACCTGAAGGACATCTCCGACGTGTCGAAGTTCGACCAGCTCGAGATCCAGCACTTCTTCGAGGTCTACAAGGACCTCGAGCCCGGCAAGTCCGTCGAGGGCGCCAACTGGGTCGGCGTCGAAGAGGCCGAGGCCGAGGTGCGGGCGTCGTTCGAGCGGGCCAAGATCGACCACTGAGGTCGTTGCGGGTGTCAGTTTCCCCGGATATCCGGGGAAACTGACGGTTGTCAGGGGTTGCAACACCTGACAACCGTCAGCACACCCTGACCAGCCGTCCTCAGGCAGCCTGGTCGGCGAAAGCCTGACGGATTTTCGCGACCAGCCGAGCCGGCTCGTAGAGGTCCGCCCAGGTGACCCGGATGCAGATCCAGCCGGTGATCCGTCGTACCAGGTCTTCGCGCTTCTTCTCACGCACCACCACGTCGCTGGCGGACTCCCCTTCGCGCCAGGGGTCCTCGTACTTCACCTTGCCGTCGAACTCCAGCCAGACCTTGTGCTCCGGCCAGGCCAAGTCAAGCTTCGCGACGAGGATGCCGCCTTGGTAGACCTCGTACTGCGGGACCGGGGCCGGGAGGCCGAAAGCCTCACAGAAGTTCCGAACCCGCGTTTCGCCGATCGACTCCGACCGGCCGTCGACCCGTGGCAGAAGTACGACATTCTTGAGCGTGTCGGGCCACCAGGTCATGGTCTCGTTCCGCTGGATCAGGCTCTCGACGCTCGTTTCGCCGGCGTGCGCCAACCCATCGAGCACGACCAACGCATGCTCGGAGTCGGTCATGGCGGCGATGTCCAGCCCCGTCCTGGTGCCGCTCGTGATGAGCAACCCGTTGCGGATCGTCAGGTCATCGACGTACGCCTTCCCGCGATGCTGGATCACGCCCGCCTCGCGGCGCCCGGCTCGGTCGTCGAACCTGGTGAGATGAACCGCATTGAGAGGCAGATCCCAGTACGGCGTCCCGAGCTCGACCAGGGCCGAGATGTGAGACACTGCGACTGGCGTCCTGGCGTTGAGGACCACCGCGCGGATCACCCGGCGGTATCGGCCCACGTCGTCGAGCTGCTCCCAGAGGGGCATGGGCACGTAGGCGCCACGTCGCACTCGGTGCCAGACCCCCCGGCTCACCATTCGTCTGATCGTGCGGTCGTTGTACCCCGCGGCCAGTGCGTCCTTGCGTGTGAATATGCCGTGTAGCGCGCACAGGGCCTCGAGTTGTTCGTCCATATGCCGATCGTTTCCGGCCCCGGCCGCCTCCTGGAGTCGGAAAGTCTGAACTGTGGAGAACACGGCCGCCATCGGGGCCTGTGGACGATAAGTGGCCGCTTGCGTGGGTTGATCCTGATGGCTGGTCAGGGGGTTCTGACGGTTGTTAGGGGTTGCAACGCCTGACAACCGTCAGTTTCCCCGGATATCCGGGGAAACTGACACCCCTCACCTACCCCAAGCCAGCAGCTCCTCCGACCGCAGCATCTCCTCCGGTACGCCGAACGCGTCGACCAGGTCGACCGCGATCGGACGGATCTTGCGGAGCAGGTCGTTGACCTCGCGGCTGATCGCCTTCGAGCGGGTCGAGGAGAGCCGGCCGTGCTCCATGAACCAGCCCCGGTCGGCCTCGATGGTGGAGAGCGCGTAGAGGTCGCAGAGCAGGTTGAGGGCGACCTTGTTCTCGGAGTCCTCCATGGCGGCGGTCTTCTCCACGAACGCGTCGAGCACCAGCCGCTCGACATGCGCACTCGCAGCCGCGATCACGTGGTCCTGGACCCGTGAGAAGACCTCGCCGGGGTTCATCCTGTCGTCGATGCCCCGCTTGAGCCGCCGGGCGACGCCGGCGAGCATGTGCTCCTCGCGGAACCGGAGCATCGCCAGCTGGTAGTTCGGGTCGAGCAGGCCGGCCTCCTGGTCCCAGTCGTCGCCGCCGGGCAGGACGTCCTTGATCCGCTCGAAGAGCTTGTGCACGTTGGTCTTCTCGATCACCGTCTCAACGGCCAGCCCGGCCACGAACCGCACCATCCCGAACTGGTCCAGGTCGCTGAAGTCCGACGAGTAGTCGGTCAGCAGCCCCTTCGCGACCAGCTGCAGCAACACGTGGTTGTCGCCCTCGAAGGTCGTGAAGACGTCCGTGTCCGCCTTGAGGGCCGCGAACCGGTTGACCGCCAGATAGCCTGCGCCGCCGCACGCCTCGCGGCACTCCTGGATGGTCCGGGTGGCGTGCCATGTGGCGATCGCCTTGGTGCCCGCGGCTCGCGACTCCAGCGCCCGCCGGTCGTGCTCCTCGGTGGTGATCCCGGAGAAGACGTCGTGCAGCCGGCTGGCCACCACCTCCTGCGCGAAGTGCAGCGCGTAGGTGCGGGCCAACAGCGGGAACAGCCGCCGCTGGTGCATGCCGTAGTCGAGCAGCAGCTGCTCCTCGTGGTCCGAGCCCGCCTCGAACTGCCGGCGGCGTACGGCGTACTTGGTCGCGATCGTCAGCGCCACCTTCGCCGCGGTGTTCCCGGCCCCGCCGACCGAGACCCGGCCTTGCACGAGCGTGCCGAGCATCGTGAAGAAGCGGCGGTCGGGGTTGTCGATCTCGGAGATGTACTCGCCGTCCTCGGTGACGTCGGCGAACCGGTTGAGCAGCGCGGTCCGCGGCACTCGTACGCCGTCGAACCAGATCCGCCCGTTGTCGACGCCCTGCAGGCCGAGCTTGTGGCCGCAGTCGCCGATCCGGACGCCCAGGACCGGCTTGCCCTTGCGGCGGATCGGCACCACGAACGCGTGTACGCCGTGGGACTCGCCGGCCACCTCCAGCTGGGCGAAGACGACCGCCAGCTCGGCGTGCATCGCGGCGTTGCCGATGTAGTCCTTGCGGGCGGAGTCGTCGGGGGTGGTGATCACGAACTCGCCGGCGCCTGCGTCATACGTCGCGACCGTGCCGAGCGCCTGCACGTTCGAGCCATGCCCGGTCTCGGTCATCGCGAAGCAGCCCATGGTCTTGCCGGTGATCACGTCCGGCAGGTACGCCGCATGGTGGGCCGCGGTGCCGAGCTGCAGGATCGCGCCGCCGAACAGCCCGAACTGCACCCCCACCTTGACCAGCACCGACAGGTCACCGAAGGCGAGGGTCTCGAAGGCCGCGATCGAGGCGCCGATGTCGCCGCCACCGCCGTACTCCTCAGGGAAGCCGAAGCCGGTCTGGCCGGTGGCCGCGATCTCGAGTACGACGTCCTTGACCCGCTCGCGGAACTGGTCGCGCGGCAGCTCGATCTGGTCGTCGAGGATCGAGGAGTACGCCGCCAGGTTGGTCCGCACCAGGTTGCGTACGTCGGCGTACTCGCCGTCGAGGAACTGGGTCAACGCCTTGACGTCGACCTCGGGTGTCTGGAAGCCGGGCTCGGTGACTGCCTTCTCGGTCGCCATGACAGCACTGTGGCACGTCGTCAGGCGAGGCGGCAGGGTGCGCCGCGCGGACTGAGGCGCCCGCGCCGAGTCAGGGCCGAGCGTAGAAGTTGGGCGGGATCCAGTAGTACATCGACACCTCTTCGACGTCGCGACCGGTGCGCGGCGCCTGGATGATCATGCCGTCACCGGAGTAGAGCGCGACGTGGTAGATCGACGACGGGTCGCCGGAGTCGCCCCAGAAGACCAGGTCGCCCGGCTCGAGGTCGCTCGGCGAGATCGGCGTCGACTCGTCGTACTGGGCGACGGAGTAGTGCGGGAGGTACTTCCCGCCTGCCTGCCAGGCGCCCATGGTCAGGCCGGAGCAGTCCCACGAGTCGGGGCCGTCCGCGCCCCAGACGTAGGGCTCGCCGATCTGGGCCCGGGCGAAGTCGATCGCGGCGTCCGCACCGGAGCCCGACGGGGGGTGGTGGTGCGTCGGGGGGTTGGCCGGGCCGGAGGTCGGCTCGCTGGTCGGCTCGCTGGTCGGGTCGTCCGACTGCTCTTCCTGCTGCTGGGCCTGCTGCTGGGCCTCCTGCTCGGCCTGTTCCTGGGCTTCCTGCGCCGCCTGCTGCTGGGCCTCGAGCTCGGCCTGGTGCTGGGCCGCCTCGGCGGCCTGCTGTGCGGCGGCCAGCTCGAGGGCGTGCTGCCGCTGCCGGGCCCTTGCGCGCGGTGATCGTGGTGGCCTGGGCCGCGGCGGCGCCAGCGGCGGACTGGGCGTTGGCGCGCGCCGTACCGAGCTCCTTCTCCAGCGCCGCCGCCTTGGTCCGCGCCTCTCGGGCCTGGCCGCTCGCCATGGCCGCGAGCGTGGAGGCCGCGCGGTAGGCGTCGTAGTTGGCGTCCATCGCGGACTCGGCGGAGTCGAGGGCGGTGTAGCGCTCCATCACCGACTCGGGGCCGTCGGCCTCGATCAGCGCGGAGAGGGCGGACAGCTCCGGAGCCAGCTGGTACGACGAGGCGAGCGCGTCGCCGTACGCCGTCTGCTGGCGAGCCACGTCGGCCTTCGCCTGGCGCTCCTTGGCCGCGGCGGCCTTCGCGGCGTCCTTGGCCTGCTGGAGCCGGTAGACCGCGCCGTTGTAGGCCTCGGCGGCCTTGGCCGCGGTGATGGCGGCCTCCTGGA
>WNGB01006268.1_pt1 | contig 18316 bp, 11 predicted proteins | sample 5400681 | NCBI WGS metagenome assembly WNGB01 (sample SAMN13153367, study PRJNA577476) | soil metagenome | isolation source: 115 cm soil or saprolite under grassland replicate 2 | place: USA:California | collected 2016-06-15 | reverse complement strand
CCCGCGGGGGCGAGAGCGACGCCCCACGGAGAGTCGAGGATGCCGCCGTTGCCATTGGCGGAGATGCGGCGCAGGAAGTTGCCATTGGTGTCGTAGGCGTCGACCACCCCGCCGCCGGCTGCGCTCTCGTAAGTCACGTGCAGGATCCCCCCGAGATTCTGGATATTGTATGGAGTGAAGCCCGGCCCGAATCCGCTCCCGTTCTCGCCCGATGAATTCCTCGCGCGCCTGGGCGGCCTGCCGCTGATGCACCAGCCGGGCGAGCAGTGGATGTACCACACCGGCTCGGAGATTCTGGGCGTGCTGATCGCCCGCGCGAGCGGCATGACCCTGGAGATTTCCTGCGGGAGCGCATCTTCGCGCCCCTGGGCATGAAGGACACCGCGTTCAGCGTGCCGGAGGCGAAGCTCAACCGGCGGGCCACCTGCTATCAGATGGATACCGGAACGGGCCGGCTCGCGATCTACGACGAAGCGCGCGGCGGCCGGTGGGCCCGTCCCCCGGTCGTCCCGTCCGGGGGCTCGTTTCGACGGCCGACGACTACCTCGCCTTCGCACGCGTGATGCTGAGCCGCGGCCGGTACGGGAAGGAGCGCATGCTCGCGCGTCCGACCGTCGAGCTCATGACCACCGATCAGCTGACTCCAGAGCAGAAGGCGGCCTCACCCTTCTTTCCCAGCTTCTGGGACGGCCACGGCTGGGGCTTCGGCCTCGCCGTGGCCACTCGACGCGATGGCGTGGGTCCGTCGCCCGGCAGCTTCGGCTGGTCCGATTTCTACTCGGACTTCTGGACTCTCGCCTACCAGGCGATCGACGACTGAAGAGAGAGCTCGGCGCGGGCTCAGCGCCCCACGGTGGCCCGGATGCTCTCCAGGTGCTCGGCGACATGATTGATCAGGACCCCCTCGATCATCTGCTGCACCGTCATCTTGTCCATGCCGGTCAGCAATACACCGGTCCGATCCAGCTCGGCGTCTGACACGCCCCGCACGATCGCCGCCGCGCTGGCCACCCCTTTCTGATGGAGGGCGAGCGTCTCGGCCTTCGTGCAGCCTGCGAACTCCTTGGCGTGCTTGGCATTCATCTCGTCGAGCTGGGCCATGGTGAACGGAGGCAGGGCCTGTCCGCTCGCCACCGTCTTGACCATTCCGGAGATAGGTTCGTGGGCGCCGGCCGCATGGTGAGCGGTCACGCCGACCGGCCATTTCTCCGCCGTGGTGACCTTCTTCCAGTCTGCATCCGAGAGCTTCTCGATGGTGCCGGTCAGCTCGCTCGCCTTGGTCTCGAACTGCTTCGCCAGCATGTCGGCTCGTGCGCCCATGGTGTCCTCCGCGGTGACGGGTGAAGGTGATTGCCGATGCGGTCACCGTAACACCCGGCTCGGCACCTCGCAATTACTCGCGAGGTAAAGGATGGGTGGGCGGGGTCACTTCTTGCCGGCCTGGGCCCTCTTCTCGACTTTCTCCTGATCGGCGGCGCGCTTCGTCACCTTCACCGGAGGCTTCTTCGCCATCGGCGCGCCCGCGGGCGCGACCTCGGCCTTCCTCGCGGGCGCCTCGGCTTGCGATCCCGCCCGCTTGGCCAGGCTCTGCTTGAGCGCGTCCATGAGGTCGATGACCTGCGCCCGATGTGTTTCCGGCGCGACCGTGGTGACTTCCTTGCCTTCCACCTTGGAGTTGACGAGATCGAGCACCCGTTGACGGTAGTCGTCCTGATACTGCTCCGGCTTGAACTCCTCGTGCGAGAGGTCGTCGATCAGCCGGAGGGCCAGCCCCAGCTCGCCCTCCTTGAGGGTGGCGGACCCGCCCTTGCCGACCTCGCCGAAGTCCCGCACCTCGTCCGCGAAGTACATGGTGTGGAGCATCAGCCCGTGCTGGGAGGGACGGATCAGCACGAGGCTCTCTTTCCCACGCATGACGAACTTGGCGAGGGCCACCCGCTCCGTCTTGGCCATGGCATCGGTGAGGAGCCGGTACGCCTTCTCGCCGCCCTTGTCCGGGCCCAGGTAGTATGTCTTCTCGAAGTAGATCGGATCTACCGTGGACAGCGGCACGAACTCGGTGATGTCGATCACTTTGGAGGCCTCACCCTCGAGCGACTTGATCTCCTCGTCCGTGAAGCGGACGTACTGGTCCTTCTGGAATTCGTACCCCTTGACGATCTGGCTCCGGTCCACGACCTCGTTGTCCACCGGGCAGAACATCTGCTGGCGGAGGCGATTGCCGCACTTGGTGTGAAGCTGGTTGAAGCTCACCCCACCCGACGAGGCGGCCGTGTACATCTTGACGGGTATGGAGACGAGCCCGAAAGAGATCGTCCCCGATCCGAGTGAATGCGGAGCCATAGCCGGTCCCTCCCAACTGGTGAAATTCTATGAGACTTGGCACGGTAGCACGGCTCCGGTTATGCTCCAAGGCTCTCGGAGATGCCGCACACCGGTTGTGGTGACCGACGGGGAAAGGGGCGACAGATTGTGATCGACGAAGGGGCACCGCAGCTCGAAGCGTACCGGAAGAAGCGCGATCCGGAGCGGACACCCGAGCCCTTCGGGGGCCGCCGGCTCACGGCCGGCCGAGGCTTCGTGGTTCAGAAACATGCCGCGCGACGGCTTCACTATGACCTCAGGCTCGAGATGGACGGCGTCCTCAAGAGTTGGGCGGTGCCAAAGGGCCCCTCGGTGCATGCGGAAGAGAAGCGCCTGGCCGTGCACGTGGAGGACCACCCCGTCGAGTACGCGGATTTCGAAGGGGTGATCGCCCATGGCAACTACGGCGCGGGCTCGGTCATCGTGTGGGACCGCGGATGGTACCGATCGGTGAAGCCCGAGGATCCTCTGGAGCAGCTCCGGCGAGGGAAGCTCGAATTCGAGCTCTTCGGCTACAAGCTGCGCGGGCGCTGGACGCTCGCCCGCATGTCGGGGAAGGACAAGGAGTGGCTGCTCCTCAAGAAGGCGGACGGCGCGGCGGCGAGCGAAGAGCTGACCGAGCGATATCCGCAGTCCGTCCTCTCCGGCCTCACCGTGGAGGAGATGGCCGACGTGCCGGGACACCTGGCGGCCATTCGGCGCCGGTTGGCCGCGCTCGATGCGCCACGCCACGAGGTGACGGCGAGCCGTCAGGCCTTCATGCTCGCCACCCTCGGTGAGCGGGCGCCTTCCGGCAAGGGATGGCTCTTCGAGATCAAGTTCGACGGCGTGCGGGTGCTCGCGGCGCGCCGTGGCGACCGGGTCGAGCTCTACGGGCGGAGCGGGCAACTCATCACCGGACGTTATCCCGACCTCGTGCGAACTCTTCTCGCCCTGCCCGTCGAGCACTTCGTGGTCGACGGGGAGATCGTGGCCCTCGACCCGAGAGGCCGGCCGAGCTTCCAGCGGCTTCAACCGCGCATGGCCTTGACCGATCCCCGAGAGATCGAGAGCGCGGTCGCCCGGATTCCCGTGGAGGGAGTTTTCTTCGACTGTGTGGAGCTCGACGGTCACGACCTGCGCCGTTTGCCCCTGACCCAACGAAAGGAATGCCTCCAGCTCTTCATGCCTCCGCTCGGCCCCGTGCACTATGTCGATCACGTGGTGGAGCACGGGGACGCCTTCCTGGAGGCGGCCGCCGAAGCGCGTCTCGAGGGGATCGTGGCCAAGAAGGCGAGCAGCGTCTACATGGCCGGCCGCTCTCCGGACTGGATCAAGATCAAGTGCCAGCGCCGACAGGAGTTCGTCATCGGCGGCTACACCGATCCCCAGGGCGCGCGGGGCTACTTCGGTGCGCTGCACATCGGTCTGTACGACGGCGCGCGCCTCGTCTACGTCTCCAAGGTCGGCACCGGCTTCGACCAGGCGGGGCTCAAGAGTCTGTGGGAAAAGCTCCAGCCCCTCACGCGCGCCACTCCGCCCTTCGACTCCGGGGCGACCCCGGCGGGCAGGGGGCATCACTGGGTGGAGCCCAGGCTCGTCTGCGAAGTCCGGTTCACCGATTGGACGGACGACGGCGGGATCCGGCACCCCACCTTTCTCGGCCTGAGGAGCGACACGCGCCCGGAGGACTGCCGGCGCGAGGAGCTTCCCCCCGCCCCTCACGACGACCCTCGGGAGGAGATAGCGGTCCCCCTGGTTGCCACGTCTCCGGGACCAGGGGAGAGTGTGGCGAAGGAGGTCAGGCTGACCAATCTCAAGAAAGTGTTCTGGCCCGCCGAGGGCTATACGAAGGGAGACCTGGTCGCCTACTACGAGAGGGTGGCGCTCCTTCTCCTTCCCTACCTCAGGAACCGGCCGCTCGTGCTCACGCGCTATCCCGACGGGATCGCCGGCAAGTCCTTCTATCAAAAAGACGCACCGGAGTTCGCTCCGGCCTGGGTCCGCACGGAACGGGTCTACTCGAAGGATGCCGAACGCGAGATCGACTACTTCGTGGTGGACGACATCGAGTCCCTGCGGTACGTGGCCAACTCCGGGTCGATCCCCCTGCACGTGTGGGCGTCGCGGCTGGGCTCACTCGAGCGGCCGGACTGGCTGGTGCTCGATCTGGATCCCAAGGGCGCTCCCTTCACCGACGTGGTGAAGGTGGCGCAGGCCCTCCACCGCATTCTGGACGACCTAGCGCTGCCCAGCTACCCGAAGACTTCAGGGGCGACGGGGCTCCACATCCTGATCCCCCTCGGCGCCCGCTACGTCGACGACGAGGTGCGGACTTTCGCGCGCCTCCTCGCCGTGCTCGGCGTGGAGGCGGAGCCTGACATCTCCACCATCGCCCGACCCCTTCGCTCCCGTGGAGGGAAGGTCTACATCGACTTCGGTCAGAACGGTCACGGCCAGACCATCGTGGCGCCATATTCCCTCCGCCCGCTTCCCGGCGCTCCCGCCTCGTGCCCCCTTCGATGGAGTGAGGTGACGGGCCGCCTGGACCCCGCGCGTTTCACCATGGTCACGGTCCCCAAGCGATTCGACACGATGGCCGATCCGCTGCTCCCCGTCCTGACCGGAGAGATCGACATGGCCGCCGCCCTCGCCCGCATGGAGCAGCGGTTCGGCGGGGAGGGTGACGAGGGGGCGGGCGAGGTCAGGAGTCCAGGAAAGCCTGGAGCTGACGCGCGAAAGCGGGGCCGGTTCCGGCCTCCTCGTGCTTGAAGTAGACGAAGGTATCGCGCCAGCTGCTCCCGAGTCGCCGGATGGTGCCGCTCCACTCCTCGAGGTCGGCCGCGGTGTAGCCCTGATCGCGGAGGCGGAAGTAGCCCCAGTCCGCGGTGGCTTCGAGGGGGGTGGTGGCGTCCTCCGTGTCGGCCACGCAGAGCGCGGCATTGGCGGCACGCAGGCGCTCGTAGACGTCGTCCGCGAGCCAGCTCTCGTGGCGGAACTCGAAGGCGCAGCGGATCCCCGCGGGGATTTGGGCGAGGAGGCCGCCCAGGCGGTCCAGGTCCTTCTTGAAGTTGGGCGGCAGCTGGAAGAGCACGGGACCGAGCTTCGGGCCCAGTCCCGCCGCCGTGTCAAGAAAGTAACGCAGCGGATCGTCGATCTCGCGCAGCCGGGCGAAGTGCGTGATGCGCTGGGGCGCCTTGAGGGTGAAGGAGAACCCGGCGGGCGTCTCCGCGCCCCAGCCGGCAATCGTCTTGGCATTGGGCATGCGGTAGAAGGTGTAGTTGATCTCCACCGTGGAGAAGCGCTCCGCATAGTAGGGGAGCATCTTCGCGGTGGGAAACTTCTCCGGGTAGAAGGTCCCGCGCCACTCAGGATAGTTGTAGCCGGATGTGCCGATGCGGATCAACGGAGCACCTGATGCACGAGGGCGACCGCGCCCGTGCCGAAGGGCCGGTGGACGTCGAGGCGGCCTTCCTTGACGACGAAGAAATGCGCGTTCACGGCTCCGACCTCGGCGACCACCTCGCCACGCTGCACCTGGCGCACGCGGCCGTGGAGAGCCACCCGGGCCATTTGCTCCGCGGTCAGGGCGGGGAAGACACGCTCCATGCTCGCGGCGGGCGGGATCGGGACAGGGGGTGTCGCCTCACTCATGACATGTCATGCTACCCGGCACTACGGGAGCCGGCAAGGAGAGGGCCGGACGGTCTGGGGGCTGTGAGGTAGTATGGCGACCAGCATGGGGATCCACCGCATCAGCGGAGCGATGGCGTGGCGCGGATCGATCTGATCGACGTCTGCAAGACACTCAAGGACCGGGACACCGCGGGCTTCGAGGTGATCATGAACGCGGCCACGGCCTCCTCCGAGAGAGGCCGGCCGTCCACCTTCGCCATTCAGAATCTCAACTTGAGGGTTCCCGACGGCCAGACCCTGGTCATTCTTGGCCCGAGCGGATGCGGGAAGACCACGTTGCTCAAGATCATCGCCGGCCTGATCGTGCCGGATTCGGGAGAGGTCCGCTACGACGGCGTGGACGTGAAGGACGTGCCGCCCGGCGACCGACGCATCGGGATGGTCTTTCAGAACTATGCGCTCTATCCCCACTTCAGCTCGCGCACGAACGTCTTGTCGTATTTCCTGTTCCGGAAGAAGACGGCGGACCTGGACGAGATGGCCAAGGCCAAGTACCGCCGAACGAGCGAGCTCATGGGTGTGGAGCTGGAGTATCTCCTCGATCGCAAGCCGAGCCGGCTGTCCGGAGGCGAGAAGCAGCGGGTGGCCTTGGGTCGGTGCATCACCCGGGACGCCGCGCTCTTCCTCGTCGACGAGCCCTTCGCCAATCTCGATCAGGCGCTCAGGGAGAAGTATCGCGTCAATCTCAAGATCCTGTTGAAGCAGTTCAGTATCACCACGGTGTACGTGACCCACGATCACAACGAGGCGTTGATCCTCGGGGACCTCCTCGCCATCATGGATGGAGGGCGAATCGCCCAGCTGGGAACCTACGAGAAGATCTACCAGCGCCCGGCGAGCGTGTTCGTGGCGGGATTCCTGAATCTTCACATGGGCACGTCTCCCATCAACCTCATCGACGCGCTCCTGCTTCCCCACCTGGAGGCGCCGCCCAATGCCTGGATCGGCGTGCGACCTGAGGATCTCGAGGTGTCCGGGGAGAGGCGAGAGGGGGCCAGCGGCGGCGTGATCGCCGGCAAGGCCATCCTCCCCATGATGAACGCCACCATCCTCACTATTCGGCTGGGGGAGCAGGAGGTTCACGCGTACACGCCCGACGCTCCGAGCCTTGGGACAGGCGCCCACGTCTGGCTCACCTTCAGGCGGTACCACGTGTTCGACAAAGATTCAGGCCTGAGAGTAGCCAGTCATCCGGAGAATGTCACGAGATAGACCTGCCGCTGTCCCCTCGTCGTCCGTTGGCTCACCAGCTCGAATCGACTACGCAGGCGTTCTACCCGCCACGGCTCAGGTCATGATCAGGCAGTTTTCCCTTCCGCGGGCCCCGGAGCCTTCTCCGTCAATAGGGACACGAACCTGGACAATAGGGGCATGAAATTGGAGCAGGGAATGCAATCCCGCCAAGCGAGGAGCCAGTGAGCTTGGCGGAGGGGGCCGGTCTCCTCCGCAGAGGAGGATCGACATGGTCAACTACGTGGAGATCGCTCTCAGCGCCCTCGTCATCGTGGTGTTCGCGGTGGAACGATTCAAGACGCCGCCGTCGGACCCCAAGGACGGCGTGGTCCCCTACCGCATCAGCCGGTCGACGACCACGGCCGCGTCCTACTACACCGCCTTGTCGCTCTACGGGGCCATCGCGCTTGGAGTGTTCGCGTTCCTCCTCCTCTCCCCCCAGGCCCTGGACCGCCTCGTTGCCACCGCGCCCGAGATCGGCGAGGGCATCCCGCCCTGGGCACGGCAATCGCCGCCCCTGCTCGTCGCCCTGATCCTGACAGTCCTCCTCCCGAAGATCCCGATCCTCTCGAGCATGGACGAGTGGTTCCGGACCAGGCTGCAGCGCATGGCGGCCATTCCTCACGAGGTGCGGCGGCTCAGCGCCGAGCTCCGGCGGGCGCCGTTTCGGGTGACCGCCGAGCGCCAGCAGGAGCTGACGGATGCCATGGTCGCCAAGGGCCTCGAGACGGTCGACATCCGATTCGAAGAAGGGTCGGCCCCCCAGCATCTGTGGACGAAGCTGTCGACGCTCATGCGCGAGCTCGACGGCTGGGACGCCGACGCGCACTTCACGAGCTATGTCCTCACCTATCCGAACGAGTTCACCGCGCTCCGGCTTCGCTACGAGGCCCTCGTTCCCAAAGCGACGAGATGCTTCAGCCTGCTGCGCGAGCTGACGGCGGATCCTGAGCCCACGAAGAAAGGGGGAGCCATCTATGCCTATCGCGACGATGTCGTGCATGAGATCGAGGCTCTGCTCAAGGACGTCTACGAGGCGGTCAGCCACGCCGTGCTCTTGTGCCGCTTCACCCAGCGGGCGAGGGTCAGCCAGCTCATCCGGCTGGGCTTTGGCCTGGACCCGGAGCCTCCTCGGCGCCTCACCCTCAACGAGCTGCTCGGTCTCTTCACGGGCTTGACCATCGTCTACGCGTTCGGGTTCGTCCTCATGCGGCACGGTGGGGGGCCGAGGGTCGATCCGAAGCTCTTCGTGCTCGCCCTCATGATCGCCGCCATCTACTGCGTCGCGGTATGGTGCGCGATCGCTCCCAAGGCCCGGTGGCGCCTCGCCCGGCGCAGCGCGGCGCACGGCCGGCCGTGGGGATGGTATCTCCTGTCGGGTTTGCTGGCGGCGGGCTCCGGGGCGCTCATCAGCTATCTGGTGAGGGTCGTGACCTATCGGGGGGACGTGGTGACGGCCTGGCAGCTCTACTGGCAGACCAGTCCATGGGCCATCATGACTTTCGCCACGGCCTACGGGCTGGCCTTCCTGGCCGATGACGAGCCCGGGCCCGGATTCGCCGGAGTGCTGACGCCCGCGCGGCTGCGCTGGGCGGAGGCCGTCGCCCTCACGGCCGTCATGTGCATCGCCGCCTGGCTCGTGCACGAGCTCCTCCTCGGCACGCGCGAAGCCGCCCTCGCGCTGCGCGCGACCGATCCCGACATGCCCGTGCAGGCCGTCCGGCCGCTCCGCGACATCGAGCTGCTCACCATGGTCATCGGATTCGCCATCGGCTCCCTGGTGCCCTCGTGGTACCGAACCGCGCCGAGCGAGGCGCCGTCCCCGATCCCGGTTCGCCACGCGCCGGGTATGAGGGCGGGGCACGAGCAGGAGGCCGGTGGATGATCATGGGGGAACGTCACATCGCCGCGGTCGCCCCGCGCATTTGTCGGGCGCGGGGCGACCGCGGCGAGGCGTGGGCCGAGCGGGCCTAGGTGTTCAGCGCCTCGTGGCCCTTCCCGACCATTTTGGCCCCGGGGTTCACGAGGGTCTTGTCGCCCTCGTCCTTCCACTTCGACGGGCAGACCTCGTTGGTCTTCTTAGAGGCTGAGCTTCGTCTTCCCGTCGATGTCGACCAGCATCGAGTCCGGGACGTACCCGACGCTGATCGTCTTCATGAAGGCGAGCTGGGACGCGAAGGCCTCCCGGGCGAGCGGGTCCTTCCTGGCCCACTTGAACCACATGGGGATGGCGTACCGCCGGAATTTCTGGATGTCCTCGTCGGAGAGCCGGATGACCTGCACCCCCTTGGCCCTGTACTTGTCCCAGGCGGCGATATTGGATTTCTGAATATAGGCGTACTGGTCCCACGAGTGCTGGCGCGTCGCCGCGATCAGGAGGTCCTGCAAATGCTTCGGCAGCGCGTTCCACTTTGCCAGGTTGACCGTGAGGTCCATGAGGTCCACAGGCTGGTGGAGGCACGGCGTCGACGGCGGCCCCATGATGATGTAGTTCGCCACATCGGCGAACTTGAGGTCGTAGTTCACCGCGGGGCCGACGAAGTCCGCGCCGTCGATGACCCCCTTGTCGAGCGCTGCGTACACCTCGGCGCCAGGGAGGATCACGGTGGAGACGCCGGCATATGAGAAGACCTCGGCGATCATTCCGCCGGGGAAGCGGATCTTCTTCCCCTTGAACTCCTCGAAGGAGCGGATGGGGATCTTGGAGTGAATCAGGTTCAGGTCATGCTGGATCGGGCCCACGTAGAACAGGTTGTGAGGTTGGTAGGCCTTCCGCGCGATCTGCAATCCCCCGAGCTCGTAGAACCACGTCTCCCACTGGTCTGGTCGGTCCAGCCCCAGAGGATACGAGGAGAGGAAGGCCGTGACGGGCATGTTTCCCGCCCAGTAGGTGGTGAAGACGTGCATGGCATCGAGCGTGCCCGCCTTCACGGCATTGAACATCTCGAAGGTGCCGACGATTGCGCCGGCCGGGAAGGGCTGGAGCTGTAGCTTCCCCTCCGAGATCTCCTTCACGCTCGCGCAGTACTTCTGGAACGCCGTGTAGCCCGCCGTCTTCGCGTCCCAGGCCGTCTGGATGCGCCACTTGACGGGGGTCTGGGCACGGAGGACAGCGGGGAATCCCAAGACGGCGGCTCCGCTTGCGACCGCCGCGGCCTTGATGGCTCCACGCCGCGAGGTGTCGCTCTGTTCCTTCGTGGCCGCAGTCGTCATGGCGTGTTCCTCATCTCGGCGGTGAGAGAGCGCGGAGGGCCCACGGGAAACGCGGGGATTATGGGTGCTCACCGCCGGCCTGTCAAGAAAGAGGACGGCCGAGGTTGTCGCATTGACCTGCGGGGGGACGCCCTGATAGCATGACCCGCCGCGCCCGAGCACCACGCCGAATGTGCGCACAAGAGATCGAGCGACCTGATGGGCCCACTGTTCCGGCCCCGGAATCAGACCCGGGCCTGACCGAGAAGATCCCGCGCCTGCTCCTGGCGCACGGACCCCTGGGCCCGCTCGTGCGGTGGGTCGCTCGCCTCCGCGCGTCGGTCCACGCGAAGCTGCTCGGCGCCTTCCTCTTGATCGCCATGCTTCTCATCGCGATGGGGGCCATGAGCCTCCAGGCGATCGCGACCGTGTCTCGCCACAGCCGTCTCCTGGATCAGGCGCGCGAGCGGGTCGACGCCACCCGCCAGATCGAGCACGCCCTGGGTCTGCAGATGGACTCGACGCGCAATGCCCTGGCGCTCCGGGATGACGCCACCATAGAGAGTATCCTCCGTGAGAAGAATCGCTTCGAGGACACGCTCGGCCGCTTGGAGCGGCTGGGCCCGCCCGGTCAACGCGAGACCATCCAGCGCATTCGCGCGACCCAGGATCAGGTCATGGTCACGGTCGCCCGCATCGCCGCCCTCATCCGGGAAGGCAAGGGCGACGAGGCGATGGCGCTCCACCTTGACGAGGGCTATCCGCTGTACCGGGAGATCGCTACCCTCGTCACCCGGGCCGTCCGGACGGAGGAGGCCGGCATGGGCCGGCTACGGCAGAGCCTCGAGGCCACGGAGCGTCACGCCCTCCTGCTCATGGGTGGCTTCGCGGCCGCCTCGATCTTCCTAGCCCTCGGCCTCGGGTTCGTCATCTCCTGGTCCTTCATCCTGCCCGTCCGCAAGGCCGAGGCATTCCTCGGCGAGGTCGCCAAGGGAGACTTCTCATCCAGCATCGACGTGCCGAACCGGGACGAGTTCGGTTCTCTGGCCGGTCGGATGAACCACATGAGCGGCGAGCTCCATCAGCTCTACGAGGCGCAGCGGAAGGCGGCCTATGAGCTCAGCGCGCGGAACAGCGAGCTGCGGGTGGCCCTGGAGCAGCAGACGGCCACCGCCGAGATCCTGCGCGTGATCAGCAGCTCGCCCACCGACATCCAGCCGGTTCTCGACACCGTGGCGGAGAGCGCCTCCCGCCTGTGCGAGGCGTATGACGCCACCATCTTCCGTCGTGAGGGCGACCGGCTCCTTCTCGTCGCCCATCATGGCCCCATCCCCTTTGGGCCCGTGGGCGACTTCTCCCTCGCGCTCGTTCCCGGAACGGCCAATGGTCGTGCCGTGCTCGACGCGCGGCCCATCCATGTGGCCGACCTCCAGGCCGAAGTCGACGAGTACCCGGAGGGCAGCGAGACTGCTCGGCAGTTCGGTCACCGGGCGGCGCTGAACGTTCCCTTGATGCGGGAAGGCGTGGCCATCGGCTCGATCAGCCTCCGCCGCACCGAGGCCCAGCTCTTCACTGAGCGGCAGGTTGCCTTGCTCCAGACCTTCGCCGACCAGGCCGTCATCGCGATCGAGAACGTCCGCCTCTTCACCGAGCTAGCGGCGCGCAATCGAGACCTGACCGACGCCCTCGATCGGGAGACCGCCACCGCCGAAATCCTCCGCGCGATCAGCCAGGCGCAATCGGACGTCCAACCGGTCTTCGAGGTCATTGCCGACAGTGCCATGCGGCTGTTCGGGGCCTGGTCGGCCTCGGTGTTCCGATACGACGACGACCTCATCCGCCTGGCCGCGGCACGGGGCGGCCTGCCGGGAAGCGGCGGGGCTTTCATCGAGCAACTGCAGGTGCCGCGCCATCCGACGGAGGACGCTCCTCGAGATCGCGCGGTGCTGACTCGGGCGGTGCAGCACGTCCTCGACGTGGACACCGACCCGTTCTGCGGCCCGCGGTTCCGCGAGCAAGCCAGGTTGCGTGGCTTCCGTTCGTCTCTCGCGGTGCCGATGCTGCGCGGAGAGGACGTCGTCGGGGCCATCGCGATCACCAGAAGCCGGGTTGGCGGCTTCGCTCCCGCCGAGATCGCGTTGCTCGAGACCTTCGCCGACCAGGCAGTGATTGCGGTGGAGAATGCGCGGCTGCTTACCGAGCTCCAGACGAAGAACGCAGATCTCACCGAAGCCCTGGAGCAACAGACGGCGACCGCGGAGATCCTGCGTGTCATCAGCCGGTCGCCGACCGACGTTCAGCCGGTCTTCGAGGCGATCGCTGAGTGCGCGGTGCGTCTGTGCAGCGCTGACTACGGCAGTGCCGTCAGGCTCGAGGGCGACATGATGCACCTCGTCGCGCAGCACGGCCAGACGGATGAGTGGCTGGAGAGGGCGAGTCAGGTCTTCCCGCGCCCACTGACGAGGGACTTGATCGGCGGCGCGACGATGCTGGATCGCGAAGTCGTGCATCTGGAGGACGTGCAGAGCGATGCGCGGTTCCCGGCGAGCCAGGCTCTGGCGCGCATCATGGGATATCACGCGGCGCTGAGCGTCCCCATGCTTCGGGACAACGGGCCGGTGGGAGCCATAGTGGTGTTTCGCCAGGAGGGCCGGCCGTTCACCGAGGCGGAGATCGCTTTGCTCCACACGTTCGCCGACCAGGCCGTCATTGCCATTGAAAACGTTCGCCTCTTCACCGAGCTGGAGTCCCGGAACAGCGAGCTGCGGGTGGCGCTGGAGCAGCAGACGGCGACCAGCGAGCTCCTCAAGGTAATCGGAGGGTCCACGTTCGATCTGGAGCCGGTCTTCGTGACCCTGGCCGAGAACGCGGTGAGGCTGTGCGAGGCGCACCTCGCCTTCATCTTCCGCTACGACGGCGAGCTGTTGCGAGTGGTGGCCGCCCACAACGCCTCCCCCGACCTCAGAGCGTTCGTCGAGCAGAATCCCATTCCACCCGGACGCCATAGCGGCGCGGCCCGCGCCGCCCTCGAGCGGCGCACGATCCACATCCACGACGTGCGCGACGATCCTGAGTACACGTATGGGGTGAAGGAGGTGGACCCCATCCGGACGGTGCTGGGCATCCCCATGCTCAGGGCGGGGGAGCTGCTCGGGGTGATCATGATCTGGCGGCACGAGGTCCGGCCATTTTCCGCCAATCAGATCGCGCTGCTGGAGACCTTCGCCGACCAGGCGGCCATCGCCATCGAGAACGCGCGCCTGCTCAACGAGCTCCAGACCAAGAACGCCGATCTCACGGAGGCGCTGGAGCAGCAGACGGCGACTGCGGAGATCCTGCGTGTGATCAGCAGCTCGCCGACCGACGTTCAGCCGGTCTTCAGCGCGATCGTGGCCAGCGCCGTGCGCCTGTGCGGAGGCCAACACGGGACTCTCTATCGGCGGTACGGCGACATGGTGGACTGCGTCGCGCAGTACAACGTCACGCCGCAGATCCAGGACCTTTTACGGAGAGTATTCCCCCGGCCCGTGGGGGTGGGGATGTCGCCCCACTTCCATCGAGCGCTGCTGGAAGGCACGGCAGAGTCCATTCCCGACATCGAGACGGATCGGGATCTGTCCCCCCGCGTTCTCGATGTCTACCGGCACCACGAGCTGCGAAGCGTGGTGATGGTGCCGCTCAAAGGCCAGCGCGAGGTCCTCGGCGTCCTCGTCGTCGGCCACCGTGACGTCGAGGCATTCTCCGACAGTCACATGGCTCTTCTCCAGACGTTCGCCGACCAGGCGGTGATCGCCATTGAAAACGTCCGGCTCTTCAGGGAGTTGGAGACTCGCAACAGCGAGCTGCGGGTCGCGCTGGAGCAACAGACGGCGACCAGCGAGCTCCTCAAGGTGATCGGCCGATCCACCTTCGATCTCCAGCCGGTATTCGAGACGCTGGCCGAGAACGCGGTGAGGCTGTGCGAGGCCGAACGGGCCAGCATCTTCCGCTTCGATGGACAGTTGCTGCGAGTCGTGGCCACCCACAATGCTTCCCCCGAGGTCAAAGCGTTTCTCGAGGGAAATCCCATCGCTCCCGGGCGCCACAGCGGCACTGCGCGCGCCGCGCTCGAGCGACGCACCATCCACATTCACGATGCTCAGTCTGACCCCGAGTACACCTACGGGGTGGTGCAGCTGGAGCCTCTTCGGACGGTGCTCGCGATCCCTATGCTGCGGGCCGACGAGTTGCTGGGGGTCATCTTCATCTACCGGCGCGTGGTCCGGCCGTTCTCCGACAGTCAGATCGCGCTGCTGGAGACCTTCGCGGACCAGGCGGCCATCGCCATCGAGAACGCGCGGCTGCTCACCGAGCTCCAGGCCAAGAACGCAAGCCTCACCGAGGCGCTGGAGCAGCAGACGGCCACGAGCGAGATCCTCAAGGCGATCAGCACCTCGCCGACCGATGTGCGGCCGGTGTTCGACATGATCGCGGAGCACGCCGTGAAGCTGTGTGGCGCGGAGCTCAGCGTTGTTACGACGCTCAGAGGCGATCATCTGGAGCTGGCCGCGGTCCACGGCCTGACATCCGAGGGCACCGAGGCCACGCGGGGCGCTTTCCCCATGCCGCTTGATGCCGAATCGACGAGCGCGCGGGCGATCCGCAGCCGCGCGGTCGTCCACTTCGAAAACGTGATGACCGACGCGCAGTATCAGTACAAGGACACCGCACGGATTGGGCGCTGGCGCGGGACCCTGGGCGTGCCGATGCTTCGGGAGACGGAAGTGATCGGCGCGATCATGGTCGCGCGAACAACCCCGGGCCGCTTCTCGGACACGCAGGTCGCGCTCCTGCAGACCTTCGCCGATCAGGCTGTCATCGCTATTCAGAACGTGCGCCTGTTCACGGAGCTGGACGCGCGCAACAGCGAGCTGCGGGTCGCGCTCGAGCAGCAGACGGCAACCGCCGAGCTGCTCAAGGTCATCGGGCGCTCCACCTTCGATCTCCAGCCGGTCTTCGAGACGCTGGCCGAGAATGCGGGCAGGTTGTGCGAGGCCGAACGATCGTTCATCTTCCGCTTCGACGGGCAGCTTCTGCGCGTCGTGGCCACCCACAACGTCTCCGCCGAGGGCAGAGCCTTCGTCGAGCAGAATCCAATAGCGCCCGGAACGGGCGGCGCCGCAGCGCGTGCCGCCCTCTGGCGGCGTACCGTCCACGTCCATGATGCCCAGACCGACCCCGGATACACCTACGGCGCGCGGCAGGTGGATCCCTTTCACACGATACTCACGGTCCCGATGCTCCGGGCAGGCGAGCTGCTCGGCGCGATTCTTATCTACCGGCACGAGGTCCGGCCGTTCACCGATGGTCAGATCGCGCTGTTGGAGACCTTCGCCGACCAGGCGGCCATCGCCATCGAGAACGCGCGGCTGCTCACCGAACTGCAGACCAAGAACGCCAACCTCACAGAGGCCCTCGAGCAGCAGACGGCGACCGCCGAGATCCTGCGCGTGATTTCGAGCTCGCCGACGGATGTCCAGCCGGTCTTCGACACGATCGCCCACAATGCCCGCCGGCTATGTGAGGCCGGGAGCGCCCAGGTCGTGAGGTATGACGGCGAATTCATGCACCTGCAATCTCTCGACAATACGGGCCTTGGGCAGGCCGAGGCCCTGCGAAGCGTATTCCCGATGGCGCCGCACATGGGGAGCGCGTCCGGGCGGACCATCCTGACCGGCCGACCGGTTCATATTCCAGACGTCCGGGGGGATCGCGACTACAGCGTGCGTGCGGTGGCAGGTGCCGGCCTTGCCAGCGTGCTGGCGGTGCCGATGCTTCGTGACGGGTCCCCCATCGGCACCATAAACGTCCACATGTGGGGGACGCCACGCGCGTTCTCCGACCATCAGATTGCCCTCCTTCAGACCTTCGCCGACCAGGCGGTCATCGCTATCCAGAACGTGCGCCTGTTCACGGAGCTGGAGGCCCGCAACGGCGAGCTGCGGGTCTCACTCGAGCAGCAGACGGCCACCAGCGAGCTGCTCAAGGTGATCGGCCGCTCCACCTTCGATCTCCAGCCGGTTTTCGAGACGCTGGCCGAGAACGCGGTAAGGCTGTGCGAGGCCCCGCGCGCGTTCGTCTTCCGCTTCGATGGGCAACTTCTGCGAGCGGTGGCTTCGTACAATGCCTCCGTCGAATTGAGAGCGTTTGTCGAGCAGAATCCCATTGCTCCCGGCAGGCACAGCGCCACGGCTCGTACCGCCCTCGAGCGGCGAACTATCCACATTCACGATGTCCAGACCGACCCCGACTACACTTACGGAGCGCGGCAGGTGGACCCCATTGGAACCGTGCTGACAGTTCCCATGCTCCGCGTAGGCGAGCTGCTCGGCGTGATCCTAATTTACCGCCACGAGGTCCGGCCGTTCACCGACAGTCAGATCGCGCTGATGGAGACCTTCGCCGACCAGGCCGCCATCGCCATCGAGAACGCGCGGCTGCTCAACGAGCTTCAGGCGCGCACGGGTGAGCTCACCCGCTCGGTCCAGGAGCTCCGGGCCCTGGGCGAGGTCAGCCAGGCCCTCAGCTCCACGCTCGACCTCGAGACGGTGCTCAACACCATCGTCTCCCGCGCCAACCAGCTCGCCGGCACGGACTCGTGCACCGTCTACGAGTACGACGAGCAGGCCCAGCACCTGCTCCTGCGAGCGACCCACAACCTCCACGAGGCGGTGGCTGCCGTGGCTCAGCGCGCTCCGATCCGCCGCGGCGAAGGCGTCGCCGGTCGCATGGCCGTGACCCTCGAGCCGGTGCAGGTCGCCGATATTGCCGAGGCGGGCGCGTACAGCGGCCCGCTCCGCGACGTCCTGCTGCGAACTGGCACGCGGGCACTCTTGGGTGTGCCGCTGCTGCGTGAGGATCACCTCATCGGCGGGCTCACCGTCACCAAGAAGATTCCCGGCGAATTTTCTCCTGAAGTGATCGAGCTCCTCAAGACCTTCGCCAGCCAGTCGGCCCTGGCCATTCAGAACGCGCGGCTCTTCCGGGAGATCGGGGACAAGAGCCACCAGCTCGAGCTTGCCGACCGCCACAAGACCGAGTTCCTGGCCAACATGTCCCACGAGCTGCGCACGCCGCTCAACGCCATCATCGGTTACAGCGAGATGCTCCAGGAGGACGCCGCCGACCTGGGCGCCGAGCAGTTCACGGACGACCTCAAGAAGATCAACGCGGCCGGCAAGCACCTGCTCGAGCTGATCAACGCCGTGCTCGACCTCTCCAAGATCGAAGCCGGCAAGATGGAGCTGTATCTAGAGAGCTTCGATGTCGGCGGCCTCGTCCGGGACATCGGCGCGGTGATCCAGCCGCTTGCCGCGAAGAACGCCAACCGCCTGGAGGTGAGCTGTCCGGAGGACATCGGCACCATGCGGGCGGATCTGACGAAGGTGCGCCAGGCCCTCTTCAATCTCTTGAGCAATGCCTGCAAGTTCACCGACCGGGGGACGGTCTCGCTCGCGGTGGTCCGGGAGGCCGGCGACGGCCAGGATTGGCTGGCATTTCGCGTGAGCGATTCTGGCATCGGCATGACGTCCGAGCAGCTCGCGAAACTGTTCGAGGCCTTCACCCAGGCCGACGCGGCGACGACGCGTCGATATGGCGGTACCGGTCTCGGGCTCGCGCTGAGCCGTCGGCTCTGCCGCATGATGGGCGGCGACGTCACCGTGGAGAGTGAGGCGGGCCGGGGGAGCGCCTTCACCATCCGGCTGCCGGCGCATGTGGCCGAGCCAGCCGAGGAGCCGGCCCCGGCTGCCACGGGCTCCGCCAGCGTGCCACCGGGTGTCGGCACCGTGCTCGTGATCGACGACGAGGCGGC
>WNGB01005837.1_pt1 | contig 18318 bp, 17 predicted proteins | sample 5400681 | NCBI WGS metagenome assembly WNGB01 (sample SAMN13153367, study PRJNA577476) | soil metagenome | isolation source: 115 cm soil or saprolite under grassland replicate 2 | place: USA:California | collected 2016-06-15 | reverse complement strand
ACCTGCGCGACGCGACACTCGTACAGGAGCGCGCCTGTTTCTACGACTATTCACCGGATGGGGACTTCATTCTTGACCAGTGGGACCAGAACGCACGGCTGATCGTGGCCTGCGGATTCAGTGGCCACGGCTTCAAGTTCGGGCCGCTCATTGGCCAACGCCTGGCGCAATTCGCGCTGTCCGGATGCCGCCCCGCGGACCTCATACCCTTCGGCCTGGCTCGCTTCGCCGCCCGCGCTGAATGAGGGCTCGCCCTGCGCGAGGAGTCCTGGACGGTCAAGGGAGGCCAGGTGCGACGGTGCCCCTCGTCAAGTTTTGGTCGGCTATCCGGTCTCAGGCCAGCGCAAGACTCGGCGGATTGTTGTGCCCAGCATCTTCTGCTTATCAGTGGCGGAGAGTTCGTCCGTGTCCCGAAGATAATTCAGGCAATCGCTGTAAAAGCGCCAGCGCTCCCGTGGCGCCAACTCGGTGGATACCGGAATCCAACGCATGCGGGTGAAGTCGGTGCCCCACATCAGCCGATCGGGTGTGAAAGCATCAATGATCTTGTGGAGTTGTGGCCAGATATCGTTGTGCGGGTATGGTTCTCTCGAGAGTAGCGGTGCGCCGCTGAACTTGACGTGCACATTCGGATACTTCGCCAGACTCAGGATGCCAGGCAACCTGTCCCAGGGGTCAGGTCGCGGAGGCGACACCGGCGACTGACTGAGCCCCAGGTGATCGATGATCATCGTCAACCCGGGGTGTCGTTCCGCGACAACGCTCATCACGTCCGCATGGCCGTGCGTCGAGAAAAACAGCGGAAGGTCGTGCTTTTCCGCCGCTGCATAAAGCCGATCGAACTTGCCGGCATGAAACTCAGGGCGTAGCTCCGCGGTCATGGCGTTCGCTACCAGGTTTCGGCCTGCCAGCATCCCACGACGCTTGCGATAGTTGGCAACCTGCTCCTCAATATCCTCGGCGGCGTAGTCGAACGTCAATGCGCCTGCGAAGCGATCCGGGTATCGAGCAACCGCCGCGTCCATGTAGTCCTGAGGGGCGAACAAGAGGGCAGCGTCGACGCCGACAGCATCCATCGCCTCGCGACAGATTTCCACGCCAACGAGCAGGCGGACCTCGTCGCCGTACTTTTCGTCAACAGGTACGGGTGGCTTCACTTCATGGATCTGTGCGTCGATGATCTCCATTGCTGGTACTTCTCGTCCTTCCTGCGCGGCCTTGGGCTCGGCGACACTCCCCAGTACTGGCGGGCGCTGTTCCGCCGTAGGATGTCATCCCGAGCTTGCGAGGGATCTCATTGGACTGGATCCCAAACGTGTCGGGACATTGCCAACGAGATCCCTCGTCGTACCTCCTCGGGATGACATGGAACCAACGGCATTCGTTCGCCGGCCTGTACTAGTCGGTCCGACTTTCCAGCCACTCCTGGCTGATATCGAGCCCCAACCCCGGCGCGTCAGTCGGGCGCACCCGCCCCTGTCTGATCACCGCCGTGCCTGGCAGCACGGTCATCTCCTCGAGCGGGACGCCCGGCGGAGAGACGCCCTCCGAGCGCTCGCCGAGTTGGATCGCCGGCATCGCCAGCGACAGGTGCTGCCCCCACGGGTAGTTCATACCAGCGTGGGCGACTACGCTCAGCCCGTGCGCCTCGGCCAGGTGGCAGATCCGAATGCCGGCGCTGATCCCGCCGCACCAGGCCAGGTCGGGCTGGAGGATGTCGACCAGCCCCCGTCCGGCCACGACCGCGAATGGCTGGAGCCCGTACCAGTGCTCGCCGCTGGCCAGCGTTGTGCCCGGTAACCGCTGCCGCACCCGCGCGTACCCCTCGAGGTCCTCTGGCAAGAGGTAGTCCTCCAGCCACTTGATCTGGTAGGGCCGCAGCGCCTCGCCCAGCCGAACCGCGGTCTCGACATCCAACGAGATCCAGGCGTCGACCATCAGTTCCACGCCCGGTCCGACCTGCTCGCGCGTCCGCCCGACCAGCTCCTCGCTCCGGCGGATCCCGGCGATGCCCGACTCCGGCCCGTCGCGCAGGAAGACCTTGACCGCCTCGAAGCCGAGTTCGAGGAACCAGGTCACGCTCTCTGCAGTGCCGTAGGAAAGGTCGGTGTTGCTTGCGTAGCAGGGGATGCTCTCCTTCTGCGGCCCGCCCAGAAGCTCGTAGACCGGACGGCCGAGCAGCTTCCCCTTCAGGTCCCAAAGCGCGATGTCGACCGCACTGATCGCGTAGCTGGCGAGCCCGGCGCTACCGTACGGCGACGAGCTGCGCCGCATCACGTCCCAGAGCTTCTCGGTCGCCGTGGCGTCCTGCCCGACGAGCAGGTGCTCGAAGTGGCCGTTCACGATCTCGCAGACTGGCCCGGCGTGGTTCGTGAAGCCGAGCCCGTAGGTGCCGTCCTCGGCGGTCACCATTACCGCGGCGCGCTTCCAGTGGGCGTGCCAGTCGGCCCGCCGGTACTCGTTGTATCGGCGCATCGGACTGACGAACCCATCGGTCGCTTGGGGCGGGACGCGCGGCACCGTCGTCGGCCGTGGTGTCAGATCGACGGTCGCCGCGCGGATCTCTTTGATTTTCAAGGTTGCCTCCGAGGGAGGTTGCAAAGTCTACCGGCGCTTCGCAGCCATGCGGCTTGTCGGATGGCGGCTCGTCCCATCGATCCTGTTCACGCCCGACGAGGAGCACGGGTGCGATCATGATCAGCGCCTCAGTGTCCAACCCCATTCACGACGGGCTGTGCGTCAGGTTCGATCCGCGCGTGTGCCAGACAGGTCGCCCATGAGCCCGCCGCTGGACACGATTCGCGTGGTCGACCTCAGCACCGGCATTGCGGGGCCCATCGCAGCGATGCTGCTGGCTGACTTCGGCGCCGACGTCGTTAAGGGTGAACTGCCTACAGGCGATCCGGCGCGATCGCTGCCGGGGTTCGCCGTCTGGAATCGCAACAAGCGCAGCATCGTCGTCGAACGCGACACGGCGGCAGGGCAGGAGCGCCTCGCCAGGCTGCTGGCTGGTGCCGACCTGTGCATCCTGAGCGAACCGTCGATTGCGGACGATCCGTGGACGCTCTCGACCACCTACCCGCACCTCGTCGTTGTGCATACCCCGCCGTACACCCCCACGCACACACCTTGGTCCGGCGGGGCGGAATCGCACGGTCTCTTGGATGCGTTCGCCGGACCGTCTGCTCGCCAATCGTCCTTCGATGGTGGGCCGGTGGACCTGGTCTATCCGATCACGCTGTACGTCCAGGGATCGTGGGCCGCTGCCGCGGCGGTCGCGGCACTGATCGAGCGGCACCGATCGGGCTTCGGCCAGGTGGTCAGCGTGGCCGGCGTCCATGGCGTGATGATCTGCTGCTCCGGCCAGTTCAACATCGTGCCCAGCCAGCAGCCGTTAACCACCAACGTCGGGCCCGGCGGCCGGCACCCGTGCTACACCACCTACCAGGCTCAGGATGGCCGTTGGCTGTTTCTTGCGGCGCTCACTCCGAAGTTCCAGGCGAATGCCTTCCGGGTGCTTGGGATCGGCGATCTCTTCGCCGACGAACGCATCGCAGGACTACCCGCTCGCATCCTGCTGCCCGAGAACCGCGGCTGGGTCCGCGCGCTGCTGGCCGACGCTTTCCGGACGCGACCGCGTGACGAGTGGGTCACCGTTCTGGAACAGGGCGACTGCCCAGCCGGTCCGCTCGGCGAACGCGACACGTGGCTCGACCACCCGCAGGTACGGGCTAATGGACTGTGTGCTGAGGTGGTCGACCCACAGCGCGGGCCCGTGCTGATGCCCGGAGTGCCGCTGGTGCTGACCGATACTCCCGGCCACATCCGCGCCGCTGCCCCGACCCTGGGGCAGCATGACGGCGATGCCATCGACTGGCCGGCGCGCCCGCACATCGGGGGTTCCCCGCCAACTTCCCACCACGGCCCTCTGGCGGGCTACCGCGTGCTGGATCTGGGTGCGATTTTGGCCGCGCCGTACGCCGGAGCGCTGCTGGCCGAGCTCGGCGCCGATGTCATCAAGGTGGAACCTCTGGACGGCGACGCGTTCCGCGAGACCGGCTTTGTCTACAACCGCGGTCAGCGAGGGCTTGCCATCGATCTTCGCTCGGCCGACGCACGCCAGGCGTTCTACGACCTGGTGCGCACCGCCGACGCCGTCGTCGACAACTCGCGCCTGGGCGTGCTGGAGCGGCTGCGGGTCGACTATGCAAGCCTCGCCAGGGTCAAGCCCGACATCGTGACGATGTCCGTCAACGGCTTCGGCGAGCAGGGCCCAATGGCGCCGATGCCCGGCTTCGACCCGGTGCTGCAGGCCATGAGCGGCATGATGTCCGCGCAGGGCGGCGACAGCGATCCCGTTCTTTTCACCATCCCCGTCAACGACATCGCCGCCGCAACGCTTGTGGTGCTTGGGGTGTGCCTGGGTGTCTTCCACCGCCTGCGGACCGGCCGCGGCCAGCGGATATGGACCTCACTGGCAGGCTGCGCGACGCTGATGCAGTCTGGTGAGCTGGTGCGCTTTGCCGGCCGACCGCCCGCGGTGCGGGGCGGCCGCGACTTCACCGGCCCGTCTGCCCTGGACCGCTTCTATCGCGTCCGAGACGGCTGGTTGCGCTTGCAGGCGCCGCATGCTGACAAGCTGCGCGCGGCGGGTCTGCTGCCCGATTTGGACTCCGCAGCCTCGGACGCCGAGCTCGGTCGCGCTCTGGCAGAGGCGCTGGAGTCCAGATCATTGGCCGATGCGCTGGCTTGCCTTAGCGGGGCCCTGGTGCCGGCCGCTGCCGTCCGCGGGCCGCACGAATTGCCGCTCGATCCACACCTCTGCGAGCTCGAGGTCTTCGCGAAGCACTACCTGCAGGACGGTACGCCGTACTTGTCACCGCAGCGCTACGCTCGCTTCAGTCGGACCCAGACGCAGGCGACGTTCGAATCACCGGGCCTTGGCGAGCACAGCCGACAGGTGCTGGCAGAAGCGGGTGTCGACGCTGCGCGGATCCAGGCGCTGCTTGACGCCGGCGTCCTCAAACAAGGCGAGTCCTTCCGCCTCGCCGCCATCCAGACCTATCGATAGAGACCGCGAAGTAAGCGTCCATGCGCGCATTGCAAGTCACCCAAGCCATCGGCGCCGACGGCGTGTGCATCGTTGACGTGCCCGACATCGACAGTCCGGACGGCGTTCTGATCGACGTACGCGCCGTCGGCGTAAGTTTCCCCGACCTGCTGCGCAGCCAGGGGCTGTACCAGGAGCGGGCCGCGCTGCCGTACACACTCGGCGGCGAAGCAGCGGGGGTAGTGGTCCATGCACCCCCGGTGTCCGGATTGCGACCCGGAGACCGAGTGGCGGGGAGCAGCGTCGGCGCGGCCGCCGAACGCGCTGTGCTCGATCCGGACGCGGTCTTGCAACTGCCGTCCGACATGAGCTTCGAGCAGGGGGCGGCACTGCCACTCAACTATCGGACCGCGATTCTCGGGCTCGAGGTTCGCGGGCGCATGCGGTCCGGCGAGACGGTGCTGATCCACGGAGCCGCCGGCGGCACGGGCACCGCCGCTATCCAGGTTGCTCGCGCGCGCGACTGCCGCACAATTGCGATCGTGTCGTCCGAGAACAAGGAACGTATCGCACGTCAGGCTGGGGCGGATGTGGTCCTGCGCAGCGACGGACCCTGGAAAGATGATGCCCTGCGACTTACCGATGGCCGCGGCGTCGACCTGGTGTGGGATCCGGTCGGCGGCGATCGCGTCCTCGACACGATGCGGGCGCTGACGCTCGGCGGGCGCTGGGTTGTGGTCGGATTCACCGGTGGTGACATTCCCAAGGTGGCGCTGAACCGCGTGCTGCTGCGCAACATCGACGTGGTGGGCACGTATATCGGCGGCTACCTTGCGCACGCCGACGAGGCGCCGCGGCGTTGGTTGATGGACCGTCTAGCCGAGCTGCTCGCAACTGGTCGAGTACAGCCTGTCGTCGGTTCCGTCCACGCATTCGAACGCGGAGCCGACGCGCTGCGCGAGATCGCGGATCGACGCGCCGTGGGCAAGGTCGTCATCAGCTTGACCTGAGGGGGTCGTCACGCCTGGTGCGTCGGCGTACCCGGTGAATTGGTCCACTCGCGGCAGAGAGCGCTCGGCTCGTGCGGCATGCACTGGACCAGGGCGTCAATCTGATTGACACCGCGCCAGGTTACGGCGACAGCGAAACGCGGCTCGGGCATGCCCTCGACGGCGTTTCGCGCGACAGGTATTTCCTGTCCACGAAGTTTCAACCCCATGCCAGCAATGACCATCTGTACACCGCACAAGACATGAGAAAAAGCCTTGAGGAAAGCCTGAAGCGAGGCCTGGAGTCGTGGAGCCGCGCGATGGGCTGCGCCACCTCGGCATGGTGCACCGAGCCGACCCAAGTGTCCATCCTGAGGGCAGCTTCTCGCTCCGCCAGAGGCTCGAGACTCGACCTGGCCCGCGTAGCGCGTCAGCCGCGGGCAGGTCCGCGAAACGTTGCGCGCACTGGAAGGCCAGAGGCTGGCAGCGCGCCCGCCAGGTTTCTGTTCGAGAGCTAGAACACAATTTCACGCGACGGAGTCCGACCGCCCGAGCAAGCCCAGCGCTGGTGCCGCAACGTGGCCGGGCTGCGCGTGCATGGCACCACGCGGCCTCTGCCGCGCGTCGTGTTCGAGGACGAAGAACGTCAGCACCTGCCACCGTACGAGGGCACACCCTACGACGTGCGTTGTGGCGCGAGGTGACCGTCCACCCCGATCACCACGTGAGCGTCCAGTACGCGCGGTACTCGGCGCCGTCGACCACGTGCCCAACCGGGCATCAAGCTCGAGGTGCTGGCCATCGTCGCCTTCCGCCAGCTGATCGCCCGCTCGGCATCGAGCTCATCCGCGGCTCGGCCAGTGAGAGCGCCATCGAGAAAACCGCTCGAGCGCGGCCTGATTGCCCATAACCCCCATCACCTGTGGTATGAAATAGTCGTTCACGCGGCAGACGAGTGCACCTCCACAGCCACGCCCAGGTTACGGAGACGCTGAAGCAGCCGCTGAGTGACACGCGTTCGGTCGCGCTCATCGAAATAGGTCTGGCCGAGATCCTGATAGACGCCACCGTCGCGCAGGAGGTGGTAGGCAATGACCAGCCGAGGAGTTGACCGACCGGCGGCGGGCTCGCCCGCGGGGGACCCTGGCGGAGATCGAAGCGGTCGTGTTCGAAGTGGGCAGCGGCTGCAGGCTCGATGCCAAAGGGCGAGGCCAGGCCGACGCCGCCAGCCATCTCGGGTCCAGACAGTAATCGATCGGCAGCACCCGCATGCCGCGGAAGAGCCGCGGCGCGGCCGCCCGCATCAATCCAGGATCGCCATCCGAGACTGGGATGACGAGCACGCGCAGGCCTGCAGATCGTTCTGACTCGGCTCTCGCGCTGGGGTGCGCATGTCTTTGTACTCGATTCACCCAGTCCGGCACTGGCAGAACGCGCTCTGGACTCTCGTCGCGGCGGGACGGTCGCGTGGCTGCTGGGAGCTCTGCCATTTCTGCGCTCACCGTCACCAATAGCCTCTAGACCGCGCCGGCTGGCAAACTCCGCTCTGAGCGATAGGTCCGGTACTTCCGCCACAGCGGCGACGAGATGAGCAAATCTGCCGAGGTGCGATTGCAGGCGATTGGTACGTCGTGCAGCACGGCTACTCGGATGAGCGCCTTCACGTCGACATCGTGCGGTTGCGAGGCGAGCGGGTCCCAGAAAAAGACCACCAGGTCCGCCTCGTCAGTGGCGATCAGCGCGCCAGCCTGGGCGTCACCACCGCGGGGGCCGCTCAGCAGGAGACGGACAGGCAGCCCCGTGGCAGTCTGCACGGCCTGCCCAGTGCTCAGCGTGGCAATCAGCTCGCAGCGGGCAAGCGTCTGCCTGTTGAACTGAGTCCACTCGACCAGACTGTCCTTCCGGCCGTCATGCGCGATCAAAATGACTTTGAGAGCTCGGGGCAAGTGTGTACCTCCGCGTTTGAGTGTCTGCAGGCAGCGACCCTTGTGCTGCATAAGCGCGGTAAGAGCCTGCCCCAAATTGCGAGCGCGCTGGGCCGCAATACGAACACGATCGCACGCACGCTTGTGGCGTACTGGCGTACAGAGAACGTAGCAAGGGGAGCGGTTGTCGCACGGCTTTTTGTCCCTCGACAAGGTCAGAGGGACGAGAGCCGGCCCAGCCCAAGCTGCCAGCCCAGGGCTTGCGTGCGGTGCGCGTCCGAATCGCAAATGTGCTCGCCGGATCGTAAGCAACTCCAGGACAATAGTGGTGAGTATGGCCATCGGCGGGATTCCGCACATTGGGGTCTGGGTGCTCGAGCGGTGCAGCGACCCGAAATTCCCCTACCGCCTGCGAATCTATCGAGGCGAGCGGCCCGAGCCCGTCCTGTCCTTTCTGGTGCGCGACCGATGGCCAGGCCCCAATCAGCACATCTTCCGCCTGCGCGAGCAGCGGCGACCGTACCGCTCGAGATCGGCGACGAGGTCGAACGGGTCCAAGTCGTAGCCCTACAGCGCTACGGCAAGCGCCTGACCGTGATCCTGGATCGGGCGCGCCAGAAACGGTGTGACTTCCAGATCGTCGAGAAGGCCTACAAGGATCCAGAGCCCAGCGGACCGACGACGTATGAGCAGATCTTCTGGTTCACCCAGACGGCGATGCAGCAGCGGCGTCCACGCGGAGTGCGGCTTCGCTCGAGCTTGGCGCCGGCGGAGGCTCGGGTGCGGATCGCTAGCGACGAGCGGTACCCCTGGTCGTTTGGCGGCTTCGCCACCGAGCGCGGCCCGCTCCCGGCTGGCGACAATGCGCTGTTGGACAGCAACCAGATCGTGGCAGTGGTCGAGCGCAAGACCCCTCGAGGGGCTGCTGGTCGACTTCGGCCAGATGGACGTCCTACGTCAGCGACTGCTGGAGCTGATGGCGTTCGAACAGCACGCCGTGGTCTTCGAAGCGCGCTACGAGGACCTGTTGAGTCCTGAGAAGGTGCACCATTGGTCAGCCGCGTTCTGCGCCAGAGCGATCGCAGACCTGTATGCGCGCTTCCCTCGACTGCGGTTGGTGTTCTGCTCGAACCGCAAGACGGCCGCCGAGTGGACGCGCCACTACTTCGCTGCGGTGTGGACCATGCGCGGTCACGTCGGAGAGCCGCTGGACGAAGAGGCGTCAGGACGCGGGATAGAGGACGACCTGATCGCGGTCGACGTATGACTCCTCGTGCGCCAGGTGCCGTGGCCACCCTTCTGGCACTTTGCTCGCCGTCAACGGCACCAAGTCGAGCACCTCCATCCCGTGCAGCGGTCTCCTCGCCGCACGAGCGCCTACGCCGCACCGGCGGCTGAAAGCCCGGTCCGCGGTCCTGCACGACGCTCCGGGGTCAGGTGTCGGGCGGCGGCTTGATGACCGCCTGCGCCTTGGCGGCTGAACGAAGTCGTTGCGCGACAGACCGCCGATGGCGTGGGTCGTCAGCGACAGACTGACGCGATTCCACTGCTTCAGGCAGAAGTCTGGATGGTGGCCCTCGCGCTCTGCGATCTCGGCCAGCCGGTTCAGGAATGCTATGGCGCGCTCGAAGGTCTTGAACGTGATATGGCGTGTGAGGACCCGTCCTCCGTTGGCGAGCTTCCAGCGGCCATCCAGCTCTGACAGCAGTCCCTGCGCCGTCTCCAGGGGCAGCGACGGCGTGCCCGCCTGACACGCCACACAGGCCTGGCTCGCCAGATCCTGTCCCAGCGCGGGATTGTAGCCTTGCTAACGTCGTCCACCGCGTGCCCAAGGGCGCCAGCCTCGCCCGCCGCGCGGGATCTGCGGTCCGTTCAAGTGGAAAGTCGCAGTCGATGGCGTGGCTCAGCCGGCCGGCGGCCCTGATCGTCGCGAGGTCGGCGACGCGGCCTGCTTCGCGGCCTCGAGCGTCGAGTTGAATGCGAGCCACCGCGGACCGGCTTTTGATCGACGACGACGGCCGTGCACAGGTTTTCGATAGCCTCCGCGACCGGCTGCGGGTAGCGTGGCAAGAAATTGCAAATGAACAGACTGAAGGTCTCGTACACCTGCCGCTGGGCTTCCGTGGCGATCGTGTCGAATCAATCGAGGATTTGCTCGAGCCCCGTCACTCCCGTGAAGATCGTGAGTTTTCGTTTTGGAATGCGCAGCGACAGGTCCCTTCAGGTTGTTCTCGCGGGTTCAGTGGATCTCGACGCATCGCTCACAAACCACCTTTCGCCGGCCTCGGCAGCCAGGCCGCGGAAGAGGACACGAATACGCCAGCCCGCAACGCCCGCGAGCCAAAAGGTCGCCGAGTCAACCCGTCCATTTGAACAGGGGCAATCCCGCCCGAATGGGCAGCAATAAAAGCCGCTCTGATGTGTTGTTTATTGCAATGGCTCTAGGTTCAAGTACAAACACGCGCTCCATTCTGGCTCCCCTCATCGCCATCATCCTGGGCACTTTCATGGTCATCCTCGACAACACGGTCGTGAACGTCGCCTTGCCTACTCTCGGCCGAGTTCTGAACAGCGACCTCGGTCTGCTGCAATGGGTCATCACGGCGTATATGCTGGCGCAGGCGGCGGTTATCCCGCTTTCGGGCTGGGTTTCCGATCGCTTCGGTGCCAAGCGCGTCTATCTGATCTCGCTGGTCCTGTTTACCGTGGGCTCAGTGCTGTGCGGCCTGGCCATGAATGCCGAGATGCTGATCGTGACACGCGTGCTGCAGGGACTCGGCGGCGGCATGCTGATGCCAATCGGAATGGCGGTGCTCTATCGGCTCACGCCACCCGAGCGCCGCGGCGCCATCTTGGGCCTGTTCGGACTGCCAATCATGGTCGCGCCTGCCCTCGGTCCGCTCCTGTCCGGTTATCTCCTCGAATTCGCCGATTGGCGTTTGATCTTCCTGATCAACGTGCCCGTGGGCATTCTGGCGTTGATCGTGGGCTTGCGCGCGCTACCCAGCATTCCAGCCGGTCGGGTTGTAGGCGCGCTCGACTCCCTGGGCATCGTGCTCGGTCCGCTCGCGTTCGCGTCGCTGTCGTTTGGCGTAAGCCAGTCGACGAACGCCGGCTGGACAGCGCCGTCGACGCTCGCCGGTATCGGGGTCGGGTTAGTGGCGCTGGTGTTGTTCATCTGGCGCGAATTGAGCATCGGCGATCCGGTGCTCGAGCTGCGCGTGTTTCGCGGCCGCGACTTTAGCCTGGGCATCGTGACCCAGTGGGCCGCGTTCGCCGCCATGTTCGGGACGTTCTTCCTGATTCCCGTGTTCTTACAGCAGGTGCGCGGCTACGGCGCCTTCGAGACAGGTCTCTATACGCTGCCAATCGCGGTTGCCTCGGCGATCTTCATGCAGATCAGCGGACGCGTCTTTGACCGACTCGGACCGCGCATACCCGTGCTCTTCGGCATGACGCTCATCGGTGGTTCGATGTGGTCGTTGTCAGGCTTGAGCGGCGGGACAACGGGCACTGACCTGATTGTGGCGATGGTGCTGATGGGGTCCGGCATGGGCTCGATGATGATGGCGTTGAACACCCATTTGCTCAATGTCGCGCCACGTGACCTGGTCGGGCGGGTGACGTCGTTGACATCGGCGATGCAAAACGTGATCGCCTCGCTCGCCATCGCGACGTTCGCCACCCTCCTGCAAGCCCGAATCCCGATCCACGTCGCCGAAGCCTCGGTCGCCGCCGGCGCGGCTCCCTCAGCGACGGCTCTGGCCAATGCCACAGCATTTGCCTTTGGCGACGTGTATCGCACCGCGCTGATCGTGGTGGCTGTTGGCTGGTGCCTGGTGTGGACGCTGCGTCGCCCGGAGCCGAGGTCGGCCTCCGGGCCGCCCGCGCAGCAACGGGAAGGCGAAGGCCCGTCGACCAGTAGCCAGTCGGAATACGAAGAGCGCGAGCCAGTCCTGGCCGGTCGCTGAGCCTCCTCACGGGGCCGTGCACACGGCTCAGGGCATGGTTTACGTCTTTCAGCGAGTCAGGCCCGCCGCGCCCAGGTCCTGCATGGCCAGCACATCTCCCGACTCGAGGAGTGATAGGGCTGCCAGCCGACAACGCGAAACCACGTTTCGCGACCTGACTGACGCCCTGTGCCAGGAGGCCTGCTGGCGTTCGCCGTATTCAGCCCCGCGTGCGTCGCCGAGCGCTTCGACGCCAGAAAAGCTTCGTCGAATCGAGTCGCCCAATGCACCGAGCAAAGCCTTCCTCGAATTCAGCGGCGGGCAGCGCGTGCCGACCTTCATCCGCTCCGCGACCGAGTACACCCGGCTGGCGCGGAAATACGGCTTGACACCTCTGCTCGAGAATTACTCGCCGTGTACAGCGTTCCTGGCCCGCTTCGCGCCCGCCATCCCCACGACCGAGCCCGAGTACCTCGTCCTTGCCGTCAGAAAACGCGGCGCAGCCTGCGCGCCGGATGCAAGAAATTGGCGCGGTCGTGGATCCAACCGAGTGCTACTAGGGCTGGCAATTCCAGTCGGTCGAAGGACGCGCTGTAGCCGGACGCTGGGCGCGGCCTCGCAACATCGTCATGCTCTTCGTGCTGTGCTGCCGCCAGCCGGCTGCGCGACCGAACTCGTGCGCTCCTCGGTCAGGACTCCTTTACGAAGCGGTGTTGATCCTTGGATTTGCCAGGCTGGGTGACAAAACGCGCATTCGTCATTCGCGCCGGTAGGGAGCCGCCCGCGGCGAACTTTCGGCAGTGTGCCGGGCGGAGGGCGCTAGCGGGGGCGTGCACCACCGCCGTGGGCGGTCCACGGGTGAATGAGCGCTCGACGCTCAGCGAACGTATACCGCACTCGTTGACGGCCGTCGCCGCGCCGCGTCCGGTGAGCGCGTTGTAGAGTTGTGGCAGTCGGCCCTTTAGGGGCGTGCTGATGATTGAGGACGCATGACGCTGACGCTGAGCATCGGCTCCCTACTGGGGTTCATCGCCCTCATACTGCGGGGTGCTGATGCTCTTTACGGGCCGCTGGTCGCGGCTTCCGCTGGCCGCCGTCGCTATCATGTGCCTGGCGCTGAACCAGAGCGGCCTCCTCGCCAACGTCGGCGGCTAACCGCTCGGAATCACGCCCAGACTCTTCCACAGAATCTCAGCTGACGTGGTTTTAGCGCTCAGCGCTCGCGGCAGTAGGGTCTTTTGCGCTCGGCCGGATGCCAGGGCGGCGTGGACTCGCGGCTGCAACGGGTGGTCTCGCGCAGCCAGTCACGCCGGCAGCGAGCGCTCGCCGCAAGCCGACTAGGGCTCCTTGGGAGCCGTGATGCGTGACGTTGTGACACGTTTTTCAGGCGGCGGAACGTATGCGGGCGTGATCAATGTAGCTGTCCAGGGTTTGGTCGACGAGGCGGAGAGCGCGGCGGAGGGCGAGGGGAGCTGGTGGTTGATCGGCTGTGTAATACGGTCGAAAACGGACGGTCGTTTCGGCGGGGGTCGTACAGCGATTACGGCCGATGGCGTACACCCGTTTCGGGCAGCCGAACAGGGATTACGGCTGAAATTCGTACAGGCGAGGGGTTGAGCGCGGCGGTGTCGTGGAAGCCAAGGCGACACGTTAGCGTCCTCATTGGAGATTGGAAGCTTCAACGAGGGAGGGCTACGTGCCGCGGAGGAGATTATCCATGTGCCAGATCACCGAGGTCCTGCGGCTGAATGCGCAGAGCCTCAGCTACAGGCAGATCGCGCAGAGCGTGGGCATCAGCGCGTCGACGGTGCAGAGCTACCTCGAGCGTGCTCAGCGCGCCGGGCTCAGCTGGCCGCTGCCGGACGACGTGGACGATGTTGCCCTGGAGGCGCGGCTGTTCACGCGGACGGAAGAAGAGCTTCGACCTGGACGACCGGAGCCCGACTGGCTCGAGGTGCACCGCCAGCGCAAACGCGGCAAGCACGTCACGCTGCAGCTGCTGCATCTCGAATACAAAGCAGTTCATCCCGAAGGGTTGAGCTATACGCAGTTCTGCGTGCACTACCGGCGTTGGCGAGCACGTCAGGACGTGGTCATGCGCCTGGAGTACGCCGCCGGCGAGCGCATGTTTGTCGATTTCGCGGGCGACACGGTACCGGTCACCGACCCCGAGACGGGTGAGATCTGGAACGCGCAGGTCTTTGTGGGCGTGCTCGGCGCCAGCGGCTACCTGTATGTGGAAGCGACCAGGAGCCAGGACCTGGCGTCGTGGCTGGGCGCGCATGTGCGGGCGCTGGAGTTCTACGGCGGGTCCGTACGCGCCGTGGTGCCCGACAACCTGAAGTCGGGTGTGACCGTCGCCAGCTGGTACGAGCCCGAGCTCAACCCCAGCTACCTGGAGTGGGCGCGCACGTACTCCGTCGCAATTTTGCCTGCCAGACCGTATCGGCCAAGGGATAAGGCCGCCGCCGAAGTTGGTGTGCAGGTCGCCGAACGCTGGATGCTGGCGCCCTTGCGCAAACGGCAGTTCTTTTCGCTGGCCGAGTTGAACGCGGCCATCGCCGAGCAGCTCGCGCTGGTCAACGACCGACGCTTTCGTGGCCAGACCATCTCCCGCCGCGACCTGTTCGAGGAGCTCGAACGCGCTGCGCTGCAGCCACTGCCGATCAGACGCTACGAGTGGGCCACCTGGAAGCCCGCTCGGGTGAACATCGACTACCACGTGGAGTTCGATACCCGCTACTACTCGGTGCCGTACGAGCTGGCACGTCAAGCGGTCGAGGTGCGTGCCACCGCCAACGTCGTCGAGATCATCCATCGTGGCCGACGGGTGGCCAGCCATGCACGTGGCTACGGTCGACAGCGGTTCTTCACCGTGCGCGAGCACATGCCCGCCGCGCATCGCGCGCATCTGGAATGGACGCCCTCCAAGTTGGTGGCCTGGGGCGCGCGACCATCGGACCGTCGGTGGCGGAGCTCATGGAGACGATCCTGCGCACGCGGCCGCATCCCGAGCATGGCTACCGCGTGCCTGGGTCTGATGCACCTCGGCAAACGCTATGAGCCCGAGCGCATGCTGGCTGCCTGCCAGCGGGCACTGCAGATTGGCAGCACCTCCTACCGCAGCGTCAACGCCATCTTGAAGACGGCCTCGACAAGGTCCCGCTTCCGCTCGAAGCCGAGTCCCTGGCGAAGATCGTGCCGATCCAGCACGCCAACCTGCGCGGCGCGGCGTACTACCAGCAGACGCTGATGGAGGCCTGAGCATGCTGCTGACACAGACCCTCGACAAGCTCGATGCGCTAGGCCTATTCGGCATGGTGCTCGGGCTGCGCGAGCAGCTCGAATCGAACCAGTACCTGAACCTGAGCTTCGATGAGCGACTCGGCTTACTGGTCGACCGCGAAACTGAAACGCGGGACAGCCGTCGTCTGGCGCTGCGGCTGAAGGCGGCCAAGCTGCGCCAGGAGGCAACCGTGGAAGATCTCGACTTCCGGGCGCCCAGAGGACTCGATCGCTCGGTCGTGCTCAGCCTGGCCCAGGCCGGCTGGGTGGCCGCCCACCACAATTTGCTGATCACGGGTCCAACGGGAGCCGGAAAATCGTTTCTGGCCTGTGCGTTGACGCATGCGGCGATACGCCGTGGCCACACCGCGCTGTACGTGCGGACGCCGCGATTATTGGCGGAGTTGGCGCTGAGCCGTGGCGACGGCCGCTACGTTCGCCGTCTCGGGCAACTCGCCAGGATTGGTCTTCTGGTGCTGGACGACTTCCTGCTGACGCCACCCAGCGTCATCGAGGCCAAAGATCTGCTGGAGGTGATCGACGACCGCAGCCAGGTGCGCTCGACGCTAGTGGTCAGCCAACTGCCGGTCGAAGCCTGGCATCCGGCACTCGCCGGAGGTGATCCCACGCTGGCGGATGCCATCCTGGACCGCCTCGTCCAACACGCGCACCGATTGCCACTCACTGGTGCTTCCATGCGCCGACGACAGCCGCCACCTGAGGAAAACTCCGTTGCGTAACGCTACTCCGACTTCCAGCCAACCGCGTGTGTGCGGTGGGTGCGGTCGACACTTCCCAGCTCGAGGTCGCAAGGCCTACTGCTCGGACGCCTGCCGTCAGCGTGGCTTTCGTCTCCGTCAGCGCCCGGCCGACGAACTCCAGCTCGGCTTTGCCAGCCGTCTTCCACAGACGGCCATCGTCTACCAGTGCTCCGCCTGTGATGCGAGGTTCCTTGGTCAACAGCGCTGCGACGAGTGCGGCGTATTCGGTCGTCGGCTTGGACCCGGAGGACCCTGCCCCCATTGCGACGAGGTGGTCGCCATCAGCGACCTGCTCACTGAGGTTCGCTCCACTACGATTGCCGCACAGGAGGTGATCAGCCCAACCTAACCACCATCGACAACCACATAGCTTCAGACGGCATCGCTGGCACCCATCCCGTTCGGCATCACCGAAACCGCCGTACGCTTGCCGACGAACCGACCGTACGCTTTCCGCCGTTCCAGCGACACTGCGGAATTGACGTTGGCAGCTCAGCTGGTCGGGCGACGGCTTGGGGGAGAAGAGCGTCGCCGACCACGCTGACACGAGTGAATTCTGGATGGCGGGGGTGAGCAGAACCGCTCCTTCTTCAAATAGGCGCGCACCTTCAGATCGGCTTCGATGGATCTGACCAGGCGCAACCGGAAGTGTGGATGTTGGCCATGGCGGTAGGCGCGCCCGCTCCGTTCAGCGGCATTGTTGGTGGGTTCCCACGTTGGGTCGTGCAGGAACGAACTCAGGCGGCGGAAATGGTCCATGTCCAGGTGTTGTTGTTGCCTGCGCAGCGGCGCAACTCTTGTTGCCTCAGCGTCGGCCTGCCAGATCTCGTACCGGCGCTTTGCTTCTTGCGGGGTCTGCCTGTTCCCCAGGTCGTCGTCCCAGATGGCAAACCATTGCTCCAAGAACGTGCGAGCCACCCGAAGCTCACCACCGACGGGCCCAGCCAGGAGATCAGAAAGCTTGTGACGTTCTTCAGCCGTCAGGTTCTCTGCCCGATGGACGAACAGGGTGCGGTACTGCCACAAGTCTTCTCGGAGACGACGGACTTCCTCCCAGTCATGCCAGGGAGCCGGTGGTGGGTCCACTTTCGGCAGCAGGGTGGGCGTGCCGCTCAGTTCGGCGACCGTGGCCGCATCGGGTGGCGTGAGCTTGAGCCATTGGCGGACCGTGCCATGGTTGACCCCAAGCTGGCGGCCAATGGCGCGAGCAGACGAGATGTGTTGGTGCAGCGCATGCGCCTGGGCAATGCCCAGCGTGCGCCGTGCGAGACGCCAACGATAGCGTTCCGAGTCTGGATCGTGCTGGTCGTCGGCAGGCGGCGTATCGCGCAGACGGCCAAGCAACGTCGGCTTACTGGCCGGAGGCGGCGTCGGCAGCGAGCGTCGGACCTGTTTGACCACCTCGCTGACGGCGCGAACCACGCGTCGCGTGGCGTGGAACAAGCACAGCTGGTGCATCGCCGTGGGCCAGATCTCTGCCAGCACGGCTGGGTAGAGGCGCGAATCGTCAGTGATGACTTCATCGGGATGGACGCCAACGGTCCTCAGGCGATCGACGAAAGCCCGAACCATGCTCTGGTCAACTTCTCGGGTCTTTGGCAGCAAGGTGTAGCCGACGAGGCGATCACCATCCGGAGCAGCCGGATCGACCGCCAGCAGCAGCGCCAGGTCTCCCTGGTACACCTCGTCCACGCACAGGATGCCCGAGAAATTGGCGATGACCCACGGTTGGTAATCGCCGGCGAAGTCGATCTCGGCGGCATGAGCACGGCACCACACACGGACCATCTTTTCGTCAGGCCTGACCCAGAAATCACGTGCCAGCCTATCTGGCACGCAGCGCGCCGCCATGCCGTCGCGATACACCGCCTCAACAGCTTTCTGCACAACGCGCCGCGTGTAGATGCAGCGCGGCCGCAGAAAAGGCGGCTGCGCTCGGAACATGCGGCTGCAGGTTGCGCACACGTGCACACTCACGTCGACGACGAGCACGACGGGCTGATCCAGGTCAATATCGACGGCGATCCGCCGCGCATCCCACACGCGTGGGGCCTCGGTGCCGCAAGACGGGCAGGCGACGCATGGGAACGTCCAGCAAACCTGACGAATCGAACACGGCGTGGTCTGGACGGATCCTTGGCTCGGCTCGACCAAACGCGGGCCCTCGTCCGGTTACAACCGGGCTCACCTGAGGTTAATTCCGCTCCTCCGACCAGCTGAGCTGCCAACGTCAATTCCGCAGTGTCGCCAAAACGGTCGAAAACGTACAGCGGTTTCGAGAGTGCGGAATTGGCGTTGGGGGACTCAAGCTGATTGACTCTCTAGCTGCGACCCGTGCAGACGCCGACCGCGCTGGCA
>WNGB01005834.1_pt1 | contig 18322 bp, 12 predicted proteins | sample 5400681 | NCBI WGS metagenome assembly WNGB01 (sample SAMN13153367, study PRJNA577476) | soil metagenome | isolation source: 115 cm soil or saprolite under grassland replicate 2 | place: USA:California | collected 2016-06-15 | reverse complement strand
TTTCCTTCTGTCAGAGGCTTCCGCGTATCAAGCGCGCTTGCTGCCAAAGCGTGATGCTAATCGCAAGATCGGCATCGGCGTTATTCGGACGAGAAACATGCCGATTTTCATCGGCAGTCCCGGAATGACAAGCGGACGGTCGGCTTCCAACGCAGTGAGTGCGTCACGAACCACCTGTTCGACGGAAACGTGAACGAACTCCGGACCATCTTCGCGCTGGGCGTCTGGCCGGTTTGCGACTTCCTGGAACTCAGTGTGCACGGGACCGGGACAGAGAGCGCAGACGCTCACACCAGTTCCGCGAAGTTCGGCTCGGAGCGCTTCGGAGAAACTAGTGACATACGCTTTTGTCGCAGCGTAAACAGCAAAGTTTGGGATCGGAAGAAAGCCAGCTGATGAGCTGACGTTCAAAATCGCGCCGCGCTTCCTCGCGATCATTTGTGGAAGCAAATGACGGGTGAGGGAAGTAAGCGCCACTATGTTTACGAGCATTATTTGCTGGTTAAGAACGGGATCGCTCGTGGCGAAGGGACCGAGGTCGCCGAGCCCGGCGTTGTTGATTAGCAGATCGACATCAATCTTTTCATGATCCAGCCACGCCATCAGTTCCTTCAGTTGGGCGAGATCGGCAAGATCGGTTTTGCGAATGCGAACAGTGAGATTCGGATATTGCTGTCTTAATTCGTCGCGTAGTTCACTTAACTGTTGCTCGCGTCGAGCCACCAAAATGAGCAATCGCGTGCGGCCGGCGAGTTGCCGCGCAAGCTCGCGTCCGATCCCGGCCGATGCTCCGGTGATCAGGGCGTTACAACCGTCGAGTTTCATTTCTCGCCTTATTCGGCGGCTTGGAAACCGCCGCTCCTTGCTGCAATGATTCGACTTCGCGCTTCGTCAGCGGCCGCCAATGACCGGGGGGCAAATCGCTGAGCCACAAGTTGCCGATGCGAATACGGACAAGACGTTTCACTTCGTAATCGATTTCGTGAAACATGCGGCGGATCTGCCGGTTGATACCTTGTCTCAAGACAACGCGCAAGCGTTTCGGACCGCGTGAATGAACCTGCTGGATACGGGCGCGTTTGCCGTCGAGAAAAATTCCTTCGGATAATCTGGGCGCCAGTGCCGGATCCCACGGGCGATTTAACGTTACTTCGTACTCCTTGTCGATTTTGTAGCTCGGATGCGTGAGCCGCTGAACGAGATCGCCGTCGTTGGTGAGGAGGATGACGCCTTCGGTTTGGGCATCCAGACGGCCGACGTTGAAGTGACCCGAAAATTTTTTCGGCAGAAGATCGAAGATCGTGTCGCGGGCGTGTGCATCTTTTCGCGTCGATACGAAGCCCGCCGGTTTGTGCAGCATGATGGTGAGCGGTGGTCCGGCATGAGCCAGTTTGCCATCCACTTTGACATGATCGCGCGGGGTTGGCTGCGCGCTGAAATCGGTACAGACTTTACCGTTGATCGTGACGCGGCCGGCGGCAATTAATTCATCACAGTGACGCCGTGAGCCGACGCCAGCGGCGGCGAGGAAGCGATTGAGGCGCATGGCGGTGCCCGGGAATGTGATCAGTGATCGGTGAACGAGAACGATTGAGAAGCGTGGAGACGCCTACCGATCATGGTTCACCGATCAGGTGCGTTCACACTTCCGGTTAAACGTCGGGCTTGGTTTTCGGAAGGCCGATCACTTTGCTGCCTTCCTTCCACTGGCCGCGCTTTTTCAACAGTTCGACGCGCTCGAAACGCTTTAGCACATTGCGCTTGGCGGCGATGGTGCTGGCCCCTTTTAAACTGCGGTGTTGCGACATGGATTCGGTAGAAGGTTATCCGCCTTAGGCGGGTTACAATCGTTACAAAGGAAAACGAGCCGGCACATTAAGCGTCGATCCGGATTTTTCAAATGGAGATCATAATTGGTTGCTGAGCACGACATACGTGCCCGAGGCGGTGATCTGATGAAAAACGTGAAAGCGATCGGTCAATAACGGTTTCCAGTGACCGACGCGCCCTTGCTCAACAATCAGATAAATAGCCTCGATCTGGCTCCATTTCTTTAGAACTGCGTCTTCATCAAGAAAGATGTCGAGCGGCGGTGTGCCGAGCGGAGCCTCTTTTTGCGGATTTTGATTCACGAGCGAAAATTTCCGGTTCAAATAAAAAATAAGGCTACTGCCGTCGTTGAGCGGACCTTCAAAAAGCACTTCGCCTTTTTCATCCAGCCTCGCATTAAGGAACCGGCCCAGATCGGCAAGAGAAAAATAAGGAGCGATTCGGGCGACGCTTTCCATCATGCTCAGGCCGGTGGGAATCATCGCGACGCTCAAGGCAACGACCGCAAGTTTCTCGCGTTGCTTAAAAATAAAATAAAGCGCTACCAACGAGAGAGGTGCCAGAGAGACGCCAGTGATCAGGAACATCGGGCGAAGTGCCAACCACGTTGACACCGGCATATTGTGCAACGCCTCCCAAGCCGTCCAGCGATCACCCATCGCCCCCCAACTTCCGTTGCGAGCGCGTGCCGCGTTTGTGATGAACAGCGCAACCGCCGCGCTCATCATCCCGATCGAGCCGACGGCGATTGCACCGGCGGCGCGCAATCTGCCCGGCATCCGGTCCCAGGCAAGCGCGATCCAGAGCGCGAGCGCGCTCCACATGCTCATCGAGTAATAATCCTGGCGCTGCCCAAGAAAGAGAAGCGGGACGAAGATCACGCCCATCCAGCACAGGGGCAGCGCATCGGAAAATTCGATTTCGCGCGGCCGCACGACGCGCCGCCAGGCGAAAATCAACCCCGGCAGCAGCGCGATTGACCATGGGAACCACCAGGCCAAATGCATCCCCAAAAATTGATAAACAGGCGCGCCTTTAAAATCATGCGTCGCATCGTTGAGCCCCCGCAAATGCCCGATCCATTCCGAGCTGACCAGATAACCAAGATATCCCGGATAATGGTATTGCGCCCAAATGTGCCACGGCGTGACGATCAAACAGAAGATCAACAAGTACTCCCAGCGCAGGAGCGCGCGAAAGCGGACGCGCGCTTCTCGATAGAAAATTGAGAGCAAAAGAAAAATCGCCGCCGGATAAATGATGCCGAGAAAACCTTTGGTCAGGCAGGCGAGTGCTGAACAAATCCAGAATCCCGCGAACCAGGCGGACCGGTAGCGCCGGCGCTGATAACCGCACAGACCGCACGAAATGGCGCCTGCAATTAACGCGCTGAATAGCGGCTCAGGCATGACGATGCGCGCGAGGAGAAAGACGCCGCAAAAGCTGACGTAAATCAGACCGGCGATGGATCCGCGCCAGTAGTCAGTGAGTTTCTCCCCAATCAGGAAAATCAGCGCAACCAGAACCACGCTCGCGAGCGCAACAGGGAGTCGGGCGGCGGCCGCATTGACCCCAAAAAGTTTGAACGAGATAATAATGAGCCAGTAGAGCAACGGCGGTTTTTGCAAGCGCGGAATACCGTCATTGGTGGGGAGGAGCCAGTTGTGCGTTTCGACCATCTCCTTGGCCGCACCGCCGTACTGGCCTTCGGTCTGACTGTAGAGGTCGCCCGAGCCTATCGTCGCCACGTGCAGAAGCACTGCGAGCGCAATCAGAATGGCAAAGAGAGCATGACGCGTCGGTGGCGGAGTGAGCACCACCGGCTCCAGGAGAGTTTCTTCGATCCTAAATGTGCGGGCGCCTGCCGTCATCGGTGCGTCAGGCTGTTCGGCGGGCAGGCTGAAGTGTTTGCCTCCGAGTTTCGATATTTTTCCCAGCTCTCAGGCAAGCGCAGCAGCGTTCCGGCGGGCATCTCGATGAGCGCGAGTGATTGGCGACAGTCGGCAATTAACACATTGTCCTTCAGGCGAACGATGCGAAACGCGCACCAAAATCGTACGCGCTCCAGTCGCTCGAGCCAGCCTTCAATCGCGAGCCGATCCCCAAGTCTTGCCGCGCGGCGGTAGTCGATCTCGGTGTGGACGACCACGGGATATTTTTGCGTCTCGGCCATTTCTGCAAGGGCGAGACCGAGTTCTTCAGCGAGGAGTGTGCGAGCTACTTCGATGAAGCGTAGATATGCGATGTTCGACACAACGCCGCCGCAATCGGTGTCGAAAAACATCACTTGCACTTCCGTGCGAATGCGCGGCATCTTGGCGGCGGTCACAATCAACAATCATTCCGAAAAGCTTCCTAAAGCAATGCCAATCATTGAAAGGATAGGACACATACGACCCATGTGACCTATGCGAATCTATTGAGGGCTGTTGCCCCGCCGTAGCTGGAACTGAGGGTCCAGTTGGATCGCACGTTGGAAGTGTTTCTCAGCAAGCTCGGTCATTCCGAGATTTTGCAGCCGGAGCCCGATCATCCAATGGAAATGCGGATTATCGGGAGTGGATTGGTCGGCTTTGTTTTCGTGAACGCTCGCTTCCTGGAATCTAGCCAGCGTTCGCTCAGCGCCTGCGAGTTGATTGTTGGCTAGGACAAGGTGCGGATTGCGCTGCACGGCGTCGCTCCAAACCGAAATGGCTTCCTCCCTGCGACCAAGTTGCCAGAGCGATTCGCCTTTTTCCTGGCGAGCGAAAATTAGATCGGACCGCTCCGCCAAGGCTTCATCGAGACTCAGTTGTGCCTGGTCGTAGCGTCCCAAACGATTGAGGATCGTACCCCGATAATACAGGCTTAAGGCTTTACCCTGTCCTTTTTGGCGAGCTGCGGCCTGGCCGAGCAGCGCAACCGACTGCTCCGTGTCGCCAGAGAGATATTCAAACCAGGCAAGCTTTGATAGCGCCTCGCGGTTTGCAAAGAGTCCGAAGGTCGAAGCCGTCTGAAAGTGTTTTTTTCCTTCGAGGATGTTCTCGCGCTCAATCGGACTGAGCCACGGGGCGGGATCTTTCTGCGCAAGGGCAAGTTCGTCCGGGATTTGGATTTTCTGGAAGGCGCGATCGCCCAGATATTCGTGATAACGAATCCATCCGCTGTGCACATTCAAACCAACCCAGGCGACCGAGAACGCCACGAATGCCCATCCCACTTTTCGAATTCTTCCCGAAGACTTCAAATTGAAACGGTAAAAGGACAATTCGTTCGCCTTAAATAATCTCCATGTTTTCAGAGTGAGAAACGTTGTGATCGTCGCGCAACCAAGGGCCATCAAGAATGGGACGAGTGCGTAAACCCCCCGGACAGCGAGGAAACTTCCCAGAAACACAACCGCGCCGACGATTTCTTCGGACCATGTGACAGAGTAATTCCTTTTGATCGCGTTCGATTTCGGAACGAGAAGCGTCGGTTTCCCAAAACCGAAATACAAAGCGTCGTTCGGACAGACGCTGACGCAATCCATGCATTTCATGCAACCGGGATCAACAACCATTCCATATTGTTTCACCTCCGCGTGGACGACCACGTTTGAAGTGCAGGTGGCGGTGCAATGGCCACATTGGTTGCAGGCGTCCGTCACGCGGATTTTTCCGGGCGAGAACTTGTCGGCGAGAGCGAAAAATCCGCCATACGGGCAGGCGTAAGTGCAGAATCCCTTTTGTCCCAGAAAATAGACGGTCATGAAGCCGCAGATAAAAAGAAAAGGAATGGCGACTGCGACTGAGGGAAAAGTTTCCCAAAAACTGGTCGTGACCAGATGGTTCGTAAATTTCGGGATAAGGCGCTCGGTCTCTGGTTTTGTGAAGAATCGATAGACAGTAGGCCAAACGAACATGTAGAGAGCGCCGATGAGCGGGACGTAGACCAGCAGCCTCGATCGAAACGGCTTCGGAGTGAGGCCAATTTTCTTTAGCATCCACCCACAGAAATCCTGGAGGGCCAGAATATGACAGCCCCAGCCGCAGACAAAACGTCCGAAGATTAACGTTGCCAGGATCGCCAGAGAAAAGAAGATGAATCCGGCGTTGATTGCTCCCTGCTGGAGCGTGTACATGGTCTCGGAAGGCTCGATAGGCGAAACGGTTTTGCCCATGATCCGCCACTGAATGATGTGAGCGATCATAAACAGATTGAGCAGAATGAGGGCCAGTGCGCGCCAGCGGCTGGTCTTAGATTTGCGAATGCCGCTCTTTTGAACAGGCGAATTCTTGCCAATCCCTAAATGCCGGGAACCCGATCCCCGATTCTTCACTTCAAGACTTACACAACGGCTTTTCACAACTCTTTCCAGATTCCGCACAGAGGACCGGCAGAACTCATTTTAAACCCAACTCGATGATGATAGTGCAAAAAAGGCTTAAAAATTACTCTACTTCCCCCCCCAAGAAGTATATAAGTTGGCGGGCTCCATTCATAACTTTTCCAAGTGGCCCACAAATTGGAGGACTAAAAACAATGTCGAAGAAACTGTTTACGTATCTCACGCTCCCACTACTTTTGCTTTTCTGCAACAGTTCGCAGAACTCCGTAGCAGGATCCAAACAGAAGAGCCCAGATGCCCAGAGCGGGACCTTTGAAAAGATGATCGTCGCCAGCGGGAGCGTCGCGATGGATGTCGATCTAAATCGGCTTAATGGAATCAGCTCTGCAACGGCAAAATCAGAGACATTGCGTTTCGCCGTAGCGGCTAATTCCTTTTTCCCTGTTCTAGTATTTAACGAGGTGTTGCGTGGTGCTGAGCCGGGGTCGATAGCGCTCATCGCGCAAAACAGCGCGACTCTTCCTGCTGCCTTAAGCGCATCCCTCAATCAACTCGTGGTCGAAAAACTCCCTTCGGGTGAAGCTTTCGATCTTGCCGTGCGCGACGGCAAAACGGGATTCGCCTTTTTCAATATTGAAGGACATCAGTACAATTACGATGCCAAGGCCCAATTGCTCAGCATCAAAGACGGACGTCTTCTGATTTCACAAGAGTTTGCCCAAGCGCTTGGGCGCCCGTCGGAAGCCGGTTCAGTGGTTGGAAAAATTTCTATTGGAACGAGCATGCAGCCGGTTGAAATCGCAACGGTTGTCAATGGCGCCCTGCAATCGGTGACGATGCCGTCTCTGCAGGGTTCGGCCAGTGCGGGAGCGCAGGCTGCCCAGCCCTCGATGGGAACCATCCCAGGCCCGGATGTGATCGTTGGAGATCTGCCTTCCGTAGAGCAAGCCCCTGGAAGTAATGGAAGCTTTGTCGGCCTTGGGGTGGGAACGACCTCCTGTAATAACGGAAAAGAGCCATTGCATTGGTTTAGCTTGCCGAATAACGATCATCCCGTCATACCGCAAAACCTCTATCGCATGAGCGGCGGAACTGACAACACCGAGCGGTTCGAGCAAATTGGCCAATCCTGGCTGAAACACGCATTTTTTGCGTTGGAAGGCAACGACTGCGGCTTTGGCTGCAGCACCAGTGGTTGCACTACTGGCTCCAATCTATGCTCTGGATGCTCCGATCCATACTCGGCGAGCTTAAACTATAGCCAAAGCGGGCTGGGCTCACGCGCGTGGGTGAATCCCTTTACCGGCGCCTTCCCAGGGTCGCCAAGCCCGGCCGACCACACCGGCCACGCGCATACAGCCACCTCGCACCGGGTCACGGTGGCAATGAGCGACCTGGACACGACGCAAAATCCGGGCGCGACCTATTTTGCCGAAGGTCAATATGTCACTGCGCATGAATACACCTGGTGCCAGGCTAATCCCGGGCAATGCAACATGTACAACAACGTCTCCTATCGTCAGTTCAGTGTCAGCGGAACCACGAATTTCACATTTTCGGCGGTTGGATCCACGGTGCGATCGACTCCTGCCATCTTTGCCTGGACCGGAGCAACCATCAATCAGATCGAACCCGATCCGGGAAACGATGGTATTGCATTCGTTGGCTATAAAGTGACAAACCCATCCGCTGGAGTTTGGCATTACGAGTACGCGATCTATAACGAGAACCTGGATCGGGCGATTCAATCGTTTGCTGTCCCTACGGGACGCCGCATCAGAAATATAGGGTTTCATGCGCCGCCCCAGGAACCTGGATGGGCAAACGATGGAACGGTGGGAAACACGGGATACAGCAGCACTCCCTGGACATCGGCGGTAACGGGCGGCTCTCTGACATGGAACAGCGAGACGCTTGCCCAAAACCCAAACGCAAATGCGATCCGCTGGGGTACGCTCTATAATTTCCGTTTCGATTCCAACCGTCCGCCGCAAGCTGAATTTGCCGTGATCGGTTTCTTCAAAACGGGAGTGCCAATCACGGTTCCCATCCAGGCGCCACAGCGACGGCCCTAACTAACTAAAGCGGCTGCGCCTTTAAGATCGACAAAACCGCGTCGATTACTTCCTGGATCGCAACCGCTTTCATGCAGCGGAAATCGATTGGGCATTTCCGCAGGAAACACGGGCTGCATTCGACGTGATGTCGCAGAACAATGTGGTGATCGCCGAGCGGTCCGGTGAGACCCGGCTCGGTCGAGCCAAAAATCGCCACGACCGGAACTCCGAGCAGGGAAGCCAGATGCATTGTGCCCGTGTCATTTGTCAGCAATAGACGGCATTCGCGCAGAGCAAGAATGAGTTGATCCAGCGTGGTTTGACCAATTCGATTCACACATGAATCGCCGAGCCCGGCGGCGATCTGTTCGCCAACTTCCGCATCTTTGCGTGTTCCGAAAAGAATCCACTGCACTGGCACTTGTGCGGCGACTCTCGCGGCCGCGTCCGCGAATCGCTCCGGCAGCCATCGTTTGGCCGGTCCGTATTCTGCGCCGGGGCAGAGACCGATCAATGTTTGATGTTTGAGGTTTGATGTTTGATTGGAATCTGCCAATTGAGCAGCCGAGCCGCCAACGCTTTCGCAGTTGAGCGATGTGTCGTGAGCGCCTGCCCCGCCGTAACATCGCGAGGGCGGGTTGAGCGTTTTTTTCTCCACCGATAGCTTTCCATTGGCGACATTCGCGCCACATCTCTCGGCAATCCGGAGATAACGAGCGGATTGATGTTCGAGTGGCCTGGGCGGCGACGGCTGACGTATGATCTGATTCAATAACCAACTCCGTGAATGGCCACGATAACCAACCCGACGGCGTACGCCGCTTAGCCGGGCTTCGAGAGCAACGCGCAACGAATTCGGGAAGAGAATGGCTACGTCGAAACCCGGTCGTCCTCGGATCGAACGGACAGCCGCCAGGAGCGATTTGCTCGCAAGAGGAAGGATCGCGTCCACTTGTGGAACGAGCTTCCACACCGGAGCGATCTTCGCTGGCGCGGCGATAGTGACATGCGCGTCCAGCCGCCCGTTTTTAATCGCCCGGACGGCCGGCATGCTCATGACAGCATCGCCCAGCCAGTTGCTTGATCGAATAAGAATCCGAAATGGCTGGAGGTCTCGAGCCGAAATATCAGGGGGCAGATAAACGCCGCGCTTATAACCAGCGAGAAGAAAACTCGGCTTGGGCATTTTCCAGCGATCGTGCACCCAAAACCAATCTTCCGGCGCGTGGCGGACTTGTCGTGCGACCAGTTCGTTGGCCTTGGCCGTAAGCGCTTCCACCGAGTCGCCAGGTGCGCCGACTTGATCGGTAAATACCATCCGCCAACGAGCCGGCCCGTCGGTATAAATTGCGATGCCCAACAACGCGGCACCGGTGCGTTTTGCGAGCAAGGCTGGCAACGGCGACGTCGATGCAAGCTTGTTAAAAAAAGGCACCCAAAGACCCAGATCGCCAGCGTGTTGGTCGCTCAGGACGCCGATGGCGCCGCCCCCGCGGAGCAATTGGATTGCTTTCTGGAATCCTTCGCGACGATCGAACAACTCCACGCCGACCCGCCCGCGGAGCGCGCGGACGTGTTTGTCAATGTAGCGGTTGCCGAGCTGTTGGAAGATCGCGCCGCTGCGCACGTAGCCGATCACGACCGGAAAAATCTGTGCCTGCAGCTCCCAGTTGCCGAGATGGCTCAGCACGAAAACAATGGGCCGGCCTGCGCGTAACTCGCGGTGCGCGGCCTCTGCGTTTTCGATCTTGACGCGGGCACGGACTTTTTCAAGGGGCATCACCGCGAGCTTTATGCTGCACAAAAGATTCCCGCCCAACCGCTGGAAATGGCGGCGCACCAGACGGCGCAATTCCCGCGGCGACTTCTCATTGCCGAACGCAATGGCAACGTTGCGCTGCGCCAGGTGCCGATAGTTTCCCAGAACGATCCAGGCGCAGAATCCCAGAAATTGTCCTAAAACAAAGAGGGCCTGCAACGGCAGCGCGCTGGCAATGGCCGATCCTGCGCGATAAAGAAGATAAACGATGAAATCAAGCATGCAGGATCGTTCAGTATCGCGGGACAGTGCGGCAGGGTAAATTTGCCTGCGGCTTGCTTCAACCAATATAATATGGGTGTGTTGCCATCATCTTTCCATGGCCTTGGTGTTGATTTTGCGCGGGTAATCTCGCAGAAATTTGAACGTGGCCGCTTCCTCGTGGTGGGCGCCGGCTCCGGGAAACTTGAGCGGCAGTTTGCCGAAATCGGAAGGGAAGCTGTGCTTTGGGAGTCCGGCGCCGATTTAGCAGCGAAGCTTCAGCAGGATGTAACCCCAACTCGCTTTGAGATTGCGCTCTGGTTTTATTCCTCGGAAAAAGGTGTCGATGATCGCGTGGTTGAGGAGCTTTCGAGCTGTGCAGACGAGATCATAATAATACCCGGTGCCGGGGCAGACGTTGCCGAGCGCCGGCCGCAACTTGTCGAAAAATTTGGCCGATTCAGATTGCTCCCTGATTACGAGTGCGATCTTGGCAAGATCGATCCCGGGGCGGTATGCCTGCGGCGGCGGCCGGGCGAAACTGCCGATGCTCTGGTTCCGGCGATGGAAATGGCTTTCGCGAAGTTAAGCGCACGCCTGAACGGGCTGGAGCGGACCCTACGTGCTCGCCTGTCCGAATTGGAAGCAGCCCATCGTCATATCGCTGCGCTCGAGGAAAAATTACTGAAACTGAAGGAATACCAGCGGGAACTGAAATTGTTGAAGGAACAAAAACAAACGCTGCGCAAATCGCCCGAGCGTAGAGTCGGTCAGGCATTGCTAGCGCCATATCGCATTCCAGAAAAACTGGTCAAAGCGGCATGGAAGAAATTGTGGCCTTGGGGCGGGGGAAGTAAACGCTCGATTGCCCGGCCTCAATATCAGGACTGGCTCCAGCGACACCGCGCGAGTGCGGGTGATCTGGACCGGATGCGTCACAACGCGCGTGCTTTTGCTTCGAGGCCGCTCATTAGCATTATCACGCCTGTTTTTGACACGCCGGTGCGCTGGCTTGAAGAAGCTGTCGAATCAGTTCTCGCGCAAGCGTATGAAAACTGGGAGCTCCTTTTGATCGACGATGGCTCCAGCACATCCGATCTGCTCGAAGCATTGCCTGCGTTGGCTGCGCGCGACCGCCGCATCACCCTTGCGGAAGTTGGGAAACACAAAGGGATTTCCGCGGCGTTGAATCAAGGGCTCGAACTGGCCCGTGGCGAATGGGTCACTTTTCTTGATCATGACGACGTTTTAGAACCAGACGCCCTTTTCCAGATTTTGAGCCTTTTGCAAACTCATCCCGACGCCGATCTAATTTACTCGGACGAAGACAAACTGGCCGAGAATGGCTGCGACGCGCCTTTATTTAAACCGGATTGGTCGCCCGATTTTTTGCTTTCTTACAATTACGTCGGTCATCTTACCGCCGTGCGACGCGAGATTATCCAGAAAGTTGGCGGGTTCCATTCGGAATTCGACGGAGCGCAGGATTACGATCTCTTTCTTCGTGTGATCGAGCAGAGCGATCGGATTCATCATATTCCGCGGGTGTTGTATCATTGGCGGCGAAGCGAAGCCTCCAGCGCGATCAGTGTTCGGCAAAAGCCTGGTCAACTCGACGCTTCCCGGCTCGCGATTGAAGATCATCTGAAGCGCCGCGGCGAGCCCGCTCATGTTGCAGTAGATTGGCGCACGCACGCCTTCTGCATCAGGCGTGAACTGGTGGCGGCGAGGAAAATCTCAATCATTATTCCAATCCGCTCCGAGCGGGAGCAACTGGCGCGCAGTGTCGAAAGTCTGACGAGAGCGACTCGCTATCCTAACTACGAAATCGTCGTTGTTGGCACGGAGGATATGCCAGACAAAGCCAGTAATTATCTTCCAGCCATTGCCCATCGCCGGTTGCGTTCCTCAGGCGCATTCAATGACTCCGCCGTCAGAAATTTCGCAATAAAACAAACCGACAGCCCCTGGCTTCTTTTTATGGACGGCAATATCGAGGCGATCGAGCCGGATTGGCTGACGATGATGGCTGAGCACATTCAGCGGCCTGAAGTCGGCGCAGTCGGCGGACGATTGCTGAATCCGAACGACACGATCGAACACGCGGGTTTTGTTCTTGGCGTCAATGGAATTGCCCAGTCGGCTTTTCGCGGTTTTCCGGCGGAACATCCCGGAGCGAATCGCCAACTGCAGGTCACTCGCAACTGCAGCGCGGTCTCTGGCGCGTGCATGTTGGCGCGCCGCGATGGCTTGCAAGAAGTGGGCGGGTTCGATGAAAGCCTGCCGGAATCGCTTGCCGACATCGATCTTTGCCTCAAAATGCAGCGCGCAGGTTATCTGATTGTTTACACTCCGTTTGCAAAACTTTACTGGCGCGCACCGCAATATGACAGAATCGACCCGCGCAGCGAGGCGACTATGCGCGAGCGATGGCCCGACGTTTTGCGGCGCGATCCTTATTACAATCCAAATCTTTCTCGCGAACGCGCCGATTTCTCGTTAGGCAAATGAGCGGTTTTAGAAAGTCGAAATGAATAAGGGCGAAACAAATTTGTGGGCGGGCGTGAGCGAGTCGGCACGAAATGCATTGACCCCGCGCGATTATGAATTGGGCTCTCTGCCGCAACGAGTCGCGCATTCAGGTATTCCTGCCAGCGAATTGGCGAAGGCGGACCGGTCGAGGCCAGAAATAAAGCGCGCCTGGATCCCCGGCGTGGAAATTTTTCCACGAAAAATTCATCCCCAGCGTCATCGCGGAGTTTTCGGTGAATTTGTCCGACGTGATGAGGGAGTCCTGGCGAAAATCGGATTTTGGCCGAAGCAATGGTCGGCAGCGCGCATGTTTGCAGACAGCGCCAAAGGATTTCATGTGCATCCGCCGAGCATTCCGTCCGATACGACCGCCGAGAAATGGCTGCGACGCTTGTTCATGCGCGGGCCGCAAAATTATTCGCTACGTCGTTACGATGATGAGCAATGGGACGTCATGTTTTTTCTCCAGGGACGCGTGGAGATGATTTTGTGCGATGTGCGTGCCGGTTTTTCCAAGCGCATTATGCGTTTCTTCATCGATGGCGACAATCATCACAGCAACAACAACGTGGGAGTGGTCGTTCCACCCGGGGTCGCGCACGCCATTCGCGTAGAAGGGTCGGAAGACGTGATCATGGTTTACGGGACAAGCACGATTTTTACGCCCGAATTTGAGGGCCGAATTGCCAGCGAAATCGAGACCACGGCGCTCCCGGAATCGTGGGAAAAGTTTCTTTCGTTGTAGCGGCGCTCTATGAGCGTCGGACGAATCAGTGCCACGGTCATCCCGACAAGTCGGGACAGTATTAGATGAAGCGGCGATTTGATCCTGCTGTCTTGGAAATGATGGATCGGCCGCAGCCGGATTCGGCCGAGTTAGAACCTGATCTAAAACGCATTCGCCAGCTCAATCGCTGGTTTGGCAGCTACCGGTTGATTACCCATTTTGTGCGTCGTTGGATTAAGTCCGCCACGGCGGATTCGTCGAGGGGCGAACCTGGCGCGCGAATACGCATCGTCGATTTTGCGACCGGTTCGGGCGACATCCCGCGATTGATTGTCGATCATGCGCGAAGCATCGGCACACGCGTTGAAATCGATGCTTTGGATCGACAAGCTGCCACGCTCGAGATCGCGCGAAAACTGAGCGCGGATTATCCGGAAATTTCGTATCGCGAAGCCAACATTCTGGAATGGGATCCCGGCAAAGTTTACGACATCGTGCTCTGCTCGCTCGTGCTGCACCACTTCAGCGACGAAGATGCGGTGCGCGTGCTGCGACGATGCCGCGAATTGTCCCGCCAGTTTGTCCTAGTGTCGGATTTGCGCCGCGGCCTCTTCCTCACCACTGGTGTTTATCTTTTGACTGCGCTGGTTTTTCGCGAACTGATGACGCGATATGACGCCCGTCTTTCCGCCGCGCGCGCATTTTCATTTGCCGAATTCCGCGAGCTCGCGCGAAAGGCCGGCTGGAAAAATTTCGGTCACAAGAAATTCCGCTTCGCGCGCCAGGCGATCTGGCTCGAGAGGATCGACAATCGCTGAGGCGCAGAGGCAAGCGCAGGGAATAGCTCCTGGCGGCCGGACCTGGTCGCCAACTGGCGTCGCAGAGTGGAGGCGTTAGACGGCACTGTCGCACGGCAACAGTTGATCAACGCTGAACAGCAGAAGGAGATTCCACAAAGAAATCCTCCAGGCGGGCGAGCGTCTGCATGCTAGTCGAGTCGAACACCTGGAGGTCCGCCGGGAAGTTGCACAGAGGCGCCACCCCGCCGATCATGCCGTGGATCTCCAGCCGGGGGTTCGAAGTCTGGACTTGGATGAAAGCGGTGCGGCCGGGTGCGATGGTGAGGGTTGCGGTCCTGATGGTCATGCCCAGACCGTTGACGATCGAGAGGGTCTGAGTCTCGCTGATGGTGTTGGTGTTGACGACCGAGAGGCGGGCCGTCTGCCCGGCTCCGAAACCGATCGAGGGCGAGGTAAGGGTGTCGGTCGTTGCTGGAGGCGAAGGCAGGAACTTCTCCACTAACGCCATCGTCTGGAGGGTTTCTGCGTCGAAGACTTGGAGGTCCGCCGGGAAGGTGCACACGGGCGCCACCCCGCCGATCATGCCGTGGATCTCCAGGCGAGAGCTCGAAGTCGTCGCCTGGATGAAAGCGGTGCGGCCGGGGGCGATGGTGATGGTTGCGGTCCTGAGCGTGACCCCCAAACCGTTGACGATCGAAAGAGTCTCGGTCTCGCTGATCGTGTTGGTGTTGGTGACCGAGAGGCGGGCGATCTGCCCGGCCCCGAAACCGATCGAGGGCGAGACAAGGTTGCCGGTAGTAGTCTCTGGAGGGGAGGGCAGGAAGTTCTCGACCAGCGCCATCGTCTGCATGTTAGTCGAGTCGAAGACTTGGACGGAAGCCGGGAAGGCGCACACAGGCGCCAACCCGCCGATCATGCCGTGAATCTCCAGGCGGGAGCTCGCGGTGGTGAAGTCGAGCGAGCCGACCTGCCCCGGGGCGAGGGTAACGTTCCTTCTCCTGAGGACGTCCCCCATCGCGTTCACAATCGAGAGCGTCTCGGTCTCGCTGATGGTGTTGGTGTTGACGACCGAGAAACGGGCGGTTTGCCCGGCGGTAAGGCCGATCGAGGGCGAGACGAAGGTGCCGACGGCAGCCGGCGGCGAGGGCAGGAAGTTCTCTACCAGGGCCATGGTCTCCAAGCTCGTCGAGTCGAAGATTTGGAGAGAGGCAGGGAAGTCGTGAATGATAATGCCGTGGATCTCCAGGCGGTCGAGATTAGTCGTGAAGTCGAGTGAGAGCCGGTGTCCCGGGTCCACCGCTTGCGTCCTGGTCGCCAGCATGTTGCCCATGTTGTCGAAGAGGGTCAGAGTCTCGGTTTCGGTGGTACTTCCATTGTTAACCACCGATAGCCGGGCAGTCTGCCCAGCGGTCAGACCGATCGAGGGCGAGACGAACGTGGCAGCGTAAGCAGTGCTAAAAAATAGCACCGCCGCAAATGCTATCAGACTTGGAACGGAGCGAAGAAACGCGATCTTGCACATAGGGTAAACCTCCCAATTCAGTCGGGAGTTGTACCACGGACCGTATGATCGAAGTCAAGCAGAAAAACTAAGCGTCAGGCGCGGTAGTGTTGGTCAACTCGCGAAAGCTTTCGGAGTCAATTGTCAGTTCGGATCGTGCCGGTAACTGAAAACGCGCTGCGCGAACGGTCGCCTCTCCCTTCGCAAGGGAGACGGGGAGGGTGAGGGATCGGTCGGGCAGTTAGCGCGTGCTGCGTTGCAACCCCTCACCTCAATCCTCTCCCCTTGTCCAAGGGGAGAGGCGAGGGAGAGCGCACGGAAGTCTGCTGCGCATTGCGCCAGCTCCGAAACACACAACGGAGATGACTTCGGTTGTCTTAAATGTGGAAGGACGCATCCGTTCTTTCCGGTTTGGTTGAGCGTTTCCTTTTGCGCTCTCTTTCCACACAACTGACAATGAGCGAACAGTACCGGCGCGACGCACGGATGCCTGCGCTGACTTTGTAGCCGGGGTCGGTGAACGCAGTCGCCCTGTTACGATGCGCGGCTCTCAGCCCAGCGCGCCGGCTGGCAAAACTTCAGGCACAGGCGGTTATCGAGGAGACGCTCGCGGTGAATGCAGATTTTCCAATTCACGAGAGGTGAGGTTCGCATCGACTCTAAAGCGGCAGAGCACTGCCGCACTCCAAGACGTGGCCGTGCTTTGAACTCTCCGTGACGCGCTTGCGTTTTGGAGTGCGGCGCTGCTGCGCCGCTTTTCAACTGAGCCAGCGTATGCTGCTCCAAGCGCCAAGCCATTTGGCTCGAATGAAATTCAAGTTGCATTGACCTTGTCTGCGGTTTGGAATCAGCTCGAACGATACCTTGAAATTCCGTCTCTGAAGACGTAGTGAAGTGAACCACAGAACGGAAAGGAATTTATGCCACTCTTGAAACCAGACCCGACGTTTTATCCGTCGCCGCGATTGGCGATGCAAGCTCCACCGGAGAAGAATGCATTTGTGGCAGCGCTTAATCCTCCCGGCAGCAAGCTTAACGATGCGCTGTTAGTTGTCGATGTTGATCCCGAGTCGAGCACCTACGGCCAGCGCGTCGGCGAGGTCAAGATGCCGGAGTTTGGCGACGAGCTGCATCATTTCGGTTGGAATGCGTGCAGTTCGGCACTTTGTCCGTATGCGCCGCATCCGCACGTCGAGCGGCGTTACCTGGTTGTGCCCGGCCTGCGCTCATCTCGCATTCACATTATCGACACAAAGCCCGACCCGCGAAAACCGAAGATGGTCAAAGTGATCGAGCCAGAAGAAGTTTTTGCGCGCTCTAATTATTCGCGTCCGCACACCATTCACTGTGGGCCGGAAGGCATTTATGTCAGCGCGCTTGGGGCACCCAACGGCGACGGTCCGGGAGGCATTTTCATGCTCGATTGCGAAACGTTCGAGATTCTGGGTCAGTGGGAGATGAACCGGGGTCCGCAATTCTTGCATTATGATTTTTGGTGGCACTTGGGGTTCGACACGTTGCTGACCAGCGAATGGGGTACGCCGAACATGATCGAAAACGGGCTGCAACCCGATCTTCTCCTCGGCGGCAAATACGGACATCAAATGCACGTTTGGGACCTGCGTCGCCGCCGCCATATGCAGGCACTCGATTTGGGCAACGAACAGCAAATGGTTCTTGAGATGCGCCCCGCGCACAATCCGACAAAAGCGTACGGGTTCGTCGGCGTCGTCGTTTCGCTGAAGGATTTGTCCGCATCCGTTTGGCTCTGGCATCGCAACAACGGAACGTGGGACATAAAGAAAGTGATCGAAATTCCAGCCGAACCCGCCGATCCAGAAAAGCTGCCCCCACTGCTAAAAGACTTTAAAGCGGTGCCCCCACTGGTGTCGGACATCAATTTATCGCTGGACGACAAATTCCTCTACGTTTCCTGCTGGGGAACCGGGGAGTTTTTGCAGTACGACGTGTCTGATCCATTCAGTCCAAAGAAGACTGGCTCGGTGCGGATCGGCGGGATTGCTAACCGATCGCCTCACCCAAAGAATCCGAAGCAGCCGCTGGCCGGCGGCCCGCAAATGGTAGAAGTAAGCCGCGACGGTAAGCGGATCTATTTCACAAATTCACTCTACGCTGCATGGGACGAACAATTCTATCCGGACGGCGTCGGCAGTTGGATGGTCAAACTTGACGCTAACCAAGACGGCGGGATCACCTTCGATGAAAGGTTTTTCGTCGAGAGCAACGATTACCGTGTTCACCAGGTCCGCCTCGAAGGCGGCGATTCCTCGAGCGATTCCTTCTGTTTTCCGTGAACGGGCTCTGGCCGTGGCTGACGCTCCTTGGGCTCGGCGCTTTTCACGGGATCAATCCAGCGATGGGATGGTTGTTCGCTGTTGGGCTGGGGTTGCAGGAACAGAAGCGTGCAGCAGTCCTTCGCGCGCTGCCACCGATCGCTCTCGGGCACGCTCTTTCCATTGGGATTATCATCGCCGCGGTTCTCCTCGCGCGGATTAGCGTTCCGCCACTCGCTTTAAAAATTGCTG
>WNGB01005832.1_pt1 | contig 18326 bp, 24 predicted proteins | sample 5400681 | NCBI WGS metagenome assembly WNGB01 (sample SAMN13153367, study PRJNA577476) | soil metagenome | isolation source: 115 cm soil or saprolite under grassland replicate 2 | place: USA:California | collected 2016-06-15 | reverse complement strand
CGCGGCCCATGCCATACTCACTGCCGCAAGCATGCCGACCGCGGCAAGGGCTGTGCGCTGGAGAGATCGGTTCATCGGGTCTACTCCTTGATGACTACGAATCGCACACGCTCGGCTCTGAGGCGCCGTCGCGCCAGCCGCACCACAACTGGTTGCCCGGCTGCCACGTGCCGACAAATGACTGCCCGTCGGGGGCCAGTGTGGCGGAGAACGAGCCGTTGCCGCCGTTGTACGACCAAGTGCCGCTCAGGGTGTTGCCACTCACGGTGCCGTCGATCGACCCACCATTGCCGAAGGAGCCGGAGACATCGTTATGGTCGAGGGCGATACGCATCCGCCCACAGCTTGGGCCGCCATCGAACGGCGGGAACATAAACCAATCGATGCCCTCTTGCGCGAGGCGGTCCACACCCAGGCGGCCAAGCTCGACATCATACGGCGGCGCGTTTTCGGGGTGCAGTTCCAGGCGCTGGTGCTCGAACCACTGCGCCTGGACGACCTGGCCGTTGTCGGCCGTGTAGGGGCCTTGCGGACTAATCGGGAGGCCAAACACAGGCACATCGCCGTTCTGCTCGTAGAACTGGCGGAGGCGCCCGCTGATGCAGAGGTTGGTCTCGGCAAAGCAGCGTTGGTCGCTCTGCGCGTGTGCCGTGCCCCGCAGGGCCAGCGGCGTCAGCAAGATGAGTGATGCGAGGAGCGCAACGAAGAGACGAAGTGGATAGTGCACTGATATCCCCACGCCGCCAAGGCAGCTGCGAAGATCAGACCCGCTTCAATCAGCGCGACACTGAGCAGCCAGCGACTCCGGCGAGCATCTAAACGGCTGCCCAGACGCCCGCCGATCACCGCGCCGACGAGAAATGCGGCCAACGCCGCAACATACACCCACGGCGCGTAACCCGGTGCGCCCGCCAGCGCGCAGCCGAGAAAGACCACAGTGCCGGTCATATTGGCGGTGAAGACATGGCCGAGCCCGAGCACGCTGACCGCGTCCATCACGCCGGTCGTGAAGGTCACCACCATCCGCAGGGTGATAAGCGACCGCGCTGGCACCTCGACCTCGCTATGCTGGCCTGCGCTCGACGGGCTTTCGGATGTCATTGCTCTCTACATACCAGTCGTCGGAAATAGCTGCAGATTATTGCTTAGCCAGGTGTTTGTCGTCGCCTATCGAGCCAGGCCCGATCTGGCGAAATGGATGGCGGTGTAGCTGTATCGCACAGCAGGTGATCCCTTTCGAAAGATGAGCGTTGCGATCGACAGAGCGGTGAGCGCCGACGCTATCGATGGTACGAAGAAGATTCATCCTTGCTGTAGACGGCAAATGGCCCGATGTTTCCTACACTACGGATGGCCGTGGCAAGCTCATTGACCGCGGCTGGAAGGAGCAAAAGAAATGGATCTTGCGATCTTTCTGCAGCTGGCAATCGTCGCCGCCTGGGCGGCTACCATCCTCCGACACACGCGCCGACTCCTGCGACTTGCGCAGGTCAATACGGCATGGACCTCGCACAATCAGAGGGTTCGTCCGTTGACGAGCCGGATCTGGTGGTGGCTTGGCCGCGAGGAGTTCTGGCGCACAGTGCAGCTCGATGCCTTGCGCTGCGTGGAGATAACGTTGATGGCGTTTCTCCTGGTATACGGTTTCTAAGGTATGCCTGCTGTGGGCTGTGTGATTCGCTGCATGCGCTTCGTCCATCTGCACAACCGCATACGCACGGTGATACGGATTGAGGAACATAGAGGAACATAAAGGAGACAACGATGCGACGACTCTTGTTGGCGATATGTGTGCTGTTGCTTTGCTCGGCCTGCGGACAGACAAACTCCTATCACCGGCTGTGATCTGCTCGTGGATGGAGGCCTCACAGACGTCAGGTAGCCATCGCTTACCCAGACGCGCAAGGCGAACGCGCGCAAAAAGAGGTGAAACAACTACTGCTGATGAAAGGAACGGCGTTATGAGTTTAGAGACTGGCAACCAATTACAGACGTCAGGTAGCCAAAGAGGTGAAACAACTACTGCCGTTGAAAAGAACGGCGTTATGAGTTCAGAGACTGGCAACCAAGCGCAACAGGAGACGTTGTCCGGGTCTATGGCGCACTCGGCGAACCTGCTGCGTACGGGCTTGGGCGTATTGCTCTTCGTGGCCTGGGGCATCCTTACCACTCTCTGGGTGGCGAGCATCGTTCACTCGGTTGCGAACGGCCACATCATGGCGATAGTCACCGCGGCGAGCACGATCGCCCTGCTGGTCCTGCTGTGCGCCATGGAGGGTCTCGAAGTCTCGGTGGTCGATCGCTGGCAGGCGCTGTGGCCGGGGCATCCACCGTCCTATCTGGCAGCCTGGCTCGCCGCGAGGCAGCTGTTCGTGGCGCTCGTCGTGACCGCTGCGACCCTGCTCGCAAACCAATCCGTCATCGTCGTCCCCGGCACCTCGGTCCAGATCACCAATAGCTTCGTCTTGAGCGTGTTCGATCTGACGTGGACGACCTTGACCGTCCTCTGGTTCGCGCAGATCTTCCCGAAGCAACTGGGGGCGACGAATCCCGACCGGTACCTGGGTGCCCTGCAAGGACTGCTGTTCCCGATCGTCGAGTTCGTGCGCAAGCTGGGCATCTCGCAGCCGGGAGAATGGGCTGCCGACGTCGTCGAGCACTGGCTCGACTGGCCCGCGAGCCCCGGCGAGGCGCACGGGCTATCGCTCGCCGCGATCTGGCGCCAGCTTCGAAAGCGTCACCAGTCCGGAGCACACGCCGTGGATGGAAACCAATCGGAGGGGTCGTGATGCCCGACTACCTGGCCCTGGCGCTGGCGCTCGTCGGGCTCGCGGCGACGCTCGGCGTGGCGGTCGCGCGGCCGCCGTGGCTCTCGGAGGCGGTGGTCGCGGTCGTGGCGGCCGCGATCCTCGTCGCCACGGGAGCGGTGAGCCACGACCGCGCGCGCCAGGTGGTCAACGACCTGGCGCCGACGATCGGGTTCCTGGCCGCGCTGCTACTGCTTGCCGACGGTTGCCGGCGCGCGGGCCTCTTCGATGCGCTGGGTGCGCTCATGGCGCGCGGCTCGCAAGACAGCCCGCTACGGCTGCTGGCGCTGGTCTTCGTCGTGGCCTCCGGCGTCACGGTGGCGCTCGGCCTGGATCCCACGATCGTCTTGTTGACGCCGGTCGTCTTCGCGACTGCGACGAGCCTGAGCATGAACCCCACACCGCACGTCTACGCGGTCGCGCACCTGGCGAACTCGGCCTCGTTGTTGTTGCCGATCTCCAACCTGACGAACCTGCTGGCCTTCCAGGCGAGTGGCCTGTCGTTCACGCGCTTCGCGATGCTGATGGCCCTGCCGACCGCCGCCGCGATCGCGGTGGAATGGGTCGTCCTGACGCGCTTCTTCGCGTCCGAGCTCGACCGCCCGCGCGACAGCGTGGAGGCGCCCGAGGCGCCGAACTTGCCGCGTTTCGCGCTCGCGGTGCTGGGCGCGACGCTGGTGGGTTTCCTGCTTAGCTCGCCGCTGGGAATCCAGCCGCTCTGGATCGCCGCGGCGGGCGCCGTGGCAATCACCGTCCCGGCGCTCGTGCGCAGGACGGAAACGCCGCAGGAGCTCGTGCGAGCACTCGACTTGCCCTTTCTGGTCTTCGTCCTCGGCCTCAGCATCATCGTCGCGGCGGCGAGCGACAACGGCCTTGCGACGGCCGTCCGCACCATTCTCCCCCAAGGCGAATCGCTGCCCAACCTCCTCATCATCGCCGCGGTCAGCGCCGTGCTGGCTAACATCGTCAACAACCTGCCGGCCATCCTCATCCTCACGCCGGCCCTCGCCCCGGCCGGTCACGGCGCGGTGCTTGCGGCGCTCGTGGGCGTCAATGTGGGGCCCAACCTGACCTATGTCGGCTCCCTCGCCACGCTGCTCTGGCGCCGCCTCCTGCGCGCCGAGGATACCGAGGTCAACCCGGTCGAGTTCACCCGCCTCGGGGCTATCACCGTGCCGGCGGCCCTCGTCGCTTCGACGCTGGTGCTCTGGTTGGTCATGCAGGGAGGTATCTGAGATGCGCGTGCTCATATGGATCGTGGAGGACACCTGGAAGGCGACGGTCGCCGCGGCGGCGGCGTTCCTGCCCGCCGATGCCGAGGTCACGCTCCTGTACGTGACGGACAGCGAGGCCGAGATCGTCACCCGCGGCGCCCGGCACGGGCTGCTCGGTCGGTCGTACTCAACCCTGGATCAGTCGCTTCGCACGCTCTCGGAGCAGAGCGCACAAGACCTGCTCGCCGAAGCACAGACGCTGCTCGGGCGCCAGGCCGCGAGCGAAGGGCGCCGCGGCCACGTCAAGCGCGAGGTGGTCGCGGCCGCCGAAGAGATGGATCTGCTCGTGCTCGCGCGCGACGGGGATCATACACACAGCGGGCCGCGGAGCCTGGGGCCTACCGCGCGGTACGTGGTCGACCACGCATCGTGCGCCGTGCTCCTGGTTTGGCCCGACTCGGGATCCGGATAAAGCTGCTGGCGAGACTCAAGGTGTGATTGCCGGGTTGTGCGATATCAGTCTGGCAACGTCGAAGGCGCTCTGAGGGGCCCGCGCGGCTTGGATCCCTTCGAGCAGGTTCTCATCTTAGCAAGGCCGCGACGATAATAGAAGCGCCGATGGGCGCGGTGCCCGGAGACGCAATTCGGAGGAGAATATGAACCAGGAACTGATCTGCGAGCTGAATCTTGCGCTCATCCCAGAAGAGACGCTCGCCAACCGGCACATCGCGCTAAGCAAGCAGATGGCAAAACAGTACCCGGCAGTCATTCAGTTGAACGGCGTCACGCCGCGCTTGGCGTTCACGCCCCACCTGACGATCTATCAAGTACCGATCAAGGTCCAGGACCTGCCGACTCTGTACGCCGGGCTGGCAAAGGTGGCCGCGAACGCCTCCGCACCCTCGCTCGCGGCGACCGAGTACGGCTACAACGGGAACGAGGAATCGTTCGAAGTCCGCTACGAAGCCCCAAGTTGGCTCATGCAGCTGCAGGATGAGGTGCTTGCCGTGGTGAACCCACTGAGGGGCGATCTCCTCCTGGAGCGGGATCCGGCCGGCCACAAGTTGAGCGAGCTGATCGATAGGACGGGAACAGCAGGTGACAACATCCGTCGCACGGGCTTCGACGCAGTGGGTGACCCTGCCCAAGGTGGACTGTTCCACCCGCACGTCACCATCAACTGGTTCGAGCCGGGAACGTCAGTGGAACTGAATGCGCCAGATTGGCCACGAATTTCGGACTTCAACGGCCGTTTTGTTGCGCTCGGCATCTATCTCCTCGGTCCGTACGGCACGTGTGTTCAGCGATTGGCAGCGCTGGACATCGCAGCCTGAGTGCTGCGGTTGATCGGGCTGTCCCGGTTGCCTTCGATGTTGTCTCGATCTGTAGGAGCGTGGGCTTGGGTTGGAAGTTGAGCTACAGAGAAACGTCAAACGACAGAACAAGGAGGAACTATCATGCTAACACAGTTGAGTCGAAACTGGTGGGCCGTCCTTTTGCGCGGCGTCCTCGCCATCCTGTTCGGCATCCTGACATTCGCCTGGCCGGGTATCACCCTCGAGGTGCTGGTGCTGTTCTTCGGCGCCTATGCCCTGGTGGACGGAGTATTCGCGCTGATCGCCGGGCTGTCCAATCGTGCCGGTCCCAACCGCTGGTGGGTGGTGCTCGAAGGATTGGTCGGCATCGTGGTGGGCATCCTGACCTTCCTCTGGCCAGGCCTCACGGCGTTCGCGCTGCTGTACCTGATCGCCGCCTGGGCGATCGTCACCGGGATCCTCGAGATCATGGCCGCGATAGAACTGCGCAAAGAGATCTCGAACGAATGGCTGCTGATTCTGAGCGGCATCCTCTCGGCGATCTTCGGCGTCCTGATCGCGCTCTTTCCTGAGGCTGGCGCGCTCAGCATCATCTGGCTGATCGCTATCTACGCGATCGTGTTTGGCATCATGTTCGTCGCCCTCGGGCTGCGATTGCGCGGCAGGAACCGCACGATGCACGGCGGCACGCCTGCGGCAGGCTCGAAGGCGTGAACGGTTAGGTTCGGAACGGAAACGCAACGGAAACGCAAAGGAAAAACATCATGTCAACAGATCCAAAACAGCACCGGCCATCCCCGCGCGACGGTGGAGACTTTGCCGCCGGCGAGCGCACGTTGCCAGAAGCGCCAGCGGGTCCCGACTTTGCTCGCGGCGAGCGCACCCGGCCACAGCCTGACATTGTCCCAGATTACGCCCGCGGCGAGCGCGATCTGCCACCAGACGACGCAGCTTCAGACTTCGCTCGTGGACAGCGTGAGGAGAGCGACACTGGCGCGCCGCTACTCGCCCCTACCAGAAACGAATTATATCAGGTGGATCCGACGAAACAGGAGAATCGGAATCGGCGACGCAAAAGGAGGTGAAAAATGTCGATCGAAACCACTTGGGCTCCGCACACCAAACATGGCAGGCTGACCACCCAAAGCGACCTGCCCGACAGCGTGTTCGCCTTCCCGCGCGAGCGCAAGGAGCCGCTGACCGATGCGACGCATATCCGCAACGCGCTGGCTCGCTTCCTTCAGGTGGAGGGAGTGTCCGACGCCGAACGTGATCTGGCCTTCGCCAACATCAAGGCAGCGGCCGACTACTACGGCGTCACGGTTAGGGAAAACGACTGGCGGGAGCTCGAATGATCTGGCTGACGCACCCGCCCATAACGGCACGGGCCTGGACTGAGGCACCAGGTACCTTGGTATCCAGTTGAGCGCTGCGGATGGCAGAGCGGCGGCTTCTGCACTCTTCATACCTAATGAATTTTGACAATCAGAAGTGGTTCGGAATGGGTCTCTCTGGTTGTGGCGGCTTCGCCACCACAACCAGAGAGACCTTCCGTGAAACGATTGTGGCTGTAGTTCGGGAGACTGTGATGACGAAGGGGTATCAATCGCAAGACAGGGGCTTCCGATACACGGGAATCGGGTGGTAGCGTTATGTTGGACCTCGAAGTCATCCTGATTGGGCTTGCCGTGGTGGCGGTCCTTGCCATCGCCGCGCAGTACCTCGATATTCCTTATCCGGTGCTGCTCGTCCTTGGCGGCATCGTCCTCGGATTCGCGCCTGGCTTGCGTGGTATAGCCTTTGAGCCTGAGTTGGTGTTCCTCCTGTTCGTTCCGCCGCTTGTCTTCTCTGCGGCGTGGCGCGTCTCGTGGCAGGAGTTGCGCGCGAATCGGCGCCCGATCGTCGATCTGTCCGTGGGGCTTGTCCTCACGACCATGACGGTCGTCGCCGTCGTTGCCTACTGGCTTATTCCAGGTATGACCTGGGCAGTGGCATTCGTGCTCGGAGCGATTGTCTCCGACACCGATGCGACCGCCGTCACTGCGATCGCTCAACGATTGACCATGCCGCGCCAAATCGTCGCCATCCTCGAAGGGGAAAGCCTGGGCAACGATGCCACAAGTCTCGTCTCGTACCGCATGGCCATTGCGGCGGTCGTCGCGGGGACGTTCTCGATGAGGAGTGCTGTGGTCGAGTTTCTGTTCGCCGCTATCGTCGGTGTCGCGCTCGGCCTCCTTACAGCCTACCTCTACGTGTGGGTTCAACGCCGCCTCAAGAACCCCTCCGTGGAGGTGGTCATCACATTGCTGCTGCCGTTCGCCGCCTACATCCCGGCCGACCACCTCGGCGCCTCCGGCATGCTCGCGGTCGTCGCCGCAGGCATATATGCGGGCCAGCGCGACGCAGAGACTGGCTCGGCGGTGACTCGTCTGCAGGCGGCTGCTACATGGGACACACTCGTGTTTGTTTTGAACGGTCTGATCTTTATCCTGCTCGGACTGCAGTTGCGGACCGTCTTGGACGGGGTGGCCGGGCGGCCGGCCAGCCTGCTTGCACGAGATGCCGCCATCGTGATCGTGACTGTTGTGCTTGTACGCATCGTCTGGATGATGGGCGTCACGGGACTCCGCTCGATGCTGCGGCGCGCCGCTCGATTCCCAGTCGAGCCATTGCCATGGAACAGTGTCCCGGTAGTTGCCTGGGCTGGGATGCGCGGCGCGAGCACGTTGGTGGTTGCGCTGGCCATCCCGCTGGCGACGAACGACGGAACAGCGTTCCCGGATCGCGCGCTGGTCATCTTTCTGACCTTCTGTGTGGTCGTGGTGACGTTGCTGGTCCAGGGGCTTTCTCTGCCGCACCTCATTCAGCGAACAGGGCTGCAGGAAGATGCGAACGACAGAGAGGTGGTCCGAACGCGCGCCGCCGCACACGCCGCGGCGGTCCGGCGCCTTGACGAGCTGGCGGGCGGTAAGACGCTACCGGACCATGTCGCGAGGTTGCGCGCCTATCACGAGCGCCGCGCCAAGCAGTTTGCCGCGCGATCGGACGGGAGCTTCGATCAAGCGGCCGCAAAGCGTGCCGAGTCGGTACAGCAGCTGCGTCAGGAACTGTTGCAGGCCGAACGCCGCGAAATCATTGATCTGCGTGCCCGCGGAGACATCAGCGATGCATCGTTACGGGCCGTATTGCACGACCTCGATCTGGAGGAACAGCAGGGCGAATAGGGTCAGAGGAAATCACGATGGATAACCCTGAGCAGTCAAGTCCACCGCACTCGGCCCAGATCGCCCTGGCCGTCTCGTCGTCGCTCCGCGCCCAGGCCCCCTCGCGCCAGGCGCATGCCGACATCAGGACGTCGACGCCTGTCGATCGGACGGAGCGCGCGAACAAGTGGGTCGTGCTGGCACTTTCGGGGACGGGGGCCTTCATGGCCACGCTGGACTCGTCGATCGTCAATATTGCCCTGCCCTCGATCGCACACGCCTTCGGCGTTGCGCTGGCGGGCAGTATCGAGTGGGTCCTGATCGGCTATCTCGTCGTCATCGCGGCCGTCTTGCTCACCTTCGGACGGCTGGCCGACATGCTCGGACGCAAGCCGCTGTTCCTGGCCGGCCTGGCGGTCTTCACCCTCGGCTCGGCGCTCTGTGGGGCCGCGCCCTCGCTCGGCATGCTATCGCCGCGCGCTGCTTCCAGGGCCTGGGCGCGGCCGCTATCTTCTCGGTCAACATCGCGATGATCACGCGCTCGTTCCCGGCTGCCGAGCGCGGCCGGGCCCTCGGCATCAACGCGATTCTCGTGGCGCTGGGGGTGAGCGTGGGGCCAACCGTCGGCGGCATCCTGACCCAGGCCTTGAGCTGGCGGTGGATCTTCTAGGTCAATGTGCCGATCGGCGCGCTGGCCCTGCTCGCCGCCAGGCGTCTGCTGACCGAGCGCCCGCACCTGGAGCGGCAGCGCTTCGACCTGCCGGGCGCCGCGCTGCTGGCGGTCGGGCTGGCCGCGCTGACGCTCGGGCTCTCCTTCGAGCAGGAGTGGGGCTGGGGGCTCGCTCCGCTTCCTGGCCTCGATCGGCAGCGCCGTAGTCGCGCTGACCGGCGCGGTCCATCGACACGGTAGGCGTAGGCGCAGCCGGGCCGCAGCCCGCGCACATACACGTGCCAGACGCAGAAGGTTCGATGGATGTTAGGGTCGAGTGCGATACTCAGGAACAGCTCGGGGGCGTCGTGGGTATCGAACAGCAGCAGCTCGACAGTCGTGGCATGCGCCGAGCACAGGGCGAAGTTTACGCCGTCGGCGTTGGGCTCGGCCCCTTCGCCGCCTGGCGCACCTGTGTGCTGCGCAGCGCGGCGACGAAGCCGAGCGAGACGATGGTCAGATAGACCAGCAGGCCGAGGATGGCCAGGTCGCCGCTGGGCCACTCCACGCCCAGCCCCTCGACGCTCCAGAACAGGCCGAACGCGCTGAGCAGCAGGCCCACGGCGAACTTGATCGTGTCTCGGGCACGTGGCTCAAGGGCTCGCGCAGCAGCGCGCCAGAGAGCACCACCACGGCCAGCGCCAGCAGCGCGCCGAGCGCGGCCAGCGGGATGTTGCCTTGCGCCGTGCCGAAGGTCAGCACGATGAAGGCGACCTCGAACCCTTCCAGAAACACCGACTTGAACGCCAGCGTGAAAGCGTACCAGTCCATGCCGCTGGCGGTCTTGGCGTGCGCGCCCTGCTCACCGGCGGGCTGGGCGCGGTAGATCGCGGCCTCGTCGCGCAGCGGTATGTAGCCGCCGGCACGCAGGATGGCCTTGCGCAGCCACTGCAGGCCGAAGACCAGCAGCAGCGCGCCCACCACCAGGCGCAGCGTATCGATCGGGACATAGGCCAGCGCCGGGCCGAGCGCGGCGATCAGCGCCGCGAGAACCACTAGGGCCGCGCCGGCGCCGATCAGGGTCGAGCGCCAGCCGCGGGTGACGCCGGTCGCCAGCACCACCGTCAGCGCCTCCACCGCCAACTAAATTACGCTGGCGATAGACGGTCACGGATCACCGCTCGCCGGCTATCGCCGATGCCGATCGTCCGTCGTCGTACTACTTCTTCGCGCTGTGCTGCACGGTGCCCGCTTGCGCTCGGTCACTAGACTTCAGCTTGGCGCGCGTCTGTTTCAGGGCGCCAGCGGCTTGGGCCTCAAGACGGCCGGCGGCCGCATCGGCCTTGCCCTCAGCCCCCAGCCGCACGGCGGCGGCTGCCGCCGCCTGCGCGAGGCGCGACGCGCCCAGGCCGGCCAATTCCTTGGCCTTCCCCTTGATCGTGCGGGCGGTGCCGGCGGCGAGATCCACCAGCGCAACGATCGTCTCTTTCAGCTTGTGCTTTGTGCTTCGTGCCCTCGAAATGGAGACCAAGCCCGAAGATGTGCTCGCCGAGATCGAGCGTCTGCGCCGGCTCGAACATCCCCGCCGGCGGTAGGAAAACGAGGAATTCGCTCAGCCCAGCTCGCGGCGCCGGTGTTGGATACGGCCGCACACGACAACATCACGCTGCTGTGCGCTGGGCGTGAACGATTTGTCAGGAGGCGTTATTCCTTCGTTGCGCCGCCGCGGGGATCGATCGCTGCGTGGGGGCCGGGTCCGAGACCCAGCAGCCCATGAGTTGCACCCATACAGCGGTTCATCACCACCGTCAGTCCGGCGGCCTCCGCGATCTGCCGGGCTTGCTCCGACACTATTCCAAGCTGGAGCCAGAGCACCTTGGCGCCGATCGCAATCGCCTGCCGCGCGATCTCCGGCGCTTCGTCGGCGGGCCGGAACACGTCCACCACGTCGACCGGGATATCAATCTCCGCGAGCGAGCGGAAGACGCGCTCGCCGAAGAGCTGGCCACCGCCGGCCGTCTCGTCGGCCAGTGTCGGGAACCGTCGGCATAGCCGTCTTCCTCAGACGATCTGTTGACGGTCGCAAGTCACAAGGGCATGAAGCGGGTTGAGCCGGTGCGCGTTCCCTTGCGCTACTGCAACGCCGACGTGAGCCGCGCAAGATTATCGAACAGTTTGGCGATCAGCGGGCGGGTCCGCCACTCGTGTAGCTGCACAGGCCGGGCATGCCGCAGATAGTCGGCGAAGATCATCTCCATCTCCGCGACGACGTCGTTGCCATAACAGATCAGCGTGACTTCCAGGTCGAGCTGAAACGAGCGCATATCCATGTTGCTCGAGCCGATCACCGCGATGTCGTCGTCGATGCTCATATGCTTGGCGTGCAACAGCACCGGCGATCGGTAACGGTAGATCTGCACCCCCGCTGCGAGCAACGCTTCGTAATACGAGCGCTGCGCATGGTAGACAAAGAACTGGTCACCGACCCCTGAGACGATCAACCGCACGTTCACCCCACGCTGCGCCGCCGACGTCAGCGCCTCCATCAGCGCCTCGTCGGGCACGAAGTAGGGGTTGGCGATCGTAATCGTGTGCTGCGCGGCATAACACAGCGCCACGAACAGCTTCAGATTGTTGTCGTTCTCGAAGCCCGGCCCGCTCAGCAGCACCTGGCACAAGACGTTGCCGGGCGTCTGCGATGAAACGACGATGTCGATCTCCGGCGCTGTGCTGGGGCCGAGCAGCACGCCCGTCTCGGCATACCAGTCGGTGATAAAGGCCGCGTTGAGCTGCTGGACGATCGGGCCGCTCACCCGTGCCACCAACTCGACGTAGTAGAGCCCTTTTTTGACATTGCCCTTCTTGTGATAGTCCCGATCGATCAGGTTCTGCGAGCCCGTAAAGCCCACCTCGCCATCCACCACGACGATCTTGCGGTGGTTGCGCAGATCGAAGCGCAACCACTCAGTGCTGAGGATTCGGATCGGCAGCATCCGGTGCGCCGCGACCCCGCCCGAGCGCAAGCGTTTGAGAAGGGCGTGATTGAAGAAGAAGTTACCGATATGGTCGATCAGCACACGACATTGCACGCCGCGTTTCTGCGCCCGTAGCAGCGCTTCGACCACCTTTCCACCAGTCGCGTCGTCGGCAAACTCGAAATACTCGACGTGAACGTAACGTTTGGCTCGCTCGATCGTCTCGACAATGCAATCGACCGCGCCGGTATAATCGGGGAGCAGCTCGACACGATTGCCCGCGAAGGGTGGCAGGCCGCCGAGGTTGGTGTTGAGCCGGACCAGCGGCGCAAAGCGCGGCGGGATGGCAGGGTCGAGTAATTCGTGCAGCGTGGGCATCTGTCTGGCGTCGACGACGGCTTTGCGCAGCAGTTCGTCCATGGTGCGCTGCTGGGCGCGCCGGCGGCGTGAGAGCTTGGGGCTGCCCAGCAGCAGAAACAGGATTGCGCCGAGATAGGGCAGGCCAAAGATCAGCATCAGCCAGGCAGTCGCCGAGGATGGCTTGCGATTGACCGGCACCACGAACAGCGCCACGATGCGGATCGCGACGGAAAGCAGCGCCGGCAGCGTAGAGACGATCACCCAGGCCGAATTCATGCAAGGTTCTCCCGTTCGAGTATCGACGACATCCGCATCTCAGGTGGAAGCCATGGACTTCGTGTTCGTTATCAGGCGCATTAGCGCGCGATCCCATTGGGGGCCTGAAGGTTCAGCCAGCGCATAATGTCGCTGCTGCGCACCAGCCCTACCAGATGCCCGTTGGAGATCACCGGCACTTGATGCACGTTGCGCTCCGTCAGCTTGTCCAGCGCCGCCGATGCGTCATCCTGGGGCTGGACCACGGCAAGCTGATCGGCCGGGGTCATAATCTCGGCTGCCGAAGTGGTGTCCCAATCTTCACGAGCCACCTTGCGGATGTCCTCCAAAGTCACCAGCCCGACCAGCCGGTCGCCATCCAGCACTGGGAAAGCCCGCTCGTCGGTGCCCATCATGTAATGGTGGACTAAATCGCTGGTGCTGGTCCCAGGGGACACAGCCGGCACATTCGCCCGCATCAGCCGAGCCGCTGGCACCCCTTCGAGCATATCGTGGACGACCACCTGCTGGTAGCTCTGGCGGGCCGCGCTACTCATAAACCAGCCAATAAAAGCCAGCCACAGGCCGCCGATCAGGCCGGTTCCGAAGAAGGGGATCTCCACACCGAAGATCATGGCGATGCCGCTGAAGATCAACAGCCAGGCCAACACCTGCCCAACCCCGGCGGCCCAGCGCGTGGCTGTGCGAAAGTTACCCGTCACGCCCCACAGGATCGCCCGCAGCACTCGTCCACCGTCGAGCGGGAAACCCGGCAGCAGATTAAAGATACCCAGGACGATGTTGGCTGACCCCAGCCACAGCAGCAGCGTGGTCAGCGGATCGAGTGAGGCGAAGGCAAGCCCTGGGTTCAGGGCAGCATCCGCGGACAGAGGGGCGAACAGGCTGACGGCCAGCAGACAGAACCCACCGATGGCAAGGCTGGTGAGCGGGCCAACGATGGCCAGCAGGAATTCTCCTCGCGGCGAACGAGGTTCCTGCTGGATGTTGGCCACCCCACCGAACAGAAACAAGGTGATGTTGCGCACCGGGATTCCCTGAGCCTGAGCTACAATCGCGTGAGCCAACTCGTGCGCCAGCACTGAGGCAAAGAAAAGCAGGGCGGCGGCGATGGCAACGCTCCAGGCCAGCTCCGGCCCCCAGGCCGGGTGCATGAGGACAAACTGGGTCGCCAGGCTCCACGCTACTAGTAGAAAAATCAGCAGCCAGCTCCAATCAAGATAGATATTGATCCCGAAGAGCCGGCCTATACGTAATCCGTTTTTCATGGTCATTTCCTTTTATTCGTTCTTACTGCTCCGACAGTTATGGCTGCTTGCCGCCATAGGCGACTTTTCTCAGCGCCTCAAAACTGGACCGCATCCCACAAAGCATTCAGCAGGCAGCGCGCTCACTTGGCGCGACACCGGCGTTCTGCGCTAGCTGCGTGGCTGCAGATTACACGATAGCCAGGTATTGGTCGTCTTCTTTCGGGCCAGCCGCGATCTGGCGAAATGGATGGCTGTGCGTACGCATCACATATCAGGGAGATCCCTTGCCTTTCGATAAGCCATGACGCCAATCGATGGTATGAAGAAGATCAATGCTCAGTGTAGATGGCAAATGGCGCAACATCTTCTATGCTGTGGATAGTTTGCGGGAAGCTCATTGACCGCGGCTGGAAGGAGCAAAAGGTATGCTCGATATTGCGATCCTTGTGCAACTGGCAATCGTCGGCGCCTGGGCCGCTACTATCCTTAGGCACACGCGCCGCCTTCTCCGGCTCGCGTACGCCAACCCAACATGGATCTCGCAGGATCAGACGGTTCGCCCGTGGGCGAACCGGATCTGGTGGTGGCTTGGCCGCGAGGAGTTCTGGCGCACGGTTCAGGTAGATGCCTTGCGCTGCGTGGAGATAACGCTGATGGTGCTTCTCCTGGTATACGGTTTCTAAGGTATGCCTACGGATTGAGGAACATAAAGGAGACTACTATGCGACGACTCTTGTTGGCGGTATGTGTGCTGGTGCTTTGCTCGGCCTGCGGGCAGACAAACTCCTATGGGGCTCCTACAGGCGCATCGCCCATCGCTGTGGCCGCACTACCGCCGGACACGCCGACACCCACAACTGCCGCGCCCACGCCGATGGCGACCGTTTCCGTCGATCTCGCCACCGCGCCGGGCGACTTCCGCACCGCGGTGCGCACGGTTGTCCAAACCGTCCGCCCGGCAGTGGTCCAAATCACAAACGAGCAAGCCAATAGTGACCCGTTCAGCAACCAGACAACGACGGTACCCGTCGGTGTCGGCTCGGGTGTGATCTACGACGCCCAGGGTCACATTCTCACCAATAACCATGTGGTGGACGGCGCTGAGCAGCTGATCGTCTCGCTGCCCGATGGGCGAGTCTTCCCGGCCAAGCTGCTCGGCGCTGATTCGAACACCGATCTTGCCGTCGTACAGATCTCCGGGACTAATCTCCCATTTGCGGCGTTTGGCGACGCTCGCACACTTGCGGTTGGCGACTGGGTGGTTGCGATCGGCAACGCGCTGGCACTTCCCGGCGGGCCAACTGTTAGCGCGGGCGTCGTGAGCGCGCTTGGCCGGACAGTTCAGGAGCCAGGCGAGACGCCCAACCAGGCCGGACCCTATCTCTTCGACGTCATCCAGACCGACGCGCCGATCAACCCCGGCAACTCGGGCGGGCCGCTGCTCAATCTGCAAGGCCAGGTGATCGGCATCAATACGTTGGCAGCCACACAGGCCGAGCCAGGCGTGGCCGCCCAGGGGATCGGCTTTGCGATCTCGATCACAACAGCCAAGCCGATCGCTGACCAGTTGGCGGCGACCGGTCACGCCACCCATCCGTACGTCGGTGTTAGTTTGACGGACCTGACCCCCGCGCTCGCGCGGCGCCTCAATGTCTCGGCCAAGAACGGCGTGGTCGTCCGGTCGGTGACGCGCGGTTCACCCGCGGACACAGCTGGCCTGCAGCCGCGCGACGTCATCACGGCGCTGGACGGCACCACGGTCGTGGACCAGTCCACCTTCGCCAGGCTGATCGACAGCCATCATGTGGGCGACGCCGTGGTCATCACGACGCTTCGTGGCGGCCAGACGCTGCAGACGCACGTGACGTTAGCTGTCAGTCCGCCGTCCTCGTAGGAGCAACACGGCGCTTGTCGTCTTCGATAGAGGAGGCATCACGTGGGGGAGACTGCGCATCACAAACGCGTCGTTGTCGTCGGTGCAGGGTTTGGTGGGCTGAACGCTGCCAAGCGTCTTTCCGGCCACGGCTTGGATATCCTGCTGGTCGATCGCAACAATTACCACCTAACAAACGATCGGTAAGACGCCCTATCGAATGGGAGATGCAGACCCAGGACAATGTATGTGCTGAACTCAGGGCAAAGCGCAGACGACGCGCGACAGCCCACACGCTATACTCGACGACATGGACATAGTGAACACGAACGAAAGGAGACCCGATCGTGAGGAAACGTATGCTTCACGATGCGGCCAAGGCCAGGGTTGAGCACGCGATCGACGCGATGGCGCCGGGCGTCGCCGAGCAACTGGCGGGCAAGGCGAAGGCGGAGATCGGTGAGGGCGAGAAACGCCTCGGTGCGCTCACGGGCCACCCTGACATCGCCAGGGCAGGCCGCAAGCTGGAGGCCGAGGGGAAGGTCGAGGAGATCATGGGCGGCGTCAAGGCGGCAACAGCGGACGCTGCCGAGCATGTCAAGGCCGCTGGCGAGCGAATCTCGGAAAAGCTGAAGGGCCAGCCCAAGCAGCCGTAGACCATCATCACCTGATCTGCTTGCTTCGCGTATTTTTCGCGCGCAAATGTTATGGATTATATATTCACACAGGAGGAACCACCCATGAACACTGAACTGGTTGTGACGATGTTCGACGGCGAGGACGCTGCCGGCGCCGCGTACCAAGCGCTGCGGCGGCTGGAGCAGAGCGGCGACATTGCGATCCTGGATGCCGCGACGCTGGTCAAGCACGGCGACGGTACATCCGAGATCAAGGACACGCAGGATGTGGATACACGCCACGGCGCGTACTTCGGCGTGATCAGCGGCGCGCTGATCGGGCTGCTCGGCGGCCCGGCCGGCGCGCTGATCGGCTCGGTCGCTGGCGCTGCCACCGGTGCGGCCTCGGCCAGCCTGATCGACTTCGGCTTCCCGAAAGCGGATCTTCAGGCACTCGATGACCAGCTCGCGAATGGCAGCTCGGCGCTGGTGGTACTGGTCGAAGCGACCTGGCTCGACAAGCTCGACGCCACGCTCGCCAACTTCGCGGGCCGGAGCACCCGGCGTAGCCTGCAGGGAGATGGCGCCGATCGGATCGCCGCCGCCGCAGAGGCGATCGAGCAGGAGCTGGCGGAGCTGCGCCTGGAGGACGAGGCGGGCTGGGCGGCGTTGCTCGCAGATTTCGATGCCGACCTGGCCCGGATGGATGCCCAGCTCGCGCAAGAATCCGGCCTGATCCGCGGCGAGCTGAACGCCGAGGCCCAGGCCGAAGCCGACCTGGCCGCGCTGCGCGACCGGCGCGACGCAAAGCGGCAGGAGCTGGAGGAGAAGATCCAGGCCCGCATCGATCGGTTGAATGCGACGATCGCCCAGCACCGGGCGGCGCTGGCCAACGCCACAGCTCAGGCCAAAGCCAAGGCCAATGCCCAGATCGCCGCGCTTGAGAGCAAGCGCCAGGCTGCCCAGCAGAAGCTGGAAGCGAGCTGGCAGGCGCAGCAAGCCGAGTGGCAGCAGGATATCGACGCGTTGAAGGCGCGGGCGGCGAAGGCCCAGGCCGGCGCCAAAGCCAGGATCGACGCGCAGAGCGCCGCGCTTGAAGCCAAGCGCCAGGCCGCCCAGCAAGACTGGGAGCGGCGCAAGCGCGCCGCGGCCGCCGCTGCGCAGGATCTCAAAACGGGCGCGAGCGAGGCCCATGCTGATCTGCGGCAGGCCCGTGAGAAAGCCGCGGCCGAGTTCAAGTAGCTGTGCGGCGCCGGCTGGAACGTTCAACGCCGCACGCTTGGAAGCGTCAGGAGTGCAAAGGAAGATCAAGATATGCTCCCTTTGCGCTCTTGGCGTTCTCGGCTCTTGGCTCGGGAATTTTAGTTTATTGACCTCGGCACAAAGGTCTCATATTGTCGCAGCAGGCCGCAAGCTCCAGGCTCCAGGTTGCAGCATGCAGCTTGAAGCCTGGAGCTTGAGATCTTTATGCCCTGCTCAATAGTTTACCCCGGGATGGCCGGCAGCGTGGCGATCTGGTCACGCGCGAGCTTCAGGTAGAGGTTCCCGCTGTCGATCCGCTCAACGGCCGCGATCGGTATCGCCTGTTCGTGCTTGGTGAGCCAATGGCCCAGCCGCACGACGATCGAGCTGATGCGGCCGCTCGCGCCCTCGACGACGAACGCGGTCAGTTCGCCCGCATGCCCGTCGATGGCCACAACCTGCGCGCCACGCCGGATCGCCAGCTCGCCCGGCGGGATGTGCTCGGTGACCAACGGGATATGATCGGCCTCGAACTCCGCGAAGGGGT